>Ga0316204_10008996_pt1 | contig 13561 bp, 13 predicted proteins | sample 6monrhotite_MG_2_FD_205661 | JGI IMG/M metagenome (GOLD analysis project Ga0316204, IMG submission 205661) | Microbial mat bacterial communities from mineral coupon in-situ incubated in ocean water Damariscotta River, Maine, United States -... | ecosystem: Environmental > Aquatic > Marine >... | reverse complement strand
AGAAGGCAGCGTAGTTGCATTAGTATTACGTGGCGATCATGAGCTGAATGAAATTAAAGCTGAGCAACTTGAGCAAGTTGCTGCACCTTTATGCTTTGCTTCAGAGGAAAAGGTAAAGACTGCTGCAGGTTGTACTCCGGGTTCGGTAGGCCCTGATTTAAATATCACCGTGATTGCAGATTACAGCGCTGCGCATACTACTAACTTTGTTTGTGGTGCAAATGAAGATGGCAAACATAATCAAGGCGTTAACTGGGGTCGTGACTTAGACGAACCAATTACTGCTGACCTACGTAATGTAGTGGAAGGCGATAACAGCCCTGACGGTGAAGGCACACTCTCTATCGTTCGCGGCATTGAAGTTGGGCATATCTTCCAGCTAGGTAGTAAATACAGCGAAAAGCTACAAGCCACCGTACTTAATGAAAACGGTGCCAAGCAGGTAATGACCATGGGCTGTTACGGTATTGGTGTATCTCGCGTGGTGGCCGCTGCCATAGAACAAAACAATGATGATAACGGTATTATCTGGCCGCAAAACATCGCGCCTTTTGATGTCGCGCTTGCACCTATCAATATGCAAAAATCAGAGCGTTTAGCAGAAGCCGCTGAAAACCTCTATAAAGCCTTAACGGATGCGGGCCTTGAAGTTCTGATGTTTGATCAGAAAGAACGCCTGGGGTCAATGTTGGCGAATATTGAATTGATCGGTATTCCTCACCGTCTTGTACTGGGTGAAAAAGGCTTGGATAAAGATGCGATTGAATATAAAGGTCGCACTGATGCAGAGTCGCAGGACATCCCATTAGGTGATATTGTAGAGTTTATAAAATCTAAAAGAGCATAATATCTAATTTAATATTAATTGCTAAAAAATGACGGAGGCACGAAATGGTTTATTTGTTTAAAACAATCTTTAAACTATTTAAAAATACTTTGTGCCTACACCGTTCTATGCAAAAAAGTATCTGCTTCGTTGCGTTAACATTTTCAATTTCCCTGACAACGCCAGCATTGGCCAAACCAACGCAGTCAATTGAGCCTGAGCTTCGTCAACGCCTAATAGCTGCCATTGAAAAATCAAACAGTTTTGATGATCGCTTCCATGCCGAAGTATGGCTGCTCGATATGTCGAATCGTTTACGCATTCGCATTAAAGACTCAAACACCCGTTTAAGTCTTTTACGCAGTATTCACCGTGAATCCAGTCAGGCAGATCTTCCACCCGAACTGGTGATTGCTCTTATAGACATTGAAAGTCGTTTCGATCACTTTGCCATATCCAAAGCTGGTGCTCAGGGCTTAATGCAAGTCATGCCCTTCTGGTTAAAAGAGATAGGCCACCCGGAAGATAACTTAATGGATGTTGATACCAATCTTCGTATGGGATGCACTATCCTTAAATATTATTTAGATATGGAAAAAGGTAACATCCGTAGAGCGCTAGCTCGTTACAATGGCAGTTTAGGTTCGTGGAAATATCCAGATAAAGTAATGAGCGTACTCAACAAGCACTGGTATAGAAATTAATCTAGACTGTAGCTAGTAGGTACTAGCGCTCGATCAGAAAAATATCGAAGTTTTACCCGAAGAACGAATAACCACTATAAGGAGATTTACTGTGTTATTTATAACAAACCGTGAGCCTAAAGGCTCAATACTTACCGAAGAAAACCGCGATTTTCACTTTGACTTAGATAAGAATTCACCTTCAAATTCTATTTATTGCTGCGAACGAACAGCAAAAAATAAATATATAGAACTTGGCTCTGATGCATTAATGTCAAAACTTAAAGACAGCAAGGCAAAGCAGCTACTGCTTTTCATTCATGGGTTTTCGAACTTACCTGAGCCCGATATATTTCCACGCGTTATTAAATTACAAGAATACTTTGATGCCAAGGAGCCTGACCTAATTCAAGTCGTACCTATAATATGGCCTTGCGACAATGATTTTGGCATTATCAAAGATTACTGGGACGATCAAAAATCAGCTGATCAAAGCGCCTTTTCTTTTGCTCGAGCCTTACAGTTTTTTATGGACTGGAGAGATAAAGCACCTGAAGATTCACCTTGTCTAAAGCGCATTAATATATTGGCTCACTCAATGGGCAACAGAGTATTTAGAGAAACACTTTCCGTATGGAATAAATACGACTTGGCAAATGGCGTGCCTTTGTTATTCAGAAACACTATTCTTATGGCGGCAGACATTGTTAATGAATCTCTTGAGGAAAAGGAAGAAGGTCGATTAATTAGTCAATCATCACGTAATGTCTCTGTGTATTATGCCTCTGACGACCTCGCTCTACGATCAAGTAAGATCTCTAACTTGAAAAACAAAGTCGCATCAAGACGACTTGGCCACACAGGCCCGGAAGACTGTAAAAAAACACAAGCCAACGTTTACTCTATTGATTGTGACAATTTCAATAATAAGTATGACTCACCTAAAGGACATTCCTATTTCTTAAGTGATGAGAACGACAAAGCTGGCGCAGTATTCGAACATATGTTTAATACTATAAAAACAGGCCGAGTTTCTGTTGACGATGAAGTAAACCGAAAACATATACTTTAAAAATTTATAACAATCACCGTGTTAGAGAGATAATGCTTACGCTTATTTCGCTTTATCTTTCTAGCAAAGCGGAGCATTATGCCTAAGCGGCATACTAACTAGACATCATCCGATGTAAAGCGAACACTAGAGGTATCAAGCATAAAGAAGCACGTATTTTAAGATAGAATATACCTTCGTATAAGTTAATTAAAAAGTAAAACCAGCCATTAGTTAAATATTAATAACATAATTAACTAATGATTCTCTCGTTCCCAAATTATTCGATATTATCTATTCACACTATGAAAAATTTAATAGCAATATTATTGCCTCTTTTATTACTCACATACTCCTTAGTAATATTGCTCTACATTCGCTCACTCAATAAGCTAGTAAAACTCAGCAAATCAACAGAAAACACCATCTTCGGTCATTTATATATAAATTTATCACAAATATTATCCGACATGAAATTTACGAAAGATTTATGGAATGGAAGAAGAATAAAGCACACTGAAAATAAAAAACTAAAAAAAGCATTAAGAAAATCTCGATTACACTTATTATTTACCACCTACTTCGGCATATTTATACTGATTATTTTCTTAAGCAATGAATTAATAAACACACTTTAAACACACTAATCCTTAGCTATCAATTTAGGTATGCGGATGCATTTTTGTCTTGGTATGGCCTAACTAAATAGGTATGAAGTCTTAAATAAAACCTATAATCCTACTACTCATAAGCTGAATTTATTGGAATCAGGCTTATTCCTCAGACTATATAAACCTCTTATCGTAAAAAACTATAAAATCATTGAATTCAGGCCTACAATACAGTCTTATTCTCTATCAATTGGGATTTATAAAAGGAGCATATTATGCCTACCATAGATAATGCAGGAAATGCCTCTGCTGCTTTATATACACCCCCTGTTAAGGTGCAAGAGCCTACTCAAGCGGTGACTACTCGCCCGGTTGTTGAAACCAGCCCTACAGAAGCCAGTAGTACGCCAGCGGTTAGTGAGAGCAATTTGGGTAAAATTATTGATACTACAGCTTAGTTGCCTAAAGAATTATCTTCACTATTTAATATATTGCTGAATTAGCCCTAATAGATTTTTTATAATAATTGGTTTTTCCGCAACCGCGTTCATTCCCGCAATTATGTAGTTATCTTGTTCATCAATCATCACACTAGCTGTTAAGCCAATAATCGGGATATTCATATACCCCGATTTTTCTTTACGAATGACTTTTGCTGTCTCTATTCCATCCATGATTGGCATATGTATATCCATTAACACTACGTCGAAACTCTGCTCTTTCAATTTAGCCAATGCTTGTTCACCATTTTCAGCTTCTACTACTGAGTGGCCACTTTGATTAAGAAGAGTATGCGCTGCCAATCGATTAATACTGTCATCATCTACCAATAGAATATTTAGCGCGCGCACTGACTTTGTTGGTGAATCCACATTGAACAATTTAACTATCGATCCTTCATCGCCAATGGGTAAAGGAATATCAAGTTTAAATAAACTACCTTCACCTACTTTAGACGTAACCGTTAAATCACCACCCATTAATTGAGACAAATGTTTACAAATTGCTAATCCTAAACCAACACCTTTGTTCAAGGTACGGTCTACTGATAACTGATGAAACGCGCCAAATATCACCTGCATATTTTCATTTGATATACCGAAGCCACTATCTTGAATACTAATTGAAATAGTGCATACTTCCTCTGATGATTCTGTACCGGAAATAGTTAATTTCACTTCACCCTGCGAGGTAAACTTAGCCGCGTTACTTAACAAGTTGAGAACAATTTGCAGAAGCCTAGTTTCATCCCCAACTAATACCTTGGGCAAACTATCGTCTATCTCTGTAATAAAAGCCACATCACTGTCTTCAAAAAGAGGATCAATAATATTTTGTATGTCTGTTATCCAACTGAATGTTTCGAATGATTTTTTACTTAAAACTAAGGTAGCTGATTCTATTTTTGAAATATCCAGCAAATCATCTATTAATAATAAAAGACTTTTTCCTGAACTATTTAGTGCTTCTAGATAATGCTGTTGAACATCACTCAGTTCTGTACCCTTAAGTGCCTGAGCCATGCCAATTACACCATTCATTGGCGTACGTATTTCATGACTCATGTTAGCCAGAAATAGGCTTTTAGTTTTATTGGCCGATTCGGCTTTTTCTAACGCTAAATCTAATTCGATTACCGTGCTTTCTAGTTCTTTATTTTGATTTTTCAGTTGTTGCTCATAAGCTTCCATTTGTACCGTATAAACTCGACTTAACAAACTTGAAATCAACAAGCCTAATACGGCAGTTGCAAACGCAATCTCTGAAAGTTCCAGTTCAAATAGTGTGTTACTCAATATAATAGCTACAAGCGCTGCCACTGTTGTCACAGCTCCACCGCGTGAGCCAAGCGATATATACGCTACATATATAATAAAATAAAACCAGATAATTCTAAATTCATCATTTACAACAAAAATCAAGTCCGAAGTAAATGTAAGCAATGAAGCAGCAATAAAAATCGACGCTAACCATTTAAAAGAAAATAGTGTCTTCCATAGTGCCATCAATAAAATGCCACTTATAAATGAATAAGCATAATTGACTATGGAATGAATTCGACCAGTATCATTCACCCCTAAATCGTGTAATAGGCCGAATAGAAAAGCAAAGAGCATGGCAATCAACATCACTGAACGCAATATTTTTACTTTAAAATTTGGTAGCTTTTTACACGGTACTAAATTTGAGTTATCTTGAGAATTTGAATCAATTGACATCTTGAAGCGGATTTTTACAGCAGTTAAAGCAAAGCGTATATTAACACTTTAAAAAGTGTGTGCATATTCCCCCAACGAGTGATTAATTCAACAGCCCTTCACTCACTCGCTGAAATCTAATAGGCGAATAATTTCAGGCAGCAGTGCAGGATCTCCCACTGCGACGACATGGCTGGGAGAATCAATAGTGAGCGGTTTCCCATACCAGTCGGTAATTGAACCCCCTGCATTACGGATAACAGGCCCTAGTGCTGCAAAATCATGCACCAACGGCCCTGCCGTAATTACCACATCTAAATACCCAGCAGCAAGCAAACCATAATCGTAGGGTGCTACGCCCCATTGCGCCCAATGAGATGCCTTCCACACTTTATCGATGAAGTGATCTCTGCCTTCGGTGTGCCACTCAAATCCAGCGCGCGCAATAATGGCTTTATTAAGTTCTCTGCATTTGCGTGTTTGTATTTTTTTACCATTCAATAAGCTACCTACGCCATCCGCTCCTATCCATCGTTCACGACTAATTGCCTGCTCAATCACACCGAGTATAAACTCACCTTGATGCGCCAAACCCAATAACAATGCAAAGGTTGGATGTCCCGTCATAAAATATTTGGTGCCATCTACCGGGTCAATAACCCAAACAAACTCTGCATCAGCTTGATGAGGCGGAAACTCTTCACCTAATATGCCGTGACTAGGGTAATGATTCATCACCAGATCACGCATCACTGATTCAGACTCTTTATCACACTGTGTAACTGGGCTGCTATCGTCCTTATACTCTGTGGATACGGGCTGGCGAAAATACTTACGATGCACTTCTGCAACGGCATCTGACACCTTATGAGCAAATGTTATAAATTCCTGAATGGTTTTCTGACTGGGTTTCTGAACTGTCATTGTAAAGCTTCTATATATCATCAATAAGTGCACACAATACACTAGCTATGACACTCCAAAAAGCGAGATTTCCTAGCAACGGTTTAATTAGGTATAATCTGCAACCAGAAATTGCCACTATCACTTAACCTTACCTTTGGGCCCATTTAATGAATATCACTACTGATCATGCCATCACCCTTAACTACATATTGAAAGATGACGACGGAGTTGTTATCGATGAATCTAGTGACTCTAGCTTCATCTATTTACACGGTCATAACAATATTATTCCTGGCCTGGAAACAGCACTGGAAGGTAAGGAAAAAGGCGATTCATTTAGCTTGGTAATTCAACCTAAAGATGCATATGGTGAATACAACCCAGCAATTACGCAAGTTATACCACGCGAGTCATTTGGTGATGCTGAACTGGAAGTCGGTATGCAGTTTCATGCAGAAAGCGATGACGATCAGCCTGTTTTGATTACGATTAGTGAGATCAAGGGTGATGACATCACAATTGATGGAAACCCGGCACTGGCTGGTGTGACATTACACTACGATGTTGATGTAATGGATATCCGTGCAGCAACAGCAGAAGAACTAAGCCACGGTCACATTCACTCACCAGATGGTGGCTGTGGTCACGATCACTAAACATTAAATTAGTCATCATCGCTGTACAAAAAGAGCTGAATATTAAAGAATCATTTATTTAATATTCAGCTCTTTTTATTTCTCCGTTAACAAGCACAGACCATCAACTCACAAAACAACCTTTTCATCTAGTTTTGTAAATTTAAACGTGATTAATAAGGCTATAATCGATATCAGTGCTGCAACAGAAAATATAATCTGCGGGCTATATACTTCCCAATAAGCGCCACTAATTAAAGCACCTATTGCACCACCAGCACCAAAGCTAACCGCCGAATATACCGCCTGACCTCTACCTTGCAGTTTACCTTTAAAGTTACGATGAATGAGTTCAATAGCCACCGCGTGATACAAACCAAAGCTTGCTGCATGTAAACACTGCGCAATAATTATCATACTTAAATTTTCTACAAAAAAGCCAATCATCAACCAGCGAATACTGGTTAGTAATAAAGCAACCATCATTAAAAAGCGCGGACTATATTTTGGCATTAAACGATGCATGAAAATAAATAACACTATCTCAGCAATAACTCCTAGTGCCCAAAGCCAACCTAAAGTTGTACTGCTATATGCAAACTCTTTTAAATAAATTGAATAAAATGTGTAATAAGGGCCATGTGACATTTGCATCAAAAAACAAATCGCTAACAAAGCTATGACATGCGGTTTTTTTAAAGCCACTAAGATAAATGTATTTTGTGTAATCGATACTTCCTGTTTTGCATCTTTCACCATATAACTAAATACGGTTATAAACACATACAAAACAAAAATTGAAATCGGCACTAATTGGTAGCCAATATCGTCCAGCAAGCTACCAATAACAATAACTGCTACAACAAAACCTAATGAGCCCCACAACCTTACGACACTATATTTATGCGTATCCACACCCAAATAGTTCATCGTATTAGCTTCGAACTGTGGCAACGTAGCATTCCAGAAAAAACTAAACAGCAGCATCACCAGTGCAAGCCACCAGAAGTTTGAGCTAACAAATACACCTGCGAACATGATGACAGACACCACACTACCAAGTCGAATGATCTTCATGCAGTGCCCGGTATGGTCTGCAATCCAACTCCATATATAAGGCGCAACAATTTTCGTACCCATGAGTATGGCCATGAGTTCACTAATTTCTTTTGCATTAAATGACAATGACTGTAAGTACAAGCTCCAAAACGGCACGACTACACCCAGAGATGCAAAATAGAACCAGTAAAAACCAGATAACCGCCAATAAGGTATTTTAGAATCAGACATTTAGACTTAACCTGAAGCGGCTGAATTTAAATGATAGAAGAATTGAATTCATACACAGACGATTCTTTAAAATAACATTTTTGAGTGGTGTATATTTTATAGATGATAAATATACAGAATTTTCTTGCTAGATCTCGCTGCACTTAATATTTAAAAGCAATGATTTAAGTGCAGCGATAAACGGAGCTACAAATATCTACTCATCGCCCGCTGGAATTACCGGCGTTGTACAAACAACATCACCACACTGCGCTTTAAAACGCATCATATGATCCGCTAATGTAAGTGCTAACATGGCTTCACAAATGGGCGTTGCACGTATGCCAACACAAGGATCATGACGACCATGGGTAACCACCGTAAGTGGATCTCCGTTTATATCAACACTTCTTCCTTCCAGGCGCATACTGGATGTCGGTTTAAATGCAGTGTGCACAACAATATTTTGACCTGAACTAATGCCGCCCAAAATACCGCCAGAATGATTACTTAAAAAACCCTGTGGAGTAATTTCATCACGGAATTCTGTACCTTTTGCCGCCACACATGAAAAACCACCACCGACTTCAACGCCTTTTGCCGCATTAATTGTCATCATGGCATATGACACTTCTGCATCAAGTCGATCAAATATAGGCTCGCCTAAACCCGGCGGAACACCTTCAGCAACCACGGAAATTTTTGCACCGACTGAATTACCTTCCTTGCGAAGTGCATCCATATAGTCTTCCATCTCTTGAACCTTGCTTGCATCGGGGCAGAAGAATGGATTCTGACTAACCTGATCCCAGTCGTGCGTCTCAACCTTGATAGGGCCAAGTTGCGAAAGATATCCGCGAATCAGTATATTGTGTTTATCTTTAAGGAATTTTTTTGCAATGGAGCCTGCGGCAACGCGCATTGCCGTTTCACGCGCAGATGAACGCCCTCCACCACGGTAGTCGCGAAATCCATATTTTTGTGTGTATGTATAATCTGCATGACCGGGACGAAATGTCGCTTCAATATTTCCGTAGTCTTTTGAACGCTGGTCCACATTTTCGATTAGCAAACCAATCGATGTACCTGTCGTTTTGCCTTCAAAAACACCTGAGAGTATTTTCACCTGATCAGGTTCGCGACGTTGTGTTGTATGTCGTGATGTACCTGGGCGGCGGCGATCCAGATCGATCTGAATATCTTCTTCTGAGATTTCGATGCCTGGGGGGCAACCATCTATAATCGCCATCAACGCGGGACCATGAGACTCACCACTGGTGGTGAGCGTAAATAATTTACCGAACGTATTACCTGACACTCTATCTTCCTCAACAAAAAAATCCCAATCAATGACCTAGATCTTACCATATTGGCTTGCCAGCTGGGTGCGAAAACCTATATAGTCATTTACAAATTATAAGGATTATAAATAGCATAATATGTACTTTACTACTCCGGACATCTTAATTGTTGAAGATGAAGAGTTTAACCGAGACCTTATGGCGCTTCATTTAGAATCGGGAAATTACAGCTTGAGATTTGCAGTGGATGGCCAGCAAGCACTGGACATGGTTGCAGAAAAAAAACCCGATTTGATTTTACTCGATATCATGTTGCCCGAAATAATGGGCCTACAGGTACTGCATACTTTACGTCAGGAATACTCCATGGTTGATCTACCGATTATCATGGTAACGGCGATAGATGAAGACCAACGTATTGTTCAATCACTTGAATTAGGAGCTAATGATTTCGTTTCTAAACCGATTAACTACCCTATTTTGATCGCACGTTTACAAACCCAGCTCAGCCTAAAACAACTAGCTGCAATGAATACTGAGTTTCTCACCACTGCCAGTCACGACTTAAGCAAACCCATTGCCGTCATTCAGGATATTGCCGCATCGTCCCGTGCACTGTTGCTCAGCCACCAGACACTTCACTCAGAAGACATGTTGCAACGCTTTCAGGCAATTGCCCAATCGGCTAATTTTATCAGCACTATTACTGAGTGTATTTTAAACACACAGGCAGGTGGCTTTGAACAGATTCGTCTAACAAAGATTCCACTCCACATAGGCCCATTAATTCTAGAAACAATTCAGCGACACCATGCCTATGCCAGTGAAAAACGCATTAATTTAATCAACAAGTCTGATACAAAAATTCCCACCGTTGAAGCAGATCGATCTCGCATTGCACAAATTTTAAATAACTTAATTGATAATGCCGTTAAATTTTGTTCTGCCAACGACACCATCACCATTACCACTAAGGCAGATGATGACGAGGTTTCTGTGATTGTCTCAGACACTGGCCCAGGCTTAACGGATAGTGATTTTGATCAACTATTTGTAAAAAATGCCGTACTGAGTAATCAACCAACGAATAATGAAACCAGCAAGGGGCTGGGTTTGGCCACCTGCAAACAACTAGTTGAGCTTCATGCGGGTGAAATTGGTGCCATGAATAACCATGAGCATGGTGTGAGTTTCTGGTTTAAGTTACCCGTATCTAAACTAAAACCTGTTTAAACAATACGCTTTTCGTGCCAAATAAAGGCAGTTAATTCACCAACATAATAAATTTTAAAACGTAAACTCATCCAGCTGCTGAGCTGTTATCAAAAATATACCCGAACCACCACGTTCAAAGTCTAACCAGCAAAATGGCACATGTGGATAGGCTTCCTGTAGGGCAAACTGCGAATTCCCTACTTCTACAACTAGAATTCCCTGATCAGTTAAAAACTGCCTTGCCTGCTGCAACATAGGAATAACCAAGTCCAGACCATCATCACCCGCTGCCAGACCTAATTCAGGCTCATGATGATACTCATCTGGCAGTGAAGCCATATCCTCAGCATCAACATAAGGTGGATTACTCACAATAATGTCATATTGTCGCGGTGGAACATCCTCAAATAAGTCCGATTGAATAACACACACGCGGTCTTCTAATTGATGTCTTGCTACATTTTCTTCAGCAACTTCAATGGCTTCTGCTGAGATATCCACCATATCGACATCGGCACAATCGAATGCATAGGCCGATGCAATACCAATACAGCCACTTCCACAGCATAAATCCAGAATACTTTCGACTTTCTCGGCTTCAATCCAGGGCACAAATTGCTTTTCAATTAACTCCGCAATCGGCGAACGTGGCACTAACACATTCTCATTAACCACAAACGGCAAACCGGCAAACCACGCTTCACCGGTTAAGTATGCGGCGGGAAGCTTTTCGTTCACACGGCGCATTAATAAATTAAACACCGCCTGTTTTTCATCTTTCGTTAACGCTGTATCAAAATATTTTTCCGAAAAGTCATGGGGTAAATACAAGGCATACAAGCTTAAATACACAGATTCATCGAGGGCACTGGCCATTCCATGTCCGTAAAACAGCTCAGCCTGATGAAATTGGCTAATGCCCCAGCGAATAAAGTCACGAATAGTTGATAGCTCTGCGGGAAAAGTAGCCGCTGATTCGGGTTGTGTTGGCATAATATTGTGTCTTCGTGCTTAAAGGTGATGTAATAGCTTTAAATGTTACCCTGTGATGAATATAATCACGAGCGTTTATTCTAGATAATCAACAGCTGGAATAATCATTCGACATACAACGATATGGGATATCTTTCATGAACCTCAGAATCAAGTCATTACTTCTATCTACTTTGCTGTTTTTTTTATCGGTAGCTACTAGCCATGCAGCAGATAGTGTAAAATTTTCTGCCGCATATATACCTGAAGCACCTCCAGGGGCACAGGTTTTGGCTGGATTCATGTATATTCATAACCCATCAAATCATGCAATTGAGATCACCGCCGTTAGTAGCCCAAATTTTGACAGCGTGGAAATGCATTTATCTAAAGAAGTTAATGGCGTTGCAAAAATGCTACCGCAGAAAAGCCTGAAAATTGCACCCAACTCCACGCTTGCTTTACGTTCAGGTAGTTTCCACTTAATGCTAATAAAACCCAAACAAACTATGCGCGGTGGAGATAAAGCCTTACTTAAATTTTCCTTATCAAATAACACATCGCAAGAACTACAAGTTGCTGTTAAAAAGAAAGCCAAGAAGGCTCGCATCATGAAATGTGCTGCTGGAAAATGTGGCGGCGGCTAATGCACCACACTCACCGATATTCACAAACTCACTAGATATTATTTATGAAAGCATCGATTACAGACTACTTAAAATCTACACCATTTTATTTTCTTCCCCATCACGCAATTTCTGGTTTGGTGTTTTTTATTGCACGCATTAAATGGGCACCGGTGAAGAACATTTCACTGAAAGTATATCTTGGGCTACATGAAGTTAATATGTCAGAAGCCGTTGAAGAAAACCCATATGCATATGAAAATTTAAATGCATTTTTTACACGCGCATTAAAACGCGACGCAAGACCAATAGATACTACTGAAAACAGCATGTGCTGCCCCGTAGATGGCAAAGTAAGTCAGGCAAAAAAAATAGACAATGGCCGCGTCTTTCAAGCCAAAAATCATGACTACAGCTTATTAGAACTAGTCGGCGGTATTAACGACCTCGCCGAACCATTTAATAACGGTAAGTTTGCAACCATATATTTATCACCCAGGGACTATCATCGAATTCACATGCCAATGGATGGCAAACTTACAGACATGGTTTATGTTCCAGGCCGTTTATTTAGTGTTGCCCCACATACTGTCAACACGGTGCCGCGTTTATTTGCACGTAATGAACGACTCGTTTGTAAGTTTGAAACGGCTCATGGCCCAATGATTATGATTTTGGTCGGCGCTGTTAATGTATCTGCAATCGACACGGTTTGGGCCGGTGCTGTTACCCCTCCCAGTAAGCGCAAAGTTATTCACACACGTTATGAAAATGTAGATATTAGTTTAAAGAAAGGCGCTGAAATGGGGCGCTTTAACCTAGGTTCAACCGTTGTATTACTAATGGGTGAGAACTGTGATTTAGAAGATGCTATTACACACGATGCGCCAGTTAAGCTTGGACAGTTAATGGCCAAATACTCATAAGAAATATTTGCGATGTATAGCTTGTGAATAAATCTTCGCAGCTATACTTATCAATCACCTGCTCCAAATGCAATAACATCGCGTATATGTTTTGCCTGAGTCAGCAGCATCATCAAACGATCAAGGCCAATTGCCACGCCTGAACATTCTGGCAACCCCGCCTTTAACGCGTCTAATAACGACTGATCTATTGGCATCATTTTTTGCCCGCGCTGTTCACGTAATCTATTTTCATTCGTAAATCGCGCAGACTGCTCTTCTGCATCCGTTAATTCATAAAAACCGTTCGCCAGCTCGAGTTCGCCTGCAAATAGCTCAAAGCGATGCGCAGTGCGCGAATCA
>Ga0316204_10008995_pt1 | contig 13563 bp, 8 predicted proteins | sample 6monrhotite_MG_2_FD_205661 | JGI IMG/M metagenome (GOLD analysis project Ga0316204, IMG submission 205661) | Microbial mat bacterial communities from mineral coupon in-situ incubated in ocean water Damariscotta River, Maine, United States -... | ecosystem: Environmental > Aquatic > Marine >... | reverse complement strand
GGAGGCATCTTTTCCTTTTGAATCAAGCCACCAAATCTTCGCTCTCGCCGTGCATAATCGACGATCGATTGGTGCAAATCAGCTTCGGCGAATTCAGGCCACGCCTTATCAGTAACCCAAAGTTCTGCATAGCTAATTTGCCAAAGCAAAAAGTTGCTGATCCGCATTTCGCCCGCGGTTCGGATCAAAAGGTCGGGGTCCTTCATTGATGAAGTATACAAATGTGCAGAAACCACCTCTTCATCAATTTGATCACTCGTCAATTCATTTCGGACAACTTTTTCGCTGATTCGCTTGATCGCGTCGACCAATTCCATCCTTGCACCGTAATTGATTGCAAGGCACAAACAGGTACCGGTGTTTTCCGAGCACATCCGAATCGTCTTGTCCATTTCCGCTTGGACCTCGTCGGGAATACCAATCCGCCGTCCAATAATTTCAACGCGAACGTTTTGATCCATGAACGTCGCACGTTCCTCGATCATATACTGCTGCAATAGGTGCATCAAAAAATCAACTTCACCTTGTGGACGCTTCCAGTTTTCACTGGACATGCAGTACAACGTTAGCTGCTCCAACCCCAGCCGAACCGATTCTTCCAACGTGCGACGAACGCTGGCAATCCCGTTGCGATGGCCTTCAATTCGAGGAAGATCCCGCATTTGCGCCCAACGGCCGTTGCCGTCCATGATCACCGCGATATGATTCGGTCGAGATTCGCTCGGGATGTCTTCAATCCGGAATTCGTTCAATTCTATCTAACCGAAGAGTGGAAAAAGAGTGAGCCTGAACGTAAGAAGCGGGCGAGTTTTCAAGGTTTTCGTTCCACCTGCTAATACCATCGGATAGAAACAGGTTTCCGACTTTCCTAAATTATAAGTTTCGAAGCAGTTCGCCAACAGGAATCGTTTGTTTGCGATCCGGACCCACGGAAACAACTTCGATCGGGATGTTGATGTATTCACTTATGGTTTTTACGTAGTTCTTCGCGGCTTCTGGCAACTCATCAAAATTCTGAATCGACGTCACGTCAGATTTCCAACCTGGCAGTGTCTCGTAGATTGGCTTGACTTTCGCTAGATCGTCCGCGTGGCTTGGGAACGAGCGGATCGTTTTTCCGTTTAATTCGTAGGCGGTACAAATTTTAATTTCATCCAATTCGCTCAATACATCAAGCATCATCATAGCCAAGCCGCTGATACCGCTTAGTCTTGACGTGTATCGAACTGCCACAGCATCAAACCAGCCACAACGTCTTGGTCGGCCAGTCGTCGTCCCATATTCATTGCCAAGCTTGCGGATATGATCCGCCGTTTCACACATTAGTTCGGTCGGGAACGGTCCGCCGCCGACACGGGTGCTATAACACTTTGCGACACCAATCACCTGATCAATCCACTTGGAAGGTATCCCCGACCCGGCGGAAATACCAACGCCTGAACTGTTACTACTTGTCACAAACGGGTAAGTTCCGTGATCGAGATCCAGCAGCGACCCCTGTGCGCCTTCAAACAAGATTCGTTGATTCGCTTCAACGGCATCGAGCAAAAAGTCCGTCGAGTCACCGACGTAAGGCTTCAAACGACTCGCAAACGCACTATAGTCAGCAAAGATTTTTTCAGGATCAAGCAAAGCGGGATCAACGTCAGTCTTGAATCCAGACAAAAGCACTTTCTTCAGTTTGCAAATCGACTCCACTTTTGCTTGAAAGTCCTCCCGGTAAAGATCGCCAAGCTGTATTGCCGACGTGCGACCAACTTTGTCGCGATAACATGGCCCGATACCTCGCAATGTTGTGCCAATGTTTTTTTCGCCTTTGATCTCCTCATTCCACGCGATATCCTCAGCAACATGCCATGGGAAAACCACATGGGTCCGTTCGCTTAGCAAAAGCCGATCACCAATTTCAATTCCCTGCGACGTTACCGCCTCAATTTCCTCAATCAACGTACCCGGATTGAGAACGACGCCGGGTGAGACCACATTTTTTACGTTCTGGTTGAGAATCCCGCTCGGAAGATGATGGACAACGTACTTTGTGCTTCCGTCGACAATGGTGTGCCCCGCATTGGCTCCGCCCTGATAACGCACCACAATGTCCGATCGTTTCGTCAACAGATCGACCAGTTTTCCTTTTGCCTCGTCCCCCCACTGGAGACCAATTACGCTAATGCCAGACAATTCGATTCTCCAATTTCCGTGATCGGGCCTCGATGCCCGGCAAATTTTTCAAACAGAATAGTCTAAACAGTGCTGCGTTCACGACAACCGGCAAAGCCGATTTCGGTTGTAAATCACGGCATCCAGACCCCAAACCGGCAGATTTCAGCAAAATGTACGATACAGACGCACGATTACCGCAACTTGGGCCCTTGTTTGTGACCTCGAGCGGGAGTATTTTACACATAGGTTTGGTCGTTAGAGTTTGACCCAAACTCCCACCTTAACGCCAAATGTTCCCTGACGGACCGAAATGTTACGTGCCGTCAGTTTTTTTTTGACCCACGTTTTCATTGGAGATATCAAATGAAACGATCCTTCGCCTCGGGCGCTGCCTGTCTTTCTCTTGTTTTCGCAATTGTCCTATCTTTCGGTGCCGACACCGCTGAAGCTCAATTGTTCAGTCGCCTTCGCTGCAAAATGGCAGCCAGAAAAGCTTGTGCACCAGCTCCAACCTGCTGTGCAACTCCAGCTCCAACCTGCTGTGCAACTCCAGCTCCAACCTGCTGTGCAACTCCAGCTCCAACTTGCTGTGCAACTCCAGCTCCAACTTGCTGTGCAACTCCAGCTCCAACTTGCGGTTGCGAAGCATCAACCTGCTGTGACCCTTGCAAAAAGACCGGCCTTCTAGCTCGCTTGTTTGCAAAGAAAAGCTGTGGCTGCGAGTCGTCATGTGACACCGGTTGCTCTGCATGTGGTACAACGACAATCGGTTGCGCTGGTTGCGAAGCGTCACCTGCTCCTGCTGCAATGGACGACAAAATCGTTCCACCAGCACCAGAAGCTACCAAAGAAGCTGCAAAACCAACCACCTAAAAAATTGGTTTAGCCACCCGCGAATCTGAAAAGTGGATTCGCACAAAACAAAAAAAAGCCTCATCACTTTGATGAGGCTTTTTTATTTTCTCAAAATCGAGATGAACACGGTTTCTAGAGCGTTTTGCAACGTTTCTAGCTTATTTGCAACGTTTCTAGTTTAGCCCCGCCTGTCCATCCACTTCAAATAGACGTGGAACAGAATCAGCACGCAACCGCCTTATAGACAGTTAGCCTTATAGACAGTTAGCCTTTACCGATTGTCAATCGCCACAAACTCACGTTTCGTTTCACCGGTGTAGATTTGACGAGGGCGACAAATACGTTTCCCTGGGCTTTTGTGCATTTCTGCCCAGTGAGCAATCCAACCTGGCAAACGTCCAATAGCAAACAGTACCGTGAACATCTGAACCGGAATACCGATCGCACGGTAGATCACCCCCGAATAAAAATCGACATTGGGATAGAGTTTGCGGGACACGAAGTAATCGTCGTTCAGTGCCGCCTGTTCCAATCGCTTCGCAACGTCAAACAATGGGTCGTCGATATCCATCTTGTCCAAGAGCTTGTCACACATCCCTTTGATAATCGTTGCACGCGGGTCAAAGTCTTTATAAACGCGATGTCCAAAGCCCATCAAGCGGAATCCGTTTGTCTTGTCCTTGGCCATTTCAACGTACTTCTCGACATCCCCGCCATCTTCAATGATTTGGGTGAGCATGTTGACGCAAGCTTCGTTCGCACCGCCGTGAAGTGGCCCCCACAACGCGCAAATGCCCGCTGAAATAGACGCAAACAGATTCGCATCGGAGGATCCTACCATTCGTACCGTCGATGTGCTGCAGTTCTGTTCATGATCTGCATGGACAATCAGTAACATATTGAGCGCGGTCACAAAATCAGGATCAATCTCGTATGGCTCGCTGGGGACAGCAAACATCATCCGCAAGAAATTCTCGCAGTACTTAAGATCGTTGTCAGGATAGATCAAGGGCTGTCCAAACGATTTTTTGTAACTGTACGCTGCGATCGTGGGTAACTTTGCCAACAAACGGTGGATCGAAACCTCGACCTGTGCGGGATCGCTAGGATCAAGAGAATCTTGGTAAAACGTTGAAAGTGCCCCAACTACCGAAGACAAAATGGCCATCGGATGTGCATCTCGTGGAAACCCTTTGTAGAAATCTCGCATGTCTTCATGCAACATCGTGTGGTGTCGAATCGATTCACGAAAAGACTCCAACTCAGCTTGATTCGGTAGTTCACCATGAATCAGCAGGTAGCTGACCTCAAGGAAATCGCACTTTTGGGCCAAATCTTCGATTGGGTACCCTCGATAGCGCAGAATCCCTTTCTCACCGTCCAAAAACGTAATCGAACTCGTTGTCGAACCCGTGTTCACGAAACCTTCATCGATCGTCACACATCCCGTCTGGGCCCGAAGCTTTGAAATGTCAATCGCTTTTTCGTTTTCACTGCCCTCAATTACCGAAACCTCAATCTCGGAATCGGCGATTGAAATCTTTGCAGATTCATTCTTCGTTAAACTGTCACTCACGTTTATGGCTCGCATCAATTTTTCTTGGACTACAAAACGAATATCTTACAGGTATCGGCGACTTCTCACAATTCGCGGTCGAATGTTTCGCCCTGATGATTATTCAAAATTTGCGACGCAGAAAAAAACTCCTGGAGTCCGTTGCGTCGCTCGCAGCTTATTCTTCTTTTGGATCGGCAGGCTCCGAACTCCTTCGTGTTCCCAACTCGATTAAGTAAATCAACACCGCAGTCCAAATGAACCCATAACCGACCAACTTTTCCCATTCAATCAATTCCTGGTTTGCAAATCTTGCCAATAATATCTGCCCTGTAGGTGCTAGAAACTGAATGAATCCCAAGGTAATTAACCGCAGTTTTCTTGCGGCAATGGCAAAACAGATTAACGGAACCGCTGTCGCCGGACCGGCCAAGAACAGCAATACATTTGTTGAAACATCCGCATTCGCAAAAATCAATCCAGGCTGACCGCTCCCGAAATAGATTACGATTCCCAACGCGATTGGGATGCAATAAAGCGTTTCAAATGTTAAGCCAACGATGGCATCCACCGGAATTTTCTTCCGAAATAGCCCATAGATACCAAAACTGGACGCAAGGCAAATCGAAATCCACGGGAATTCCGCCTGGCTAAAAACTAACCATCCTATCCCCGTACAGGTAAAGAAGATCGCAACGACTTGAAGCGATTTCAACCGCTCTCCGAGAAACAGATACCCAAGCACAACATTGAAGATGGGCCCCATGTAATACCCGAGACTCGCCTGATGCAAACGATCGGTCGCAGCGGCAATCACAAACACCAGCCAATTAATGAAAATCAAAATGGAGGTGACGGCAAACCAGCCCAAGGTCGATTTTGACCTAAAAACAGCAAAGAAGTCTCCAAGTCGACCGTTGATCCAAAGCAACAAAAAGCAGAACAGAACACACCAGAACATTCGACTCGCGAGGACCTCCAAACTCCATTGGACGCCCATGTTTGACCAGTCGAATTTATCGGCTGTACTTCGCTTCGCGGTGAAAGTCATGGTCAGTACAAGACTCGGAAAAACGAATCCCCACCAACCGAACGCAACAATGGCATTTAGCCAGCCATTTAAATCCCGATCATTGGACTTTGACATTAAGATTCAATGTCCAATCTTTCGAAATCCTCTGTTTCAACTGGGCCACCTAATAGTTTCATTTTAGTGGCGAAAAGAATGTTCATTTAGCGTTTTGAATCACGAGAGATAATCTAGCCCGACTTCATCCTTCAGCTTCTTAACGGTCCGAGTTAAAAGCACTCTAACCGCCGCATCGGACTTCTCCATTTTCTTCGCAATTTCTTTTGTGGCTAGTCCATCAACGAATCGCAATTTCAAAACGGTCTGCGCATCTTTAGAGACGCCCGCTATCCACTGTTGAATTTGAAATTCTTTTTGCTGTTTCGAAAATGCAGCACTAGGTGTCGTGATACTCGCTGCGATTAACCCCTCGAAGCCACGATCCCCCTCTTCTCCCCCACTCTTGCCGCTCAAAGCGACTTCTTTTCCCGCATCACGTTTTTTTGCATCAAAGAAATGTCGGTGACTGTCAACAATTCGTCGCTGACATTGCTGGCAAATCCAACTGAACATATCAATCTTGCTGAAGTCAATCTCCTCAAACGCTTTCAGGCAACTCAATGCCGCTTCCTGCAAAATATCCTCGGGCTCCACTTTCGTCCGTAGCCGGTCACCAATATTTCGGTTGATAAATGCGATTAACTGAGGACGACGATTTTCGATATACTCGAATAAAGCATCCGTTTCACCTGAGTGAATGCGCCCCGCATACGAAATCGTTTCCTCGTTCATAACCTTTGCCCATCTAGTTTTTCTCAAAACCATCAAACGTCATCAAATCATTTCGGTAAAACGACCGAAACAGAACCTCACTTAGATTCAACACATTTGGTAACCGTGAATAAAAACGAAGAAATATCAATCGATACGGTCTCGATTCAAAACACGGAACAAATGTGGGATTTGCTCGCCGAGAATCTGGATCGATTCTATCAGGCTTGGGAGCAGAAATCAGCGAGCTTTATCGACGACGGCCTGAGAACGGTCAATTCGGACGCCGGCCCGGAAAAAGACTCGCAAGCTATTTCCGAAAACGATAAAACAGAATTGCCCGATATTAACGGATTTTTACCGAAATCCCCCCTGCCCTTACGCCAATTGTCGCTCATTGAATTAATCAAAGTTGACATGGAATTGCGATTGGAGCACTTTCAACCATTTAAATCGGTGCACGACTACTCGACCGAGTTCCCGGAGCTAATTCACGACGGTAAGGTCAACGAGGAGTTACTATTTGAGGAGGTGGATCTTTGCAAACGCCACCATCGAAGCATCAATTCAGCGGAATTACTGGATCGATTCCCAGCACAACGAGAAACGATCCTCAAATTGCTGAGTACCGATAACCAAGTTTCGCCCAATGTAAATCAATCCAAAGGCAAAACGCGAACGCAAACGCGCGTTCTTCACAAACCAATTTCATTACGAAATATCCAGCCTGGAACACGCATCGATGATTTTGAATTGCTCATCGAGTTAGGGAGAGGATCGTTCGCAACGGTGTTCCTGGCAAGACAGTTTTCAATGCAACGACTTGTTGCACTGAAAATCTCGTCAGACCGTGGGGATGAACCCAAGACCCTAGCGCAACTGGATTGCAAAAACATCGTTCGCGTTTTTGACGTCCGAGATATCTTGGATCCGCCCTGTCGTTTGCTTTATATGAAATTCGTAGCCGGTGGCAGCTTGCACGATATTATTCTGCAATCGAAAAAGCTCACATCAATTGATCGCACAGGAGAATTTTTGCTTTCGGTGATCGATGACCGTGCGGCCAAGACGGGACAGGATGCGCCGCTGGACTCCCGCACCCGACAACGCCTGCTAAGCATGAAATGGTTTGAAGTCGTTTTTTGGATCGGCTCTCAAATTGGCGAGGGATTGGCGTATGCACATAAAAACCAAGTTCTGCATCGCGATTTGAAGCCAGCAAACGTATTGCTGACCACCGAAGGCGTTCCCCAAATTGTCGACTTTAACGTCAGTTTTTGTGAAGATGTCGAGGGCTCCACCGCGGAGTCCTTTTTTGGTGGAAGCCTGGCCTACATGTCTCCCGAGCAGCTTGAAGCATTCGATCCAGCGCATCCGCGGAAACCGCAATCACTTTCCGCGACCTCCGATATTTTTAGCTTAGGCGTAATCATCTGGGAAATGCTTTTTGGGCAACGCCCCTATCAAGATCAAGTACAAGATGCTGATTTCTCCAAGGTGCTGAGGCAATTGGTCGAACACCGCGAAGGGTTCCTCGACAACCTGAATATTCCTGACGACGCAAAATCGTGGGACATCGATTTAAAAGGGCTTTTCACAAAACTGTTAGAGCCGAATCCGGACAACCGATGTCAAACAGCGAAGGCTGTAGCCGGAGAACTGCAATTGCTTTCCGATCAGCGTAGTCGAAATTTACTTCGCCCGGCGGAAACAATGTTTAGCTCGATAATGAAGCGATGGCTTGTTTCGTTTGTGATCGCCGCCGTTGTGTTGCCCAGCTTGGGCGCCGCAGTGTTCAATTACTTTTACAATTTCAAATCCATCATCGAACCGAAGGGCGAATCGGTCGCGACGATTTTTGAACAAGTCCAGTTGGTTATCAATGCAACAGCCTTTCCAATCGGCATCGGGATCTTGATGTTTTTGGGCTGGACGTTGCGATCTCGGATCAAACGATTAAACAGTGAAGAAAATCGCCATGGCGAAAAAAATTCGGCTTTTGAACTTAGAAGGCATATCACCCGACTGCCGCTGGTCTGCGTTATTATTCCCATTTCGATTTGGACTCTCGCAGGTCTGGCTTATCCTGTCGCCATGAATATTGCCGGTAGCGCTTTGACATGGAGTGATTCGCTGCATTTTGTCACCTCATTGATTCTTTGCGGTTTAATTGCGGCCGTCTATCCCTTTTTCTTAACGGCATTTACGGCGATTCGAGTTTGGTACCCTATCGCTTTTAAGACAGAAGAAATCCAACATGAAGATATTCGAATGATCGACCAATTCATTGGTCGTTCATGGTTTTTCATGGCATTGGCAGCATTACTTCCAACGTTTTCGATTCTCCTCATGGTTACGACTCAAGTTGAAAGCGATCGCAACTTACTCGCCATTCTGGCTGGAGTCAGTTTTTTTGGTTTGGGGCTGATCTTCATGATCTTTCAGAACCTTCAACGACATTTGACCACCGTTCGATTTTGCATCGAGGGGCTACTTCAAGGAAACGAATGACAAGAATCCCGGTTTTTATCAGAGGCATCCTATAATGGCCGATCCCAAAGTCCTTTCCGTGACGGAACTGAGCTTCCTGCTAAAAAATGTCTTGGAGATTGAGTTTCCAGAGGTCTGGGTCGCTGGTGAAATTTCCAATTTGTCTAGACCGCAATCTGGACATTGCTATTTCACCCTGAAAGACAATGACGCACAAATCCGAGGCGTCTTATGGCGTGGAACAGCCGAACGCATGAAATTTGACCTCAAGGACGGCATGCAGGTGATCTGCGTCGGAAATATTGATCTTTATCCGCCGCGTGGTACGTACCAGTTAGTCGTTCGATTCGCCGAACCGACCGGGATCGGACCGCTCCAAGTTGCATTTAAACAGTTGCATGAGAAGTTAAAAGCAGAAGGCCTTTTCGATTCCGTCAGAAAAAAAACGATCCCACGAATCCCGGAGCGAATCGGCGTCATCACCAGCCCCACCGGTGCGGCGGTACGGGACTTCCTCCAAGTCTTAAACCGCCGCTGGAACTTCACTGATATCACGATCATTCCGACCCGGGTACAAGGCGATGAAGCGACCGGAGAAATCGCGAACGCGATCCGGGTTGCCAATTCGGTCCTGCCAAAGTTCGATGTGATCGTGATTACTCGTGGCGGTGGAAGCCTGGAAGATCTTTGGTGCTTCAACGAAGAAGAAGTCGTGCGGGCGATCGCCGCATCCGCCATTCCCACGATTTCGGCGATCGGCCACGAAATCGATGTCACCCTTTCGGATCTGGCGGCCGATGAGCGGGCATTAACGCCCTCCGAAGCGGCAGAAAAAGTCGTTCCATCTCGGGATGAAATCATTCGCAGTGTCAAACGTAGCAAAGACTATTTGAATCAACTCCTTTTTTCGAAATTGGAATCCGCGGTCGAGAAGCTCAAACAAATTGAATCCCGCCCGATCTTCCGTAAACCACTAGAATCGATTCGCAACTTTCAACGTCGACTTGATGAACTGGAAACCGACGCAAACCGCTCGATACGGCAAATGACATTGAATCAGAAAAACCAGGTGGCCGCACTTGCTCGGCAGTTGGAATCTGTCAGCCCATTGGCGGTTCTACAACGTGGCTATTCCGTGACTCAATTGACAGATGACAAGTCAACGCTGGTCAACAGCGTAACGTCCATCGAAATAGGCGACTTGGTTCGCACCCAAGTCGCCGATGGTTCATTTATCGGTCGCGTCGAAACCATATCGAAAAACGAAAAAAAAATCCCTGAATAGCAAAATGCTATCCAGGGAATATTGTATTTCAGATCAAGTCTTGCAGTGAGAAGTACTACTCGTCCTTGGACGGTTTGTCTTTTCCTGATTCGCTTTCTTCACCCAATTTATCGGTGTGCATCCAGCGACTCAAAATGGGCGAGACGAGAATACAAACTAATCCGCAGATCACCGCAGTGATGCAAATCTTGTAGAAGACATTTCCGTATACATTAACCGTCTCACTCGGTGGTGGGAATCCTTCACTCGAATCTTGGACACTCGTAAACTGGGAAATCACGCCCGCAAGATACTGGCTAAACGCCGTTGCAAGGAACCAGGCTCCCATCAGCGTACTGACCAAATGCTTTGGACTGAGCTTCGTCATGGTCGAGAGACCGACCGGAGACAAACACAACTCACCGGTCGTGTGCAGGAGTATCCCAAGGCTCAACCAGCTGATTGCCACCATTCCAATTTCGTCAGCATTTTGAGCACCAACCCAGAATGCTCCAAATCCTAAACCAAGTTGGATCAGCCCTAAACCGAATTTCACAGGGGCATTAGGCTCGATATTTAATCGTCTCAAGGTTGCCCAAATCCAGTTGAATACCAAGGCGAAAATCAGAATAAAGATTGCATTGAACGACTGGAAAATTGAAGCGGGCAACTCGTCAAGGCGTTTTGCGATACCCATTCCCTTGTTGGATTCGGTAATCTTCCATTCAACATCAACGGCACCCAACTCCGGATTGTCTTTCTCAACAGTTCGCAGAAACTCCAAATCGTCTAGCGTAAAGACTTTGCCGTCACGTTCGTAACCGAGTTGAGCCTGAGTGGGCTGGAGGCGAATCGTCGATCCGACCATTTCGTCTGTGACGTTTTCGGACTCACCCACGCGATCGATGTTTCGGTCAGTAAAGTTATTGATACTACTTCCAGCCTGCTCAAAAAACGCAAAGAACAACATTTGGAAGAAAATCAAAATCAGAGCGGCCATCATGCGTTCACGTGGCACCTTGTCGAGGAGGAATGTTTCTTTGATCAAGTAACCGAACGCCAACAATCCCAAAATAGTGAGTACAAGTCCCGCTGGTTTACTTACTTCTTCAACGAAAATACCAGCAATCGCTCCAACGAAACTTTCCCTCATCTTATTGATGATCTTGATGGACGACTCTCGATCCTTCATTTCGCTGATTTGTTCGCCAGAAAATTCAAGACCGAATTCAGCCTCAAACGCTTTGATCAAAGACGCTTGAGCCTCTGAACTCAACGTGTCAAACGGCGCGTCGAGGTCAACATTCAAATCCTTGAAGGCCTTGGCGATATCGACAAAGGAACCCTTTTCATCAACTTTCTTGCCTGCTTCGTTCAGGTGAAAAGTCATAAGCGTTCGGTTGACGCGCCGATCAGAAATACCCTTTACGTCGTTAACGATGGATTCATCAATAATCTGGTAAGGCTTTCCGCGAAGCTGTTGCTCACCTTCAATCCCACGTTCTTTCACGGTGGCAATCACTTTTGGATCTACCTTTAGATCTTCAAGCGTCTTTAGATTTTCAGCAAGCACTTCTTCATTTGTCTTCGGTTTCTTTGGCTCGCCTGTCATTTCGTCAACAGGTGGTTGAGTGAACGGCGAAAACCCGGAAACCAGAAGAGCAAATACGGGAACGCAAACGACAATTCCCAAATAAATCTTCCAATCGTTCCTACCGTCCACACCTTTCGGTCGCCCACCGGCCCAACTTGGCAAGCCACCTCGATTCAACGCCATACACGCAGCAATCGCAGAAACCAACAAACAAATTGCGACAAAGACATTGATTAAGATCGCCCAAATATTATCCGGTCGGAAGTACAACATCCCAGCGGCCGATCCAACGGCGCCGACGAAAATAAGCCCCGATGTAATCAGCGTTGGCATCACAAACACAGCCAGACCAATCATCATCCCAAATGTTGCCAATCCGAAACCGTAATGCCAACCGTAAGTTTCGCCAACATATCCGCAAAGCAACGGGCTCATCGCGGCACCCAGATTGATGCCTGTATAAAAAATATTGAAACCATCGTCTCGTTTTTTATCGTGAGCGGCATACAAGGATCCAACCATCGTCGAAATATTGGGCTTGAAGAAACCGTTTCCGCAAATCAACAATGCAAGTGCGAAAAAGAATGGCCACTCTGACTCAAATGTCATGAGCAAGTGCCCCGCCGCCATCAAAACGCCGCCAATCACGACGGCAACTCGTTTCCCGAGAATCTTGTCAGCTAACAGTCCGCCAATAAATGGCGTCATGTAGACCAAGGCGGTGTAGGCACCATAAACCACGTAGGCTTGGTCGTCGCCATATCCCAAAAAGCCTTTGATCATGTAGAAGATCAGAAGCGCTCGCATCCCGTAGTAGGAAAATCGCTCCCACATTTCGGCAAAAAACAGCGTATAAAGACCGGTTGGATGCCCAAAGAGCTTGGGGTTATCTTCAAGATTGGCGTCTGACATGGATCCCTTTCAAACTTTCAGCAAGAAGACGCCCCTTTGTCAGGGACTCAATCTGACTCTTCAATGCTGACAAAACATAAAACTCAAAATCCGCCACTATAGAGCCAGATTCTAATCGCAACTCTTAATGGCTTAAAGCCTCTCGCACCTGATTGATCAGGGATTCGAATCCGTCAGCAAGTGAAACTTCAACTTGCGATCTCTGGGCAAGATTTTTCACCTGACACTTTTTCTCCGCAAAGTCCTGACTTCCAGCGATAATGGCGACTTGAAATCCCTGTTTGTCCGCGTATTTCAATTGTTTGTCGAATTTTTTGTTCTCAGGATACATCACCGTACCTATGCCGGCTCCGCGCAACGCGGCCGCAATCTGCAGATAGTCCGCCAAACGATCTTTTTCGAAGTAAACAATAAAAACCGGCGCTGGCGTGCGAACTTGTTCGATTAATCCCAGCTCTTCCTGGGCTGCCAAAAGCCGATCCAGCCCTAGCGATGCACCAATTCCCGGCAATTCAAGCTTGGTGAATTTCGATGCCAGGTTATCGTATCGCCCGCCCGAACAGACGCTTCCGATACCCGGCAGTTGTCCCAATATGGTTTCGAAAACCGTTCCGGTGTAATAGTCCAGCCCCCGCGCGATACCGATGTCCAGTTTCAAGTTTTTTTCGTCAACGCCAACAGCCCGAACCCCGTCGACCAGTTGACGCAGGTTTTCTACGCCCAGCTCACCGGTTTCGTTACCAGCGACCATCTGGCCCACTTCCGACAATACCTCATCATTCGTTCCGCTTAACTGTGAAAGTTTTAAGATCGAGGCAGCTTGCTCGTCGGACGCAGAGGCGGTCAGTTTCATTTCGGCGGTCACTTTTTCCGGGCCGATTTTATCAAGC
>Ga0316204_10008994_pt1 | contig 13566 bp, 12 predicted proteins | sample 6monrhotite_MG_2_FD_205661 | JGI IMG/M metagenome (GOLD analysis project Ga0316204, IMG submission 205661) | Microbial mat bacterial communities from mineral coupon in-situ incubated in ocean water Damariscotta River, Maine, United States -... | ecosystem: Environmental > Aquatic > Marine >... | reverse complement strand
CATTGAATCCAATGATTCAATGATCAAAGTGGAGATGTTTTTTGACGGATCCCCTGGTCCTGCTTATGCGGCATACCTTATTGAAGAGGAAGGAAATGCAACCAAGGTTACCTGGTCCTTTGATGCTGAATTTAGCGGATTTGCAAAGTATTTTGGAATGATGATAGACGGTTTGCTTGGACCCCAGTATGAAGAGGGGTTGGCTAATTTGAAAGAACACATGGAGTAAATGTTGCCATTAAGAAAGCTGGGCTTCCAAGGATGCCTAGCTTTTTTTAATTTTACCAATCAGGCTTTCAATCGACTCCTTTACTTCATCAATAAAATCTTCACCTCGTTTTCCGAGGTCATTTAATTCTCCTTCATGTTCTTTAAAAAAGTTCTGGACGTCTGATTCCAGTTTGTCTTTTGTTTTTTTAAGCTCTTCAATTCTTTTCTCAAGTTCAATTTTTTTGGCATAATCAGAATTTCGGGCTTCCTGAACTAGTTGATCTATTTTATTTCCTAATTTAGACAAAAGCTCTTCTACGTTTCCTTTTTTCATCGCGGCAACAAATTTATGAGTTAAGTTAATTTACTAAATTTAAACGTACTAAATACTATCTTCTTATGAATTCCAACAACGAACATTTTGATAACATCATTCAGAAACTGAATACTATTTCAGCGTTGAAGCAAAAAAATTACAAAGCAGTAAAACGTGTTTTTAAAGATTTGATGGATATATCTGAAAGTCTTATTAATCGGTTAAAAGAAAATACTAAAGAGCTTGATAAATCTGTAGAATTAGAGTTTTTAAAAGTAAATGAGTTTGAATTTCATGTTAAACTCTCGGGCGATATGATTGTATTCATGCTTCAAACTAATATTGTAACACTGAATACTGCACATCCAGTAATGCAAAGTGAACATATAAAGGAAGATGCTTCCAGAGGATATTTTGGCCACATTATGATCTATAATTTTCTTTCCGATTCTATTCTATATAATCGAATGAGCGACCCAGGCTATTTGATTGCAAGAGTTATGATAAATCATGAAGATAATTTCTTTGTTGAAGGAGTTCGTCAAATGAATTTTTTATTCAGTGATCTTGCAGCTAATAAGATCAATGAACAATGGCTGGAACTGATATTGGAGAAATCCATAATCACTGCCATGGAGATTGATCTGATTGCTCCCAATTATCCAGAGATTCAAAATGTAACACTTTCTCAAAAAATTAATAATGAGAATCCGATGGGAAGGGGTGAGAAGATTGGTTTCCAGATGTCAACTATGGGTTGAGGATAGAAATAACGGAGTAAACTTAAATTCTTTGCCATTAAAAAGACCCTTGTCGCTTAATTTGAGTTCCGGAATCACCAACAGTGACATAAATGAAAGGGTCATAAACGGTGAGTTTAATGCTGATCCCAGATTTTTGGCCTCCTGATCTATTTCTGAGTAGAGTTTTGCAACCACATAACCATCCTGATCAGACATCAAACCGGCAACCGGGAGAGGAAGTATCATTTCTAATTGATCTGATACTAACGAAACTCCGCCTTTATGTTCTATGATAAGGTTTACAGCTCGGGCAATGCTTTCATTATCCACACCAACTGCAGTGATATTATGAGAGTCATGACCTACTGAAGAGGCAATGGCGCCATTTTTCAAACCAAAATTCTTTATGAATCCAATTGCCGGCCTGGCTTTCTGGTATCGATTAATCACGGACATTTTAAGTATATCTTCCTCAGGATTTGATTCGGCAAAACCATCTACTATACTAATTTTCCCACTTCCCTCCGGTGTAATTAATTGACCATCCTGGGCTATAATTACCCGTACATTTTCGGAAGTTGCCTTTATTTCAAAATCAGAGTTCTTGCACATATCAAGATGAAACTGATTTAATGATTCTGATTTACCGGTTTGGATTAAACTTTTACCGTTTTCTGAAACTAAGGATCCACGAATAAAGGTTGCTGCCACATTAAATGAATCAGGGTTATCAATCACAATAAAATCAGCAGGGTCTCCTTCTTTTAAAAGACCTACATTAAGATTGTAATGTTGAACAGGATTTATACATGCTGCTCTAAGTACTTTGAATAAATTGATATTTTTGGCAAGTGCTCTTTTTACCAGTTGATTGATATGACCCTCTACCAGGTTATCTGGATGCTTATCATCAGAGCAAAACATAATTTCAGTGGGGTAGTCTGATAGCAAATCAATCAATGCCTCAAAGTTCTTGGCTGCGCTACCTTCACGGATAATAATTTTCATTCCGTGCTCAAGTTTGCTTAAGGCTTCTTCACGTGAAAAACATTCATGATCTGTAGTTATTCCTGCGTCAATATATGATTTGGCTTTTTCACCCATTAATCCCGGGGCATGACCATCTACAGGTTTTCCCTTCCTTTTTGCGATTTCAATCTTTTTCTTGACTACGGGATCATTGCCTAATACTCCTGGCCAGTTCATCATTTCAGCCAGGTAAACAATCTCTTTCTTGCTTAAAAGGTATTCAATGTCCTGTTCATTAATTTCCGCTCCTGCCGTTTCAAATGAAGTAGCCGGGACACAGGAAGGGGCGCCAAAGTAAAATTTGAAATTGACAGTATTTCCATTGGCAATCATGTATTCCACACCCTTAACTCCAAGTACATTACCAATTTCATGAGGATCGGAAATCGTTGCTACTGTACCATGATTTACTGCTAATCGGGCAAACTCCGAAGGCACAAGCATGGAACTTTCCACATGTACATGTGCATCAATTAAACCCGGTAATATATATTGACCTCCCTCAATATTTTCATCCTCCGAGATTCGTTTTATTTTTCCTTCCTCAATCTCAACAGACCCTTTAAAGATTCTCTCTCCTGGGATATCAATTATATTTCCGGTTATTATCATGAATGTTTATTTGATTTAATTTTGTGCCTAATCTAGCCCTTATTAATTTTGATAAACTTAAGGTCTTAAATTTTGAAAAGAATTCGAATTAATTTCATAATGATTATTGTGCTGGGGTTGCTTTTTTCTACCTCTTGTAAAAGTACACAAAAGAAACCCAAGCCCATAAAACCGGGCAAAGAGATGCCATGTCCACAGAAAGACTGTTGATATTTTATTAACTGGGTATCCCGTCTTATATTTGTACACTACTTAGATCTCCGATGAAAAAAATTGTTATTGCTATTGATGGTTATTCTGCAACGGGAAAAAGCACAACCGCTAAGGCAGTAGCAACATCCTTAAACTACACCTATATAGACTCCGGAGCAATGTATCGGGCCGTTACTCATTTTTTCCAGGAAAATTACATAAGCCTGACTAATATCCATGAGGTAAGGAAAGCATTAGAGAAGATAGTACTGGATTTTAAATTGAATCCAGCGACATCTCACATTGATATCTATCTAAATGGACTTAATGTCGAAGATAAGATTCGTACCATGAAAGTAACCGAACAGGTAAGCGAAGTCAGTACTTTGCCCCAAGTAAGAAAGGCCATGGTTGCCCAACAACAGAGAATGGGGAAGAAGAAAGGAATTGTAATGGATGGAAGAGACATTGGTTCCGTAGTCTTTCCTGAGGCCGAATTGAAAGTTTTTATGACGGCAAATGCAAAAATTAGGGCAGAACGACGCCAAAGGGAATTATTAGCGCGAGATATTGTTGTAGATTTAGATCAGATTATTGAGAATCTAAAAAAGAGAGATCGTATCGACTCTTCTCGTGAGGACAGTCCATTACTCAAGATGGATGAAGCGTTGGAAATTGACACAACTGAGTTAATGATTGAAGAACAGATTGATATAATTTTAGAAAAAGCAACTGAAATAATTTTTGATAAAGAATTCGAAAATGAAAATTGAAATCGATCAAAATTCGGGTTATTGTTTTGGGGTTGAATTCGCTATTGAAATGGCTGAAGATGCCTTGAAGGAATCCGGAAAATTGTTCAGCCTTGGTGATATTGTACACAATGACATGGAGGTTCAGCGCCTTCAAAAAAAGGGTCTTACGGTAATTGATCGTGAACAATTGAAAGAAATTCACGACGTTCAGGTACTTATCCGAGCTCATGGTGAACCACCGGAAACCTATCAGATTGCCCTGGAAAATAATATTGAGCTTATAGATGCTTCTTGTCCTGTGGTATTAAAACTACAGAATCGAGTGAAGAATGCTTATAATAAAACAAAGGAAAATGAAGGTCAGATTGTGATCTACGGGAAACAAGGGCATGCCGAAGTGATTGGTCTAACAGGTCAAACTTCAGAAGAAGCCATTGTAGTTATGGAAGATGCAGATCTGGAGAAAATTGATTTTTCAAGGCCAGTAACATTATTTAGCCAAACAACTAAGAGTACAAAAGGGTTTTACCGCCTAAAGGAAAAACTGGAAGCTCGCATAAAAGAATACCAGGAGTTAAATGTAGAAAGCTTTAAGGCAAATGATAGTATTTGCAGGCAGGTGTCTAACCGTGAGCCGCAATTAACCAAATTTTCAGAGGAGCACGATGTCATTCTTTTTGTGAGTGGTAAAAAAAGCTCCAATGGAAAAGCATTGTATCAGGTTTGTAAATCTGTCAATCCAAATAGTTACTTTATAGAGAATGAGGAAGATCTGCAATTCAGATGGTTTGAATTGGCAGATACTGTTGGAATTTGCGGTGCAACTTCGACTCCAAACTGGCTAATGGAAAAAGTACGGGGGAGACTTTTAGAACCAGATTTTCAGTCAATTGTCGGATGATCTTAGGAACTTAATTAAATTAGGCTTCAAAATTAACCGGGTACGGATTGAATTGTATAAAAAATTATTAATTTTGGGACGTTTTACCTACAGAATTAGAGCAATAGCATGTCAAAAACCATAAAACTCAAACAGGGTTTTAATATTAATCTCGCAGGAAAGGCACAAAACAATGTAGTAGATGGTATCCAACCAGAGACCTTCGCTATTATGCCTCCAAACTTTATAGGCCTGGAAAGGCCAAAACTCCTGGTCAATGAAGGGGATTCGGTCAAAGCCGGTACTCCATTATTTTTCGATAAGAAAAAAGAAGACATCATGTTTACTTCACCAGTAAGTGGTGAAATTGCAGAAGTGATCCGGGGGGAAAAGAGAAAAATTCTTGAAATCCGAATTCTTGCTGATAAGCAAATGGAATATGAGACCTTCAGTTCGTATTCTACATCAGAGCTAAATAGCCTGAATAAGCAAACTATAACTGATCAACTTTTAAAAAGTGGAGCCTGGCCAAATATTGTGCAGAGGCCTTTTGGGATTCTTGCAGATCATACTCAAAGCCCAAAGTCAATTTTTATTTCTGCATTTGATTCTCATCCGTTAGCACCAAATTATGATGTGCTTTATAAAGGAGAAGAACAGTACTTGCAAGCAGGGATTGATGTGCTGAAGAAACTTACGGAAGGAACTGTTCATATGAATATAGATTCAAATCGAGAGGTTTCTCCTATATTTTCAAATTTAAAGAATGTTCAGTTAAATAAATTTTTAGGACCTCACCCGGCAGGCAATGTAGGTGTACAGATTCATCATCTGGATCCAATTAATAAAGGAGACATTGTATGGACTATCAAACCTCAGGGATTGTTAGAGATTGGAAAATTATTCCTGGAAGGCAAATACGATACTGCAAGAAAAGTTGCCTTAGTGGGTTCAGAAGTTAAGACACCTCAATATTATCAAACATTCGCTGGCGCAGGGATCTCCAAATTTGTTCAGGATAACATTCATGGAGACCATGTTCGATTTATTTCAGGAAATGTACTGACCGGAGAACGCATAAAATCTGACGGGTATGTAGGGTATTTTGATAATATGGTAACGGTAATTCCTGAAGGTGATCATCATGAGTTTTTAGGTTGGATCCTACCAACCACTAAAAAATTGAGCTTTCATAGAGCATTCGGATTGTTTTCATTTTTGAATAAAGGCGAATTTAAGCCCGACACAAACATGCACGGGGAGGAGAGAGCTTTTGTAATGACCGGAAAGTTTGAAGAGGTGACTCCTATGGATCTTTATCCTACATATTTGCTCAAAGCCATCATGGCAGATGACTATGATGAGATGGAAGCTTTAGGAATTTATGAAGTGATCGAAGAGGATCTTGCCTTGTGTGAGTTTATTGATGTATCAAAACACGATGTACAGTCCATTTTACGTAAAGGGTTGGAATTAATACAATTTAGCTAGTCAATATGAAGTTTTTAAGAGATATACTAGATCAGCATAAACCAAAGTTTGAAAAAGGTGGTAAACTCGAAAAGTTCTACTACATTTTTGAAGCTCATGAAACCTTGCTTTTCGCCCCTAATAGTACCACAAAGAATTCAGGGGTTCAAATTCGTGATGCAGTGGATATGAAACGGATGATGATGACAGTGATCATTTCATTGCTTCCCTGTTTGTTGTTTGGTATCTGGAATGCAGGACATCAGCATTATTTAGCGATTGGCGAAATGGCTGACTTCGTGGCAAAGATAGGCATGGGTGCTTTCCTGGTATTGCCTATTGTGGCTGTTTCCTATATGACCGGACTGGGCATTGAATTTACCTTTGCTACCATTAGAAGACATCCGGTCAATGAAGGCTTCCTGGTAACAGGGATGCTGATACCATTAATTGTTCCTGCATCTATTCCCTTATGGCAAGTAGCTATGGCCACAGCATTCGCAGTGATCATTGGGAAAGAAGTATTTGGAGGAACTGGAATGAATATTTTAAATGTGGCTTTGACTGCCAGAGCATTTTTATATTTCGCCTATCCTTCCCAGATATCTGGCGAGGTATGGTCTTACATTGGAGAGGGAACTGCTGTAGAAGGATATTCAGGAGCGACCCCGTTGGCAATTGGTGCAGAGTCACTTACTTCAGGAGAGAATGTTGTCGCCAGTCTGAATAGTTTTGGGGCAGGCTGGGCAGAAAATATGTATACGCTTAAAAATTTGATCATCGGTATCATGCCTGGATCTATCGGGGAGACATCTGTATTGATGTGTGCAATTGGAGCATTGGTATTGATTTATACAGGAGTGGGTAGTTGGAAGATCATCCTGAGTTGTATCTTAGGAGCCTTATTCATGGGATTTACTGTAAATCTGTTTGGAGTTAATCCATACATGGAGATGCCTGCGTATTATCACCTTGTTGTTGGTGGTTTTGCTTTTGGAACAGTGTTTATGGCTACAGATCCGGTATCTGCTTCCAATACAGAAACAGGAAAATGGATATATGGTTTCCTGATAGGAGTACTTACCGTGTTAATCCGAGTGTTTAATCCTGCATATCCGGAAGGAATTATGCTTGCAATTTTATTAATGAATGTTTTCGCTCCTTTGATCGATTATTATGTAATTGGAGCCAATAAAAAAAGGAGGTTGAAACGTGCAACAGTCTAACGCTTATATAATTGTTTTCACAGCTATTCTTACCATTGTGGTAGGGGGACTGCTGTCATTTACTTCTGAGATATTAAAACCTTATCAGAAGAAATCGATTGAACTGGATACTAAAACCCAGATACTAACCGCAGTAATGGAATTGGAAAAGGGTTCAGATATTTTGGGAATCTATAATACCAAAATCGAATCTGTAGTGGTAGATATCAATGGAGCTCCTGTTGAATTAGACCGGAAAGGAAATCCAATTGTTCCTGAGGAAGTTAATATTCTCAAGAATTATAAAATGGATCCAGAAAGCCGAAATTATCCTGTTTTCAAATACATGTCTGAGGAAGGTAAAGTAGAAGCTTATATATTTCCAGTTTATGGAAATGGTCTTTGGGATAAGATCTGGGGTTATGTGGCCCTGGAAGAGGATATGAATACCATAAAAGGAGTTGCCTTTGACCATAAAGCAGAAACGCCAGGATTAGGCCAGCGAATCCAGACTGCCGAAGTTCAAAATAGATATAAAGGTAAAAAAGTATACGATGCTTCAGGAGAGCTGGTAAGTGTAACTATGGTCAAAGGAGAAGGAAAAGGACAACCTATATCTGATAATCAGGTAGACGGAATGTCTGGAGCGACACTTACCGGAAACGGAGTTAATAAGATGTTGATGGGTTACCTCACCGCTTATGAGGCCTATATGAATAATGTTAAAAAAGGAAATAATTAACCTATGAGTACGGAGACTATAGAACAACCGATTGTCAAAGAGAAATCTTCGGAAGCCCTTCTTTCCAAAAGAAGAAAGAGACTGGTAACCGATCCTCTGAATGAAGATAATCCGATAAGCGTACAGGTACTGGGAATATGCTCAGCACTGGCCGTTACCGTAAAGATGGAACCTACATTGATCATGTCGATCTCTGTGGTATTTGTAATTGTCTTTGCTAATCTTATTATTTCAGTAATGCGAAATCTTATTCCAACCAGAGTAAGGATTATCGTTCAGCTTGCAGTAATTGCAACGCTGGTAACTCTGGTTTCAGAAGTTCTGAAAGCATTCAACTATGAAATGTATAAAGTACTGGGTGCTTTTGTAGGACTAATTATTACCAACTGTATCGTAATGGGTAGGCTTGAAGCATTTGCTATGGGTAATAAGCCATACGATTCCTTACTGGATGGATTTGGTAGTGGATTTGGTTATGCCTGGATCATCCTCGCTGTAGCCTTTTTCCGTGAATTATTCGGATCAGGTTCAATCTTCGATTTTAAGGTATTTGAAGCAATTGGACTAAACATACAGAACAACGGATTAATGGTTGACTCCATTGGAGCATTCATGATTCTGGGACTCATTATCTGGGTTCAACGAACTAAAACCGGATACGTAGAACATTAAACCACGACTATAATGGAATTATTAAATCTTGGAATAAAAGCAATATTTGTAGAGAACATGATCTTTGCCTATTTCTTAGGCATGTGTTCATTTCTTGCAGTATCTAAGAAAGTAAGTACTGCCTTTGGGTTGGGGTTTGCGGTAATTTTCGTGTTGGGAATTACGGTTCCTATCGACTGGATTTTACAGGAGTATATTTTGCAAGAAGGAGCCCTGACTTGGATTAGCCCTCAGTTTGCTGATCTGAATCTTGAATTCCTTTCTTTCATTATGTTCATCGCCATCATCGCTTCGATGGTACAATTGGTAGAGATGGTCATTGAAAAATTCTCACCAGCCTTATACGGTAGTCTGGGTATTTTTCTTCCCTTAATCGCAGTGAACTGTGCAATCCTGGGTTCATCCCTTTTTATGGTTCAACGTGATTATACGCTGGCTGAAGCAACCGTATTTGGAATAGGTTCAGGAATTGGATGGTTACTTGCTATTGTAGCCTTGGCCGCAATTCGGGAAAAACTTAAGTACTCAAATGTACCTGGAGGATTGAAAGGATTAGGAATTACTATGCTGATTACCGGATTAATGGGAATTGCCTTTAAATCCTTTATTGGGATAGCCTTATAATGGATTCTAACTAAAAAATATTGAAAAGGCATTGTATTAATACAGTGCCTTTTTTGTTTCTATGAAATATGCCGTATCTGATATTCATGGCTGTGTAAAAACATTCAAAGCCCTTATTCAGGAAAAAATACAGTTCGATCCTGCAAATGATGAGCTATACCTGCTGGGAGACTACGTGGATCGTGGACCGGATTCTAAAGGGGTCCTGGATTATATATTAAATATGCAGCAACAAGGATACTCAGTTCATACCATCAGAGGCAATCATGATCAAATGATGATTGATGCGTTTCATGGCATTCATTTAAATTGGGTAGAAAATGAAGGTCGAGCTACAATGAGAAGCTTTGGGGTCCTTAATCCAAAAGAAATTCCTAATAACTATTTTACACTCATTGAGGAGATGAATCTGTATATAGAACTGGAGGATTATTACTTGGTTCATGCAGGCTTTGATTTTACGCGGAAAGATCCATTCAGTCATTCTGAGTCAATGATGACCATCCGTCAGATGAACATTGATAATAGTATAGTTCAGCATAAGAAGATAATTCATGGCCATACACCAGTTCCGTTGAACCATATAGTTGATTCTGTTTCTTCAGATTCTCAAACCATTAATATTGACAATGGATGCGTTATGAGTAATTTAAATGATTACGGCTCACTCATAGCTCTGGAACTGGATTCTTTAAAAATTCACACTCAGCCATTTATAGATTAGTGATTGGTGGTATTCTCCGCTTATTTTTAATATTTTCATTTTATTATGAAAGAGGAGCTGGAGAATAAATTAATTATCTACAAAGCATCTGCAGGTAGCGGCAAAACCTATACTCTGGTTAAGGAATATTTAAAACTTCTGGTAAAACGCCCCGCTTATTATCAGAATATTCTTGCCATCACCTTTACCAATGCGGCAACTCTTGAAATGAAGACCAGGATTATAGAATCTCTTGAAGAAATTTCTAAAGATGAGGGTTGTGAGCTAGGGAGGCAAATCAAAGATGAATTAGAGATTGAAGATAAGATTTCATTTAGTCAAGAAGATATTCAAAACAATGCCAGGAAGGCATTAAGTAATATCATAAATAACTACTCTAGGTTTGAGATATCTACTATTGATGCCTTTTTTAATCGACTTGTTAAATCCATGGCCAGGGAATTAAATCTTCCCCTCAGTTATGATATTGAATTGGATCCCGAGAAGGCACTTAGATTTGCGATTCATCAGTTGTATGAAATGGATGAGGAGGAAGGGCAGAAAGTATGGGTTTGGCTGGAAGAGTTTGCTTTTTCAAGAATTGAAGATGATAAAGGGTGGAAGATTGATAATGATATATTAAAAATAGGGTCTAAGATATTTGATGAAAAGTTTTCATCGATTCAAGATCTGGATCAACTGAGTGATCAACTCATAGATTTAAAAACTAGGACTACCAATATTGTTGAACAATTTGAATTTGAATTAAAAGGAAAAGCTGAACATGCGATAAAACTAATCAACCAAAGTGAAGTAAAATTTGAATGGTTTCATGGAGGAGCAAATAGAAGTATTGCTAATAATTTTAAAAAAATTGCTGAAGCGGATGGTTTTGAAACGCCAATTGAGAGTCTTAGCAAAACTCTTACTAAGGAAAAGTCCTGGTATGCAGCAAGTTCAAATCATATTGATGAAATTGAAAGTCTGCTTCAGGCTGGCCTTTTAGATACTACTGAAGATTTATGTGAATATTTTAAGGAAAATGTCAGGGATTACCATACTGCCTTATTGATTCGGCGAAACATCTATGCTTATGCTCTACTAAATGCAATCAATAACAACCTTAAGGCCTATCGAGATGAGCATAATATCTTATTCCTATCGGACAATGCATCTTTAATTCATGGAATCCTTCAGAAGGATGATACTCCCTTTATTTTTGAAAAGACCGGTAGTTATTATAAGCATATTTTTATCGATGAGTTTCAGGATACTTCCGATTTCCAATGGAAAAACCTCTTGCCTCTTGTGGTTAATGCTCTTAGTGACTATGGGGAGTCTCACAGAATTTTTGTAGTCGGGGATGTAAAGCAATCTATCTATCGCTGGAGGGGAGGAGATATGCAGCTCTTAATGAATGGCGTGGAAAAGGATCTTAAAAATTATGCTTCTTTAACAGAGGTTAAAGATTTAGAGAATAATTACCGGAGTAAAAAAAGTATTGTTCTATTCAATAATGATTTTTTTAATTTTTGTTCTGAAAAGATTAAACTACAACTTCCGGATGATCCCGAGGTTTATCGAATTGATGAAGTGTATGGTCAACTGAATCAGGTACCCAAGGACCAAGGCGATGGGTTAGTTACGGTTCGGTTTTTTAAGGATGCTGAGCTTAATTGGAAAGACCAAAGTAAGGAAGAGTTGATCAGATCTCTAAATACTTGCTTTAAATCAGGGTATCGAAAAAGCGACATCCTTATATTAACTTCCTCCAATAAGGAAGCAAATGATTTAGCCAATCATTTAATTTCGGAAGGCATTGATGTAATTAGTCAAGGCTCATTGCTGCTCAATAATGTACCGGTCATCCAGCTAATTCTAAATATTTTAGCCTACCTGGACAAGAATGATGATCAGATAGCCAAATGTGGAGCGGTATATTGGTTTCATAAGATTAGGAAGCAAAGAAAGGAAATAGATTATAATCTTATCAAAAATGATTTTCAGTATTACTTTGATCAGCTTCCTGAGCAATTTTCAAAAAGAGCGAAATCACTAAGCAGAAAGCCCGTTTATGAATTGATTGAGGAATTGATTGTTCTGTTTGAACTGGACCATGATGCTGGAATTTTTCTTCAAACTTTTAAGGAGCTTTCGCTGGAGCATACCGCTGGAGGCTTAGTAAGTATTCGACAATTTCTTGATTGGTGGTATGAGGAGGATAGGGAATTGTCTGTGACTTCTACGGCAGAATTAAATTCTGTAAAAGTAATGACCATTCATAAATCCAAGGGATTGGAAGCACCTGTAGTATTTATCCCTTATGGGAATTTCAATATGAATAGTCGTGAGTCTGTATTCTGGACCGACAAACTGGAGGAAGATTTGGAGGAATTTCAACTACTACCCGTTGATTTCAAGGAAGAAGCAAAGAATTCAGCATTTGAACAGGCGTATCAACAGGAAAATATAGAACAGTTTCTGGATACACTTAATAAAGCCTATGTAGCATTTTCACGCGCAAGAGAGATGCTATTTATCTATTCACAGCAATACTCCAGTCATGACGATAGTAAAATTAATAACATTAGCCGATTTCTCTGGTCATTCTGTATAAGGCAGGAGAATTGGAATGAAGTAGATGGAGTTTTGACTTCAGGTATTCCTCAGATACATATGGCTGAAAAGGATACTGAGGAAAAAATTTCTCTTGCCGAATTTAAAATAATGGGACAGTCTTTTATGGATAAAGTAAATATTAGAAATTTTTCCGCGAACTATTATTTGCTAAAAGATACAGGATCCTCTGATAAAGTTGAAATTGGTATAAAGCGGCATGAGGTGCTCTCAAGGCTCAGCAACAAGGAGGGATTGGAGTCAGTTATGCAAAGATTACTCTTGCAGGGATTCTTAAATAAGGAAGAGTATGGGCTCATAAAATCGGATATTGAAGAATTATGGAAAGATCCACTCTTTTATTCATGGTTTGAGCCCGGTTGGGAAATCTTTGCAGAGCGATCTATTATTTCCGAAGGAAAGGTTTATCAGCCAGATAGGGTACTAATCCGTAGTAATGAAACAGTAATTATTGATTATAAAAAGGATGTGGAAGACCCTAAGCATGAAAGACAGGTAAGGAATTACGAAGCACTACTTGAAAAGATGGGTTATAAAAATATAAGGAAGTATCTGGTGTATATGGACAATAAACGCATTAAGGAAGTAATTGGATGAGTTCTTTTCTGGATTATATCGTTCAAAAGGCTTGCGAGATGGATTCCTCTGATCTTCATAAGCAATGCTTTGTTTTCCCTACCCGTAGATCAGGATTGATCTTTAAAAATCATTTGGTTAATGAACTAAGTGGAAGCACTTTATGGAGTCCGGAAATCTTAAGTATTGAAGATTTTATT
>Ga0316204_10008993_pt1 | contig 13569 bp, 15 predicted proteins | sample 6monrhotite_MG_2_FD_205661 | JGI IMG/M metagenome (GOLD analysis project Ga0316204, IMG submission 205661) | Microbial mat bacterial communities from mineral coupon in-situ incubated in ocean water Damariscotta River, Maine, United States -... | ecosystem: Environmental > Aquatic > Marine >... | reverse complement strand
GTGAGGAGCCCATGCTCATGCCTAACGCTGCACTAATTGAGGTGCTGGAATGGCCGACACCAAAGGTATCGTATGGGCTTTCGCTGCGTTTTGGGAAACCTGCTAATCCGCCGTGTTGACGAATGCTGCCCATTTGCTCACGACGGCCAGTAATAATTTTATGGGGATAAGATTGATGGCCTACATCCCAAACAAGCTTGTCATTGGGAGTGTTGTAAACGTAATGCAGAGCAAGGGTCAGCTCAACGGTGCCGAGGCCTGCGGATAAGTGCCCGCCGGTTTGTGCAACTGAGTGAATAACAAACTGACGTAACTCATCGGCCAGCGCAATGAGTTTGCTTTCTGGTAGGGCGCGGACATCATCGGGTGAGTTGATGTTTTGCAGCAGGGGAAACTTGTTGTCAGTGGTCGTCATAATATTGATTAGTGTCCACGTTCAATAATGTAGGCGGAAAGCTTACGTAGTATGTCTGCTGATTCATCAAATACTTCGAGCGCCTGGATGGCTCGATTATGTAATTCTAGTGCGCGTTGTTGTGCGCCTTCTAATCCTAATAAGGAAGGATAGGTTGGTTTGTTCTGTTCTTCATCTGAGCCTTGTGGCTTACCCAGAGTTTCAGTATCGGCTGTTACATCCAGTACATCATCGTGAATCTGAAAGGCCAGTCCTACGCAGTGCGCATAGGTGTCCAGCGCCTCGAGTTTTGATGCCTGAAGATTAGGACTGCACATAGCGCCTAATAGCACGCTGGCACGTATTAGTGCTCCCGTTTTTAGCAGGTGCATATTTTCTAACTCTTCCAGCTTAAGCGACTTGCCTACGGCACCCAGATCAATCGCCTGGCCGCCGGCCATGCCAACTGAACCACTGGCCTTGGCCAGTAACTTAATCATTTCAATGCGGTTGCTGGGGCTGGTTTGTAATGCGGTATCTGCAGCGAGTATTTCAAAGGCGAAGGCCTGTAATGCATCGCCAGCTAGAATGGCAGTGGCTTCATCGTATTCTTTGTGACAGGTGGGTCTGCCACGGCGTAAATCGTCATCATCCATCGCCGGTAAATCGTCGTGGATTAATGAGTAGGCATGAATGATTTCAACCGCGCATGCACAGGCATCCAGCTGATCTTCTTCAATGTTTAATGCTTTGCCAGCGGCATACACTAATACAGGGCGTACGCGCTTGCCGCCACCGCCAATAACCGAGTAGCGCATAGCTTCTTGTAAATGTGCTTCAGGACCAGAAGGCACTGGTAACCAGCGATCGAGGTGGTGATCTACTCGGTGGCAAAACTCTTTAAGTGAGTCTTTAAAGTGTGAATCTTCGGACATTCTTATTCGTCAATCTCAAATGGTTTTTCCAGTAATTCACCATTTTTTTCGATGAGCTGGGTTACTTTTTGTTCGGCTTTTGTGAGGGCCTGCTGGCAATCTGCGGCCAGTGATATACCTTTTTCAAAATGCTTTAATGCATCTTCCAACGGTAGGTCGCCCTGTTCCATGTCTTCAACTAGCTCTTCTAATTGGGACATCGCTTTTTCAAAATTAACCGGTGACTTTTTAGCCATAGCTTTATAGGTGCTCGTTTCAGGATAGAGCGTATGGTACTGGTTTCGCTAAGCTGATGCTAGAGCTAGTATCTGATTGTGTGACTAAGTTAGGGGGTAAATAAGAGGGTATACGTCAGTGATAATGAGTTGGTGAGAGAAAAATAAAAAACCTCCTCATAAATGAGGAGGAAAACGTTTCCAGTTTTTAGTACAGGACGTACGCGGTATGCCTTAGAAAATAGCCAGGAATGAAACGGACATCAAGTCGTCCAGACTATCGGCGATTAGGTTGGCCTTATCCGTGCTGGGAAGGTTAGGGGCCTCCTGATTACGTATTTCGTAGTTGAAGGTTACGCGGGTTTTCTTGTTGAAGAAGTACTGGGCGCCCAATGTAAGCGTATCGAATTTACGCTCACCAGCTGAGGTTTCAGTGCCACGATTTAATACGTCATAGCGGGCATCTAGTTCCAGATTTGGCATAATCTTATAGCCAAAATCCAGATAATAACCGTCGGACTTGTCTTCTGTGAGTATATTGATATCAGATGTGTTATCACCGGCATTGTTTGTTGCGCCAGGAATAGCGCCTGCATCTGAACCGTTAAAGATCATGCCATCTGCAGTTATATATTCAGCGGCAGCACGGTATTTATCCTTAAGGTAGGTAACGCCTAAACCCTTGCGGTCACGGTCGTAGTCTCCCTTGCCGTTTGCATCCGAGGTGGTAAGTGTGCGTGTGCCAGATTGACTCCATGCGAACATCTTTAGGCCCTCGCGTCGACCACCTTTTCCACCGTATACCAATTCGGAAGACCAGTATAGATAGGTATCTTTGTCGTCGTTGTTATCTGCTCGGTTAATGCCATTGCCATTACCGTACATGACTGCGTAGCTGTGTTCCCAGTTTTTATTTTTGAAGGTATCAAATACCTGGATGCCCTGATCTCGGAAGGCGCCTACAGAACCGTTGATGCCGTTAAATGTGCCGGTTAAACCGCCAGCGCCGACAGGCTTGCCGTCGCGTAAGGATCCATCGCCATCAGTATATCTCTCTAACAACATCTGGTTGGTCACATTGGTGAAATTGTTATAGTTAAAAACGTGGATAGCAGCCAGACCTTCTTCTGCACCGGGTGTTTTAAACTGACCAACACGAATGCGGGCCCCTTCTATGTGGTTCAAGGTAATACTTGCATCAGTCAGCGCAACACCTGTCTTGCCATTCTTGGTGATACCGTTATGACCTAATTCTGCGAGAATAAAATAGTTTACCTTGTCGTCCAGCGGGAAGCCTGTTCCGCGAACACCAATACGCGCGCGACGAATATTGAAAGTCTCCGTTGATTGATTGTCTGGTCTAATGACGTTAGGTGACATAATTTGTCCGGCAAATGGAGTGCCGGCAGGTAATGTGCCACCACCAGTGCTTTGGTATTCTGGTTGAATAAAGCCCCATACCTTTGCACGAGGTGCAGATGAGGCCGGCTCCGTACCCTGTAGACTTAACCAGTTGGCGGCATAGGAGGGTGTGCTTAAAACTGAAACGCCTGCTAACAGGCAGATTTTTTTTATATTCATTTTCTTATAGTCCTGAAATTTTAACTATGGCTTAACCAGGGTGTAGCCCTGTGCAGTGAGTTCAAGTATGCGTACGACACCAGCAGATACAGGCGTAGCCTGATGTACAAGCTTTGGGCTGTGTCCCAGCAATTTGGTGTATTTGGCGAGGGTGTTTTCGCAGGCAGCAAACCTGACGCCGCTCTCTGTTAAGCCATTCATTCGGGACTGATTGCTATTACCATCAAGTAATAAACGCAGCCCAGGGCCAAATGCGACAATTTCAATATCAACCTTATCAGGGCCATAGTGTTTGACTAGGTTGCCGGCAACATTGAGTACCAGCGTTTGTTTAAAGGGGTTGGGGTCGCTTATTTGCAGAACTATTTTTTGTTCAGCAAAAGGCTTGGCTTCGCTTTCAGCTGCTTGCAGTGGCGAAGTTGCCAGCGAGAGCATGAGTGCAAAGATTGTGACGAGTAATTTCATTTTTATTATATCCTCCTGAGTTAAACATTTTTATTGTTTGTTCACCAAGAGAGACGTCAAAGTTGAAATAATTATTCCATTTTTATTTTTTAATAAAATTATGGAATAAAAATAGCATATAGGTTCTCTTACCTTATAGATGAAATAAATAGAGATAGCCTGTTGTGAATGTATTTAAGCTGGCGTGCCGAAAGGTTGCTTTGGTAAAGCGTATTGAGCAAAGTCGCTCAAAGCTTTATAGAATGGCGCTTGCCTGGTGTCATGACCCGATGTTGGCAGATGATCTGGTGCAAGAGGCTTTGATGCTGGCTTTGCAGAAGATTCATCAGTTAAACAATGACGCGGCGTTTAATGGCTGGATTTATACAATCTTGAATAATGTCTGGTTGGGTTATTTACGCAAAAGTAGACCAACGGAAGATATAGATAATATCGTAGTGGCGGATAGCGCATCGCCGGAGCATGAAATGCTTATGGTGCAAATTGACTTTGTCGTGCGCAGTGCAATGGCTGGATTGCCAAATGCACAGCGACAGGTCGTTAGTCTGGTCGATTTGGACGGCTTGAGTTATAGCGAAGTTGCCGATATATTGCAGTTGCCTATCGGCACGGTAATGAGTCGATTAAACCGGGCAAGAAAGGCGCTTAGTAGCAGTATTATTAAAAATAGAGCGTTATATCAAAATTTATCCAGTTCAACGGATAAAAACAATTTTGATCAGAAAAAATTAAGAGTGGTGAAGTAGTAATGAAATTCTCAGAAGATATGGTCAATGCGTATGCAGATGGAGAATTGCAGGGTAGTGAAAAAACGGAATTTGAAGCGGCATTGCTTAATGACTCAGAATTACAGCATATGCTTGACGAGGTTTTGCAATTGAAAAGCGTGCTGTGTAATGCGTATAAGGATATAGAAGAGCCTGTGCAGCGGCAAAGTCCTGTAGTGAATTATCGAGTGGCCAGTTATATCGGTCTATTTTTATTGGCGTTTTCTGGTGGTTGGCTTAGTGATAGCTTTGTTAATAGCACGAATACAGCAAGCACTCAATTGAACATAGCTACACAGATGGCATCATCCGATTCGGCAGCCTTGAATAAATATATATTGCATATTGGTACTCATGATAATGAGAAATTTAAACGTGCACTGGATGAAGCGGAGGCGTTACTGGTTAAGTATCAAAATACTAAACCAGTAATTGAGCTGGAAGTTATTGCCAATGCGGGTGGGCTGGATTTGTTTCGTGAGAATGCAACGCAGTATTCGGAGCGAGTTAAGCGTATTAGTCAGGTATATCCTAATATACGCTTTATCGCGTGCTCAAATGCAATTGAACGATTACGTGAAAAAGGTATTGAGCCAAACTTAATCAATACAGTGCACCAGGGACCGACAGCGCTTGATCAGGTGGTGATGCGTATGAATGAGGGTTGGTCGTATATCAAAATTTAAATACACTATTTGAAATATATAAAAAAGCCTGCCCATGTTCATTGGGCAGGCTTTTTTGATTGTGTAAGGAAGGTGTTTTAGATGCTAGCGCCTGCAGGGCGACTAACCCAGCCGTCATGTTTATCCATCCATTTTAGGCTGGCTACATACCAGAGTGTCATAGGTAGCATCATTGCCAACCAGCTCCAGTCATCAATTAAAAAAACGAGTTTGCCAAATTCACCTAAGGTGCCATTTGCGATGGTGTTCCAGGGGAGGCAGTAAACTGTGAATAATGCGCAGGCCCAAATCAATAGCAGTGCGCCTTTACGTGTTTCGATTGCGGAAAAGGCAAGAAATACCCAAAGAGGGGTTTGTTTAGTTTTAATCATTTTTTACCCATAAAATAGTGGTCGATAATAATAAGAAAAGCCGAACAAAAAATATAAAGCGCTGGCTAAAATTGATTAAATTTATTGCAATACTGTGGCCACAAATAATTAAATGCAATAAATACAATAAGTTATAAATTTTTGCTGCGTGGCTTTGCTGATGAATGCTTCGTATGGGGGGAAAGTTGTTAAATTCCTCGACACAAGTTGGGGCAATATAAAGAGTTAGATATCGAGTAGCTCACTCACTCTATTAATAGCAATAATCTCCATGCCATCAGGTATGTCCTGAGGCTTTGGCATGTTGCCTTTTGGAATTACGGCAATGGTAAAGCCGTGCTTTGCGGCCTCTTTAATTCTTTCCTGACCATTGGGTACGGGGCGAATTTCACCGGCCAGACCAATTTCACCAAAGGTGAATAATTTTTGTGATAAAGGCTTGTCACGAAAGCTTGAAAGAATTGAAAGTAGCATCGCGGTATCTGCAGCTGTTTCGGTTACTCGTACGCCGCCGACGACATTAATGAATACATCCTGATCCTGCATGGCGATACCGCCGTGGCGATGCAGTACTGCAATTAGCATTGAGAGTCTATTGTGATCGAGTCCCAGGGTTACACGGCGAGGATTTGCTGTGTGTGATTCATCGACAAGTGCTTGGACCTCCACCAATAAGGGGCGGTTGCCTTCACGTGTAACAGTGACAACGCTGCCAGCAACGGGTTCTTCGTGGCGAGATAAAAAGATCGCAGATGGGTTATTCACGGCTTTCAGACCTTGTTCGGTCATCGCGAAAAGTCCCAGCTCATTAACCGCACCAAAGCGATTTTTAATGGCGCGAATCATTCGATAGCGCTCACCGGAATCGCCCTCAAAATAGAGCACGGTATCCACCATGTGCTCGAGTACGCGTGGTCCCGCAAGCGTACCTTCCTTGGTAACATGGCCGACTAAAAATAAAGCAGTATTGGTCTGTTTTGCAAAGCGAACGAGTTGCGCAGCGCTATCGCGTACCTGTGCGACGGCCCCGGGTGCAGATTGTAGTAGTTCAGTATAAATGGTCTGAATTGAGTCGATCACCATAACCTGTGGTTTGGTCTGCTGTGCAAGCTCGAGTATTCGTTCTACACGGGTTTCAGTAAGCAGTTGAAATTTGTCATCGCCTAAATTGAGCCTGCGGGCGCGCAGTGTAACTTGCTGTAAAGATTCCTCACCGGTCACGTAAAGCGCATTCATCTTTTCGCCGAGTGTCGCCAGTGTTTGTGTGAGAAGAGTAGACTTACCGATACCAGGATTACCACCCATTAATACAACTGAACCACGCACCAGACCACCGCCTAAAACGCGATCTAGTTCAGCAATGCCCGTTGGGCAGCGAGGCTCTTCATCGAGTTGTATGTCGTGCATATTTTGCACAGCAGACTGGCCAGCGTAGCCTGAAAAGCGAGGGCTTTTACTGGCGGCGTTTGTCTCAACTATATTCTCGCTAAGGGTGTTCCATTCGCCACAGTCACCGCATTGTCCTGCCCATTTGTTGTGTACGGCGCCGCAGCTACTACAAATATATTCGTGTTTAGTTTTAGCCATTACTGGGTATTTGTATCGTATTCGTTGGTTTGGGTGTCCGCATCTGTGTCGGATTCATCACTGATCAGGCTTGGCATTAAGCGCGCTACCTGTACGGCATTGTTTTGTGTTTTGGTGACTTCAATAGGGTGATGCGCAATTAACAGGCTGGTACCTGTTGTGGGAATGGCTTCAAGGTGCTCAAGTATCAGGCCATTAAAGGTTTTCGGTCCATCGGTTGGTAGCATGATATTTAAACTGCGATTGATTTCGCGTATATGCATGTTGCCGGTGATTAGATATGAGCCATCTTCCTGAGCAATAATGCTGTTGTTATTAATAGGTGAAGCGGTCGTGAATTCACCTACTACCTCTTCCAGAATGTCTTCGAAGGTAACAAGGCCCTGTATATCGCCATACTCATCTACAGTAAGAGCGGTACGGCGTTTGTTTTTCTGAAAGTTAATCAGCTGTTGATAAAGTGAAGTGCCTTCCGGGATAAAATAGGGCTCACGAATTTGGCTTTCAAATGTCTCCAGGGTGAGTTCATCACGGGTAAGTAAATTTATAACACGTCGTATATGAATAATGCCGACAATATTATTTATATCACTGCGATAAACAGGTAGGCGTGTGCGTTGGCAATTCGTTATATCTTCGAGAATATCTTCCCAGTTTTCATCTAAATCCACGGCCGTTATTTCATTGCGCGGCACCATGATGTCATCAACCGTAGCGTTCTCAAGGTTAAGGATGCCAAGCAGCATATCCTGATGTTTTTGAGGGATTAACTGGCTGGTTTCCATTACTACGCTACGCAGTTCCTCAGGGCTAACGCCATCTTCACGGACTCTTTCCGGGTGGATGCCGACTAATTTGAGAAGTGCATTGGCCATCACGTTTACAGCGAAGACCAGAGGGTAAATTGCTTTTAATAAAGGGGTGTAAACATAGGCTGCGGGAAAGGCGATGCGCTCTGGGTAAAGGGCAGCGACTGTTTTTGGTGCAACTTCTGCAAAAATAAGTACAACAAAGGTGAGTATGCCGGTCGCAATAGCAATGCCTGCTTCTCCAAAATAGCGAAGTGCAAGTACCGTGGCGATAGCTGATGCAAGGATATTAACAAAATTATTACCAAGCAAAATGAGGCCCAATAAACGATCAGGGCGCTCAAGCAGTTTTTGAGCAAGACGTGCTCCCCTGCTGCCTTTCTCTACCAGATGTTTAAGGCGGTAGCGATTAAGCGACATTAATCCGGTTTCGGAACTGGAAAAAAAGCCGGAAAGAAGTATAAGTAGCCCCAGTAAAATAAAAAGGGAGCTGGTTGAGAAGTCGTTCAAGGTAAACCCTTATATGATGAATTCAATCACGAACTTGCTGCCAAAATAAGCCAGCATGAGGCTGATGAAACCGCCAAGTGTCCAGCGAATGGCAGTGCGGCCACGCCAGCCAAGTGTAAAGCGGCCGCCAAGTAAAATGGCAAAAACTAGCCAGGCAATAATGCTGAGCGCAGTTTTGTGGGCGAGGTGTTGAGCGAACAGATCCTCCAGAAAGATGAAGCCACTTAATAATGCGAGTGTTAAGCCTATGAAGCCAGCGACTATTGAGTCAAATAGGAGTTTTTCCATAATCTGTAAAGGTGGTAACTTTTTTAACCAGCCACCGGGTTGGTGATTGTGCAGCATGTTGTTTTGTAATGATAAAACTATAGACATGCAGGCGGCTAAACCAAGCAGGCTGTATGCAATAAGGGATACCAGTATATGTATTTTTAGCCCTTGTGGAGCATCATAAGGCAGCATATATGTTGATGGTGTGATGTTTTGCGCCAGTAATGTAAATGCTGAAATAGGTAAAATAATTAGTGCGAGCACTTCAGTGCGTCTTTTAATGGATATCGCGAGTACTAATAAACTAATTACAATTGTCACGGATGAGGCGGCATCAAAAAATCCGAACTGGAATCCGCTAATTCCAACTAGCTGATGGTATAAAATGAGTGCATGTAACAGCACAGCGGCGAAGCCCGGCAATAAAATAGTTGCGATAGGCTGGCGGCTGAAAAAACCATCCCCCTTGAGGCGCAAAAATAAGCCCAGGGTAGACACTAGATAGAGAGCGAAAGCAATAAGCCCGGCGATAGTATTCATTTATGAATGAGTCGTTTATTCTAATAATCAGAAATGGTCATTATAGGGTAGCGGATAAGGGTCTGTCATCATGGCTGGAGTTTAATTATTTGATTGGCCGCACAATAGTACTTTTTGGTGTAACTGTTGTAGTGTTAAAAATGGGTTTTAAAGTAATGAGCGCTAATCAGGGGTGTCGTGACAGCGCCGCAAGTTACCGTTATGAAATGTAAGTAGAATTAAATTACAAGATATGGCTTGAGGGCTTTACATGAAAACCGACAAATCAAAAACACTCTGAGTATTGTCATTCTCGTATGCTTTTGCGCTGTAAGGTCAGTGTCTTTTGGTCGATAAAGTTGCTAGTTCCAGATAGGAGGTGCTGGGATGACGAGTTTTGTCCTTATTTTGTTATAGGTTTCTATTATATAAAGCTTTCGGGTTATATTATTTTATAAGTTAACGGTCTTTCGAGGAGACCATATGAATTTGCGTGTGCTGGGATGTAGTGGTGGTATTGGTAAAGGGTTATTTACTTCGTCCTATTTAATTGATGAAGATATTTTACTTGATGCTGGTACGGGTGTTGGTGAGCTCACACTAGAAGAGATGCGTCGGCTCAGGCATATCTTCGTGACGCATAGTCATATGGACCATGTGCTAAGTATTCCATTGCTTGCTGACACCTTATTTACCGAATTACAAAATCAGCCATTATTGGTGCATGCGCGTGCCGAGACGATTGTTGCATTGAAAAAGCATGTATTTAACTGGCAGATGTGGCCAGACTTTACCGAATTGCCAGATAAACAATCGCCAGTACTGCAGTTTGTTGAAATGATGCCAGGGGATCATGTGGTGTTGGGTAGGCGGCGTATCGAAATGGTTGGTGTTAATCACGTGGTGCCGGCATCTGCTTATATTGTTGAGTCTGAAGGTAAGGTTTTTGTCTATAGTGGAGATACCACAAGTAATGACGCATTGTGGCAGCGCTTAAACCAAATGAAAGGTGTCGATTTTATGGTTGTCGAGACGGCCTTTGGTGATGAAGAGCAAGAGCTGGCCAAATTAGCCAGGCATTATTGCCCTGGTTTATTGGCGGCAGATCTTAAGAAACTAGAGCATTCAACGACGATTGGTATTTCGCACCTTAAGCCCGGTGCAGAATCCAGTATTTTTCAGCAGTGCCGTGATGTGATAGAAAAGCGGCATATTTTACGTCACTTAAACAGTGGTGATGTTTTTCAGATATAATCACCAGCTTCTTAAATTTCACTTATAAATAGCTATGTTTGACAGTCTGAGCGATCGCCTTTCTAAAACGATTAAAAACCTGCGTGGTCAGGGAAGAATCACCGAAGACAATATTAAAGAGACTATGCGTGATGTGCGTATGGCCTTACTGGAAGCGGACGTTGCGCTGCCAGTAGTTCGTGATTTTGTTGAGCGGGTTAAACAGCGAGCTGTCGGGCAAGAAGTAATGAGTAGCCTGTCTCCAGGGCAGGCGCTTATTAAAATTGTTGATGAAGAGCTCGTTGCTACCATGGGTGAGGCAAATGAGGAGCTAAATCTTGCTGCTCAACCGCCGGCAGTTGTTTTAATGGCGGGTTTGCAGGGTGCAGGTAAAACCACTACGGTGGCCAAGCTGGCCAAGCTATTACAGGATCGACATAAAAAGAAGGTGATGGTGGTGAGTTGTGACGTTTATCGTCCAGCCGCTATTAAACAATTACAGACATTGGCTAATCAGGTCGGTGCAGAATTTTTTCCCAGTGAAAAAGAACAAAATCCAGTCGATATCGCTAAGTCAGCTTTGGAAGCAGCGAAGAAACAATTCCAGGACGTATTGTTAGTGGATACTGCGGGTCGCCTGCACATCGATGAAGATATGATGGGTGAAATTCAGCAGATTCATCAGGCGGTGAATCCGGTAGAAACACTATTTGTTGTTGATAGCATGACAGGTCAGGATGCCGCTATTACTGCAAAGGCATTTAATGACGCGCTAGAATTAACGGGCGTTGTTCTGACAAAAACAGATGGTGATGCACGAGGCGGTGCAGCCTTATCCATACGTCAGATTACCGGCAAGCCGATTAAGTTTTTAGGTGCGGGTGAAAAAGTTGATGCATTAGAACCATTCCATCCTGATCGTCTGGCATCTCGTATTCTTGGTATGGGCGATGTGCTGAGCCTGGTGGAAGAAGTTCAGCGCAGCGTGGATGTCAAAGATGCTGAAAAGCTCGCCAACAAATTTAAAAAAGGTGGGTCTTTCGACTTTAATGACCTGAAGGCTCAAATGGAGCAAATGATGAATATGGGTGGCCTTGGCGGGCTGCTTGATAAAATGCCGGGTATGGGGCAGCTAGGTAATATTAAAGATAAGGTTAACGACAAGGATATTAAACGTTTGATCGCCATTATTCAGTCTATGACACCACAGGAAAGATCATTTCCAGACATTATTAAGGGATCACGAAAAAAGCGTATTGCGCTAGGTGCCGGTGTACAGGTGCAGGAAGTGAATAAAATCATGAAGCAGCAAATGCAAATGAAAAAAATGATGAAGAAGATGAAAGGCGGCGGTATGAAGAAAATGATGCAGATGATGCAGGGTAAGTTGCCGCCTGGCATGGGCATGTAGAGCAAAAACTCATTAGAAGTAATCAGGAAATTCGGGGCTGGTGATTCATTATTGCCAGTGCAAACTCAGCAGACACCAAAACTCTCGACCAATAGTCTTAAAAAACACTAATTTAGACTTGCTACACACACCACAACCCGTTAAAATTCCGCGTTTCCCGAAGGCCGGAAGGTCTGTGGTCGGGTATTAACTAACATTTATTGAGATAGATACTAATGGTAACCATTCGTTTATCACGTGGCGGCGCTAAGAAAAAGCCTTTTTATCATGTAGTTGTAACTGATTCGCGTATGCCTCGTGACGGTCGCTACATCGAGCGTTTGGGCTACTTTAACCCAATGGCTCGCGGTGCTGAAAAGAACCTGGAGATGAGTCTTGATCGTATTGATCATTGGGTGTCTCAAGGTGCAAGCACATCTGATCGCGTTAAGACGTTGATCAAGCAGGCTCGTAAAGCGGCAACAGTAGCTTAATAGCTTTTTAAGCTTCGATTGATTTTTAAGCAGACTTAATGGCTGAGCAGGATTCAATCGAAGAGCTAATTGCACTAGGTAAAGTATCTGGTGTGTTTGGTGTAAAAGGCTGGGTTAAGGTTCATTCCTATACTGACCCAAGAGAAAAAATTGTCGATTACTCCAGTCTGATGATAAATCATCAGGGGCAATGGCAGGAAGTTAAGCCCACAGGCGGTAAGCGTCAGGGCAAAACAGTTGTCATTAAGCTAACCGGGGTCGATAACCGAAATGAAGCAGAGCTTTATATCGGTGATGAAATAGCTATTCGACAGCAACAGTTAGAGCAATTGACAGAAGGCGAGTATTACTGGCGTCAACTGGAAGGCCTGAATGTGCAAACCACTGATGGTGTAGAGCTTGGAAAGGTTCATCATCTATTAGAAACCGGTGCAAATGATGTGTTGGTTGTACGGGATGCCAATGAAGATGGTAGAGAGCGCTTAATTCCTTTTACCATCGGACATGCTGTTGTTGAAGTAGACTTGTCAGCACAAAGGATTACGGTTGACTGGGATCCCGAGTTTTAGATTCATGAAACTTGGGATCATGTGCGAATGCGCATGATTTTACGTAGTAGAATTAGGCTAAGTGAATGATTCCGCTGCAGGAAATGCCAATGAAATTTGATGTCGTAACGCTATTTCCAGAAATGGTTGAAAGTGTTGCGAGTGTAGGTGTCTTAGGGCGGGCTGTTAAAAACGGCCAAATTCAACTAAATAGTTGGAATCCCAGAGACTACACGCAAGATAGGCATCGCACTGTTGATGATCGCCCCTATGGAGGTGGTCCCGGCATGTTGATGAAGGTGGAGCCTTTAAAGGCCGCCATCGAAGATGCAAAAAAATCTGCTGTAGCCAATAATGTGCAGAGCAAAGTTATCTATATGAGCCCGCAGGGTAAACCTGTTACTCAACAAGATGTACTAGCATTGGCTGAACAGCCCGGTTTGATAATAATCGCCGGTCGCTATGAAGGAATAGATGAGCGAATCATCGAGTCCTATGTAGATGAAGAGTGGTCGATTGGTGACTATGTGCTGAGTGGTGGTGAATTACCGGCATTGGTGCTTATAGATGCTGTGGCCAGGATGCTTCCCGGGGTGCTGGGGGATGAGCAATCAGCGCAACAAGATTCGTTTATGCAGGGCTTTTTAGATTGTCCGCATTACACAAGACCAGAAGAAATTGATGGTCGAAGCGTACCAGACGTATTGCTAAGTGGTAATCATCGAGATATTGATGAGTGGCGATTAAAGCAGAGTTTGGGGCGTACCTGGTTAAGGCGACCAGATTTATTAAAAG
>Ga0316204_10008992_pt1 | contig 13573 bp, 12 predicted proteins | sample 6monrhotite_MG_2_FD_205661 | JGI IMG/M metagenome (GOLD analysis project Ga0316204, IMG submission 205661) | Microbial mat bacterial communities from mineral coupon in-situ incubated in ocean water Damariscotta River, Maine, United States -... | ecosystem: Environmental > Aquatic > Marine >... | reverse complement strand
TTGTTCGCTACTTAACGAAAAGTCCATATTAAACTCCTAATGCTAATTTAAAGGCCTAAAACGGCTTTGCTGATGATGTTAGTTTGAATTTCGTTACTGCCACCATAAATAGATGTTTTACGATTATTAAAGTAACGTAATGCACTGTTAGCGGCCATCTCAGGGCCAATATGCTGCCCGTCAAATTCATCATTGAACTGCTGCGGAACAAATGGCATTGAGTAGTAACCAGCAACTTCGACATATAATTCATCGATCGCTTGGATAATTTGGGTACCGACAATTTTTAAGATTGAAGATTCTGGCCCAGGTGCTTGGCCTGTACTTATCGCAGAGAGGGTGCGTAATTCAGTATATTCCAAGGCTAATAAATCAATTTCTACATTCGCGACTTTTTGCGCAAAAATAGGGTCGTCGAGTAATTTATTCACACCATCATCAGATGATTCAGCCAGTTCTTTTAATTGTACTAAGCGATCCTTAGAATTGGCTACGCGAGCAATACCAGTCCGCTCATGGGTTAATAGTACTTTGGCATACGTCCAACCTTGACCTTCAGCGCCAATTAGATTGTTTGCTGGCACACGTACTTCATCAAAATGCACTTCGTTCACTTCATGTTTACCATCAATGGTAATAATGGGTGAGACCGTAATTTTGGGGTCGTGCATGTTAATTAATAGAAAACTGATCGCTTCTTGGTTTTTTGCGCTGGGTGGTCCTGTTCGCACTAAGCAGAAGATCCAGTCTGCATGTTGGCCTAAGGTCGTCCAGGTTTTTGTGCCGTTAACCACATATTCATCACCGTCTTTTACCGCAGTGGTGCGAACGCCTGCAAGGTCAGAGCCTGCGCCAGTTTCTGAATAACCCTGACACCACCACACTTTACTAGCCAATATATCTGGCAAAAAGCGTTGTTTTTGTTCGTCATTACCAAAAGTATAAATAACAGGCGCAACCATTTTTAAACCAAAAGGGATCACATCAGGGGCGCCTGCTGTGGCACATTCATTGGCAAAAATATATTTTTGTGTGGGTGTCCAACCCGTACCACCATGTTCGACCGGCCAGTTGGTCGCAGCCCAGCCTTGGGTATACAGTATTTGCTGCCACTGAACATATTCTTGTTTTGATAGGTGTAAGGCTTTTTTGGTTTTTGTGGCGAAATCTTTTGGCAATTTTTGTTGCAAAAATTGGCGCACTTCTTGTTGAAAGTCTTTTTCTTCAGCGGTGAAATCTAAATTCATTTTGCAAACCCTTCTTTGTACTTAATCTATTGAAAATCTTTGACCATATTTCTGGCAATGATCATTTGTTGGATCTGTGTTGTACCTTCGTACAATCTAAATAATCTGACATCACGATATAACCTTTCTACGGCGTATTCTGAAATGTAGCCAGCACCGCCATGTATTTGTACGGCTTTATCCGCCACTCGGCCCACCATTTCAGTAGCAAATAGTTTACAACACGAAGCTTCAGTTGTAATTTTGTTGCCCAAGTCTTTTTGTCTTGCTGCATCAAGCACCATACATTTAGCCGCATAGGCTTCGGCTTTACTGTCAGCTAACATAACTTGGATCATTTGGTGTTCAGCAATGGGTTTACCAAATTGTGTTCTGTCTATAGCGTAGCTTAATGCATCGTTAATTAAACGTTCGGCGATACCCACACTTAATGCTGAAATATGTAAGCGACCTCTGTCTAATACTTTCATTGAAGTAATAAAGCCTTTACCCGCTACACCACCAATAATATTTTCGGCAGGCACATGGCAATCCTCGAAAATCACATCACAGGTGTGGGAACCCTGCTGACCCATTTTTTTATCTTTTGGACCCAGTGTAATGCCAGGAGTAGACGCGTCTACAATAAAAGCAGATATGCCTTTAGCACCTTTGATGAAGGGATCGGTTCGTGCCATCACCGTAAATGTGGCTGCTCTGGGTGCATTAGTAATAAAACGTTTGGTTCCATTAATAATATATTCATGGCCTTTTTTAATTGCACTGGTTTTTACTGCAGCGGCGTCAGATCCAACGTCTGGCTCGGTTAAACAAAAAGATCCAATAAGCTCACCCGAGGCGTATTTGGGTAGGTAAGTGAGTTTTTGTTTTTCTGTACCGTCAAATACAATGGCGGCAGAACCAATACCATTGTTGGTACCTATAAGTGAACGAAAAGCAGGAGATGTTCTGCCTAATTCCATGGCCACAAACACTTCTTCTTCCATAGTCAAGCCCAAGCCACCGTACTCTTCTGGGATCGTCATACCAAACAAACCCATATCTTTCATTTCTTGAACAATATCATCCGGGATGGCATCGTTTTCTGCCACTTCATTTTCCGCAGGGACTAAACGCTCTCTAACGAATTTTGCAATACTGTGCAGAAATTGATTCAACATTTCTGTATCTCGAATCATTTCTAATCCTCACTTAAATGTTCATGTTCCGCACAGTGGAACAGAAAACCCGCAAAATATCAAGGCGTAATTTCATTTAATTCCGCTAAATCCTCTGCAGAGTAGATCAAATTCGAACGGGTTAATTTGCTTTGTGTTAACGGACTAACGTATTTAAACAAGTTGGGCATGTTCTGATGTAACTGTTCTGCCCGTGAATTGACGGGTTAGAGGGCGATGTCCATTGCAAAATCATAGTAACATCATTATAAAAATATCTAACACTAACAGCACTATCATGCTGTACAGCCCATTCCATTTGATCCCCCATTTGCAATGGAGATATGCCGCTGACCTTAGCGCTAATTCGCACCGAAGTAGCCGTTGGAGAACTGCCTATCACCACCGCCCAAGTTACCATCTGCGCTTAATTGACTGCGTTGTCGATGATACTGAGTAAATATCCAAGCCATGCTGACAATAGGCGCGCTGACTAACACCGCAGAAATGGGACGTAGTGGGGTGGTCAAAATTAGCATGCCAGACACCGCGGCTAACGAAGCAACAACAATAGCAATGGGGTAACTTACCTTCAAATCTGACAAGTTATTCGATATGGGGGGCACAAGGTGACGTAGATATTTGGGTGCCTGAGTATGGTCTAGCCAAATGCCAAATAACAGCAGTGCAACAGTAAGGTTAAACAAATCGCCACTAGGGCGATGATTTTTGAGGTTAACTCCAAATATTTCCATTCGACCCAAGAAAACAATATCAAAACAACAATCGCCAGTTGTGCAGAGGGCTGGTAATCGGTCCATTCTGTAATGAGAGTTGCAAAAAATATCACCACTAAACATAGTGGTGACAGCCAAGATGAAGGATTATTCATTTGTGGATTTATTTTGCATGGGTCAAGTGACTTATTATTTTGTCGAGTAAATGTAATGGTATTGCTAATGCCGGTCAAATAACTTGAAAAATGCAATTCCGCAATGCAGAATAATTGCGATATTTTACCGCGCTAATAACTGTCGTGGCAATAATAAATAATGACAACTTGTATTAGAACGAGTGCTTATACCATTTTGGATAGGTACTTCCTGAGTAGCCAATTATCTATGCAAAATGGTATTAATGTCCAAACTAACAGAATTAGAGCTAATAGCTGATTTAGAAAAAATAAGCTATCACGAGCGATATCATTGTAAAACAACATACGATGTATTTTGTCACGCAGCAGATGAATACCCGTCTGATATAGCGATAGTTGAACATGTCACGGCTGCAGGAGATGAGGTCCCTAAAAAACTCACTTTTATTTCCTTAGCCAACAAAATAAATCAAACCGCCAACCTATTTAGATCATTCGGGGTTGAACGTAGCGATGTGATCTCTATTTTATTACCTAATATGTCTGAAACTCATCTGAGTATTTGGGCATCCCAAGCGGTGGGCATTGCTAATCCTATCAACTACCTTCTGCAAGTTGAGCATATTGTTGAAATATTGAACGAAGTGAAATCCAAAGTGTTAGTCACTGTTTCACTTGATGAAACAACTGAATTAGGTAAAAAAGTACATGAAATTATCAAAGGTGTGCCTTCTCTAGAGCAGGTACTTTTAGTTGATAATAGCGTGACTGAAATCAGCAATAAACAGGTAACTGTGACTGATTTTAATAGTGCCATATCGACGCAATCTAGTGATAGGTTAGCACAACCCTTCCAGCCTAAGGGTGACGACATTGCCATGTATTTCCATACGGGAGGTACAACAGGCCGCCCTAAAATAGCCAAGCTATCCCATGACAATATTAGTTTTGTGGTGCAAGTGTATGCAGGATTTAATGCTTATCATGGTAAATCTGCGGTACTCAATGCATTGCCATTATTCCATGTGTTTGGTGTGATTGCCGCTAGTTTGGCTATGTTCATTGCTGGGCGTACTGTGGTTATTCTGACCCCAGAAGGGTTTAGAAATCCAAATACAGTCAATAACTGGTGGTATTTCGTAAATAAATATCAGGTGTGTTGGTTTCCAACTGTACCCACCATCATGTCCATTTTATTGCAGCAACCCGATGAAAAAATTGATCTTAGTTGTTTTCAATATGCGGCTTGTGGATCAGCCCCTTTGCCTCTTGAATTAAAATTGTCCTTTGCACAAAAATTTAATTGTATCGTGACCAATGGTTACGGCATGACAGAGTCATCTTGTTTGATTGCTAGAGTGTTACCAGACTCTGACGTGCAGGGCGTTTCAGTGGGCAATGGCATACCTTATACTCAGGTGATTGCTGTCGAACTGATTGATAATAAAATTAACCGTGTTTGTGCTAATAATGAGCCAGGCGTTATTTTGGTGAAAGGCCCTAATATCTTTCAAGGTTATTTGAACCAAAGTGATAATGAGGGGGCTTGGGTCGAAGATGAGTGGTTCAACACCGGTGATTTAGGGGTGATCAATGAGTCGGGTCATATTCAACTGACGGGTCGCGCCAAAGACTTGATAATCCGTGGGGGTCATAATATCGATCCACAAATAATTGAAGATGTTTTGATGGCCTGTGCTGGCGTTATTCAGGCGGTGGCTATAGGTCAACCTGATGTGCATTCTGGAGAAATACCTGTTGCCTATGTAGTGGTAAAAGATAAGCAACAAACTACCTCATCTGAATTGCTTGAATATTGCCAAAAGCATATTAGCGAAAGAGCGGCTATCCCTAAACGTATCGAAATACTCGATAGATTACCCATAACGGCTGTTGGCAAAGTTTTCAAACCATTGTTACGTAATAGTGCTACAGAATTCAGTGTGAATGTTTTGTTCAAAGCCCATAATATTAGTGCCCAAGTTAATTCAGAATTTAACCCAGAAAAAGGCCAGGTTGTGCACATTCAGTTGTCAAACAAACATGATCAACAGCAAGCTGCTAAATTGCTGGTGGCTTTTCCTGTCTTAGTTAATTACAGCCATTTATAAGGAAAAATTATGCAAGATGCATTTATATATGACGCAGCAAGAACAGCATTTGGGCGTCATGCCGGTATTTTGTCTTCTGTTCGACCCGATGACATGCTGGCGCACCTTATTAAAATCTTAGTACAGCGCAATAACTTTGATCTAAGTCTGTATGAAGATGTGATTGCCGGTAATACCAATCAGGCAGGTGAAGACAGTCGCAACGTTGCGCGTACTGCAGGACTTTTAGCCGGTTTGCCAATTGAAACAGGTGGCTTAACCGTAAACCGTTTGTGTGGTTCAAGTATGGCTGCGGCATTAGATGCTGCTAGATGTGTAAAAGCCAATGAAGGTGAATTGTTTGTTGCATGTGGTGTTGAATCGATGAGTCGTGCACCTTTTGTTTTAGCCAAAGCCACCTCAGCCTTTGCTAGGCAGCAAGAAATGTTTGATTCCACTATGGGCGCGCGCTTTACCAACCCAGAAATAATTAAACAGTTTGCTGGGCATTCAATGCCTGAAACGGCTGATAATATTGCCAGTGATTTAAATATAAGCAGAGAAGACAGTGATATTTTTGCCGCCGCATCTCAATCCAAATATGAAGCGGCACGACTTGCCGGATTTTTTAACGACGAAATCATTCCTATCGAAGTGTCTCAAGGTCGCAAGAAGCACCCAATTTCAGTCACAACTGATGAACATCCACGCCCCTCTTCAACAGTTGCAGAATTAGGTAAATTACGACCTTTGTTTGATGGTGTGGTGACCGCGGGTAATGCCTCAGGTATTAACGATGGTGCGTCTGCGATGATTATTGGCAGTCAAGAAGTAGGCGAAAAATCGGGGGTTAAACCTCGTGGTAGAATTATCGCTGGAGCGATTGCTGGTGTACCACCGAGAGTGATGGGTTTAGGACCGGTACCTGCTTCGCAAAAAGCCTTGGCTCGAGCTGGCTTAACCCTAGCTGATATGGATGTTTTAGAATTTAATGAAGCGTTTGCTGTTCAAGCCTTAGGCTGTATGCAAGAACTCGGTATCGCTTTTGATGATCCTAGGGTCAATCAAAATGGTGGTGCGATTGCTATTGGCCATCCTCTGGGAGCCAGCGGCACGCGAATTATGCTGACCGCGTTACGTCAACTCGAAAAAAACGGTGGTCGATATGCATTAGCCACTATGTGTATTGGTATTGGTCAAGGTATCGCTGTTGTCATTGAGCGTGTTTAATTTTCTAAATAAGGAATAAGTTTATGTCTGTTGTTAGTTATCAATTAAACGGTGACATCGGTGTTATTCGTTTAAATAACCCGCCCGTTAACGCGCTTTCTGTTGCTTTGCGTAGCGGCATTCTCGACGCGGTAACACAAGCTCAAAACGATGCCTCTTTGGCCTTGGTCTTAATTTGTGAAGGGCGCACTTTTATTGCGGGTGCTGACATTTCTGAATTCGGTAAACCGCCAATGTTACCGTCGTTATCTGAACTACTGATTGTTATCGAAGCATCGCAAAAACCGATTATTGCGGCAATTCATGGTACTGCGTTGGGTGGTGGATTAGAAACAGCATTGGTTTGTCATTATCGTTGTGCCTTGCCGGCCGCTCAAGTGGGTTTACCAGAAGTGAAATTAGGTTTATTACCTGGTGCAGGTGGTACTCAACGGGTTCCTAGATTAGCTGGCGTTAAAGCCGCATTAGATTTAATGACCACTGGTACCCCCATTGCTGCCGCTAAAGCGCTGAGTATTGGTTTAATTGATAAAGTAGTGGAAGGTGATTTGCTCAGCGGTGCAGTGGCATATGCTAAAGAGGTCGTTGCACAAGGTGCTGAGCTTAAACGAGTCAGGGATTTAGAGGTTGATAAAGCAGGTGCGTCAGCTGAATTTTTTGCCGAGTATAGAGCAACACTAAACAAACGTTTTCGACGGCAAGAGGCACCACAGCGTATTGTTGAATGTATTGAAGCGGCATTAAATACATCTTTTGATGAAGGCTTAAAAGAAGAAAGGCGTTTATTTGTAGAGTGTATGCAATCTTCGCAGTCTGCCGCATTACGTCATATGTTTTTCGCCGAAAGAATGTCTTCAAAAATTAAAGATTTACCTAAAGACACGCAATTACAAGATATCAAACGAGTGGGTATTATTGGTAGTGGTTTAATGGGGGGAGGCATTGCAATGAATTTTGTGAATGTGGGTATCCCAGTTATCTTGCTGGATATTAGCCAAGAAGCCTTACAGCGAGGCAAAGATCTGGTCGCCAAAAATTATGCTATGACCGTCAGTAAAGGCAAGTTGACTGCAACGCTTGCAGCCCAACGTCAAGCCATGATAACGGGTACTACTGATTACCATGATTTAGCTGACATGGATTTGGTGATTGAAGCGGTGTTTGAGAATCTAGACATCAAAAAACAAGTATTCGCCAAACTTGATAACGTGTGTAAACAAGGTGCGATCCTTGCCAGTAATACCTCTTATCAAGATGTTAACCTTATTGCTCAGGCAACGTCTCGTCCACAAGATGTGATTGGCTTACATTTTTTCAGTCCGGCTAATGTCATGAAATTACTTGAAATAGTGCGTGGCGAAGACACCTCTGATGAAGTACTGGCTACCTCTATGGCTATTGCTAAGTCGATCAAAAAAGTCCCTGCATTGTCTCGTGTTTGTTATGGGTTTATTGGCAATCGTATGTTGCGCCACTATGCCCGTGAAGCGCAATTATGTTTGCTTGAAGGTTCAACCCCGCAAGATATAGACGCCGTTATGCAAAAATTTGGTATGGCAATGGGGCCTTTTGCAGTGGGCGATTTAGCCGGAATAGACATTGGTTATAAAGCCCGTGAAGGCTTAACCGATGAACAAAAAGGTGATGTTAGAACCTATTGTATTGCCGATGCGTTATATGAAATGGGCCGTTTGGGTCAAAAAACGGGAGCAGGGTATTACCAATACGATCCCAAAACCAGGCAGCGAATTGTTGACCCGGTAGTGTTAGAGGTGATTGAAGTCCAAGCCCAAAAAAGAGGAGTAGTGCGTAAGGAAATAACTGACGATACTATTCTTGAACGTTTAACTTTTGCATTGATAAACGAAGGTTTCAAAATACTCGAAGAAGGCATTGCGCAACGTCCTAGTGACATTGATGTGGTTTATGCATTTGGTTATGGTTTCCCTGCTTACCGAGGTGGACCGATGTTTTATGCAGATACCATTGGCTTAGACAAAATTTATCAAAGCATTTGTGAATTTGCCAACACCTACGGCGCAGAGTTTTGGCAACCCGCTGCGTTACTAAAACAACTTGTCGAAGAAGGCAAAACCTTAACTCAGTGGGCGAATAGCTAATTTTTTAGTTGCACACATCAAAAATCTTTTAGGGAGTGAGTATGTCAATTCCAAAGACGTTACAGAATACATTATCTTTGCCTGTTATCAGTGCGCCTATGTTTATTATCTCTGGACCAGAGTTAGTTATTGCTCAGTGTAAGGCGGGTATAGTTGGATCTTTTCCGGCACTGAATGCCCGTCCGCAATCGCTACTTAGTGAATGGTTAAGCACCATTAAAACTGAGCTAGATGTGTATCAAACGGCTAACCCAAAGGCGATTGTTGCCCCTTATGCCGTTAATTTAATTGTGCATAAAAGCAATGACCGTTTAGAGGATGATGTAAACACTTGTATTGAATATAAGGTGCCAGTCATTATCACCAGTTTACGCGCCTTAGATCCTAAATTGGTCGAACGTATTCATGCTTATGGGGGGATTATTTTTCATGATGTGATTAATGTGCGTCATGCCCAAAAAGCCATAGAAGCCGGTGTTGATGGTTTAGTGTTGGTGTGTGCTGGCGCTGGTGGCCATGCTGGAACCTTAAGCCCTTTTGCTTTGGTGAGTGAAATTAAACAATTTTTTGATGGTGCTATAGCGTTATCGGGCTCCATTGCTAATGGTGAATCAATATTGTCGGCGCAAGCATTAGGTGCTGATTTTGCCTACATAGGTACACGTTTTATTGCCTGTAAAGAAGCCAATGCTGAACAAGAATACAAAAACATGTTGGTTGAGCATAGTGCCAAAGACATTGTGTATAGCTCTTTGTTTACTGGGGTGCATGGAAATTATCTGAAACCGAGTATTACTAATGCCGGATTAGATCCTGATAATTTACAACAGGGTGATAAGAACAAAATGAAATTTGGCTCTGAAGGTGGCAGTAAATCTAAGGCATGGAAAGACATTTGGGGCGCTGGGCAAGGGTTAGGCAGTATTGCTGATATTACGGATGTAGCCACTATTGTTGAACGTTTTAAAACTGAATACGATTTGGCGTTGTCTCACTTAAACCGTTTAAACAATCAATAGGTAGAATAAATATGGAATCCGCAGAAAAAGTAATTATTCATCAGGATAGTGGTGTTTTGCATATAGGCATTAATCGTCCTCAGAAAAAAAATGCCTTAACCCATTCAATGTATATCGCTATGGCAAACGCAATAAAAGACAGCGTGACCGACGACAGTATTAAAGTAGTGCTGATACACGGCACTGAAGATGCCTTTTCAGCAGGCAATGATTTAAACGATTTTGATAATCGTGATGTTAATCAGCCCTCACCCGCATCGACATTATTATATCAATTACATCATTACCCTAAACCAATCGTTGGCGCAATATCTGGGGTGGCGATAGGAATTGGCGTAACCATGCTGCTGCATTTTGATTTTGTTTATGCATCAGAAACCTATTTTAAAATGCCTTTTGTTGATTTAGGTGTGTGCCCTGAAGGCGGTTCAAGCCTGCTCATTCCGCAGTTAGCGGGCCATCGTAAAGCTGCCGAAATATTGATGTTAGGTGATGCGTTTAATACTGAAGCCGCGATTGATATGGGTTTAGTTAATCAGCAAATAGACAAAGCTGAGGTATTTGACTTTGCCTTAAACATAGCCAAAACATTAGCCCTCAAACCGCAAAATGCCTTGCGAACCACTAAACGTCTACTAAAAGCAGCGCAGCACACACAACTCAATAACATTATTGAAAATGAGTTAGTGGTTTTTGCTGAGTTACTACAAAGTGATGAATCTCAAGCAGCCAGAAAAACAAAATAAGCAATGAACATCATTAGCAAATTTTTTAGGGTCGTAACACTCACGGTCATCACTTTAAGTGCATGCTCTGCAGTTGCTGAAACAGTCCTCACTTATGGTGAACCTGGGCCAAACCGTGGCGCCCGAGCGGGGGCCACTAAATGGTTTGCACAACAAGTTGAGCAACGTTCTGGCGGTGATTTAAAAATCAAAATTATGTGGGGCGGTGCTTTATTTAAGGCAAACGCAGCCCGACAATCTATTGCTGCTGGTGTGGTCGACATAGGCACCATTATTCCCGATTATTTCCCCAAAGAGCTGGTGGCTTTTTCACTGACTAACTTGCCCTTTGAAAACCTCGATCCTTGGGTTGGGCTTAAAGCCAACTATGACCACATGACATCCCCTGAAGTAACAGACAATTTGGCCAAACAAAACTTGGTGTTCGTGACGTCATACATGCTGTCCAACGTTATTATGTTGTGCACAGGTGATCCGGTGCGTTCACTTGAGGACCTAAAAGGCAAGAAGGTACGGGGCATAGGCACCTTCGGAAAAATATTTGGCGATTATGGTGCAAATCTAGTGAGTATGAGCATTTATAAGGCCTATCAAGGGTTAGATAACGGTTTGATTGATTGTAGTCTGGGTTACATGAATGCTTCAATGGCCCTAAAACAACATGAAGTGACTAACAGTTTGACCAAACTTAATTGGGGAATTTATACCGGGTTAGGTATTTTTATTAATCAAGATGCACTGGCCAGATTAACCCCGTCTCAGACTCAAATTCTGCATGAAGTAGGCGCCGACTTTATTAATTATCTTGGTCAAAATGTACTGACATCTGACCTAGCTGCTGAGCAACGGTTTACCCAAGGCATTGATGGTCGTAAGTTGGAGATCGTTAGTTTTTCAGCTACAGAGTCAGCTAAATTATATTCTGCTAGTCAACATCACATCAGCAAATGGGAATCCGAAGCCATAGAAAGTGGTCTTGACGGTAAAGCAATGGTTGAAAACTACAAAGCCTCACTAACCCAATACAGCCAAGAACGAGATGTAAAAGGCTACCCTTGGGCACGTTAATTTAACTACATCGAGTGTTAACTATGTTGAAAAAAATTGAACAGGGGGCACTGTTGGTAGCCGGAGTGTGTATCGTCTCTCTCGGCCTAATGATCACCCTAACCGTTGTGACTCGCAACCTTTTTGGTTGGGGTGTGCCCGATGATGTTGTTATCGTTAGAGAGCTCATGGTGGGAGCGGTTTTTCTGCCATTGGCCTATGTCACCGCAGATTATAGCCACATCACTATAGAATTATTATTTAAACGCTTAGGCAAACACGGCAAATTATGGATGTTAGCCATGGGTTCTCTCATCAGTTTGTTGATATTGATCCCACTAGCATTATCTGCGTGGCAGGGTTTCTCACATGCCGCCTCTAGTGGCGCTTATTTTTTTGGCGAGTTAGAACTACCAGAATGGCCGGGGCGATTTGCTTTTTTCGCCGGTGCAGTACTATTTATCATACGTTTATCCGTCATTTTGGTTGCAGATTTTAAAGCGGCTATAAGTGGTAATACTGAATATCTGGTACAGCGCACTGATGCTGAACACGACATTGTTGAAGAGGGTTAATCTATGGATCCATTGATTCTTGGGCTCCTAGGGTTTGCCTGTGCATTGTTGTTATTGGTGTTGCGAGTGCCAATTGCATTTAGTTTGGCTGGTGTGTCGTCGTTGTTTATCTTTTTGTTTTTTGCCATGCGATACGGTGGTTTTGACATGGCCGGTGCGGTGGCACCCACCTTGTCGATGGTCTCATCTAACACCTTTGATTTAGTACATTCTTATGACTTAAGTATGATCCCGCTATTTGTACTTTTAGGTCATATTGCCTACCACACCGGTATTACAACTGATATCTATCATGCCGCGAGAGTGTGGCTAAGACGCCTGCCTGGCGGGGTGGCCATGGCTTCTGTTTTTGGTTGTGGTGGATTCTCGGCTATTACTGGCTCTAGCATCGCTTGTGCTTCGGCAATGGGTAAAATTTGCGTGCCAGAAATGTTACGTATGGGTTACGACAAACGCCTAGCAACCTCAACCGTGGCGGTTGGTGGCACGTTAGGCTCGCTGATCCCGCCCAGTGTGTTATTTATTGTGTATGGCATTTTTACCGAAATGTCAGTCAGTCGCCTTTTCATGGCGGGAGTGATCCCAGGGCTAATATCCCTAGTGGGTTTTTTAGTGGTTATCTATTTATGGGTAAAACGTAATCCACAGGCCGCGCCAGTAGATGACACCAAATTTGTTAAGGGAGATCGCCGCAAAGCCGCCATAAGATGTTGGCCGGCCATGATGCTTTTTACTATTATCATCGGCGGTATTTATGGTGGATTATTCACTGCTACCGAGGCTGCAGCAATCAGTGCATTTTCGGTCATCATCATAGGCTCCTTGCAAAAAAGGCTTAATTGGCAACAGTTTATGCAATCCATTAAGGAAACCTGTACACAGACCACGTCAATTTTCTTTATTGCTGCGGGAGCCAAAATTTTCGTCGGTTTTGTTGCATTAACAGGTATGGCACCCGCGTTGGTTGGACTAGTGGAAGGCGCAGATGTTTCACTATGGCTGCTAATGGTGATGATCGCAGCGGTATACTTTTTACTGGGAATGTTTTTAGACCCACTTGGCATTATGGTGCTGACCTTACCTTTCTTAATCCCAATGGTGGATGGTTATGGATTAGACCTAATTTGGTTTGGCGTGGTAATCATTAAATTACTTGAAATAAGCTTGATCACCCCACCAGTAGGATTAAACGTGTTTGTCATTGCCAGCGTCACCAAACCCTCGGTGGCTGTGTATGACATTTTTATGGGCGTGGCACGATTTTTGGTAATGGATGTTTTGGTACTGATTGCTATTATCGCTTTCCCGATACTGTCATTGTTACTGCCGAACCTGATGATGTAGGGCTTTTATTTGAGGTGTGTATTTTTAAGTCAACATTAATGATTCTTAAATTCTAACACTCCTGCTACTTCATTTATAACTGCAATGCTCACGAATATATCGTTATCTCTATAGACCAACACTA
>Ga0316204_10008991_pt1 | contig 13573 bp, 12 predicted proteins | sample 6monrhotite_MG_2_FD_205661 | JGI IMG/M metagenome (GOLD analysis project Ga0316204, IMG submission 205661) | Microbial mat bacterial communities from mineral coupon in-situ incubated in ocean water Damariscotta River, Maine, United States -... | ecosystem: Environmental > Aquatic > Marine >... | reverse complement strand
GGTTGCGAAACTTAATATCCACGCCACCTTGAGCACTGCGACTAATATTCAGGTAGCGCACCTTGTTGTCACGCAATAGGGCACGAAAATCACTGACATAACGTTCTTCGGCGTTTTTGACCGCTGAATCAGTATCCACTTCCATCAAAAAGTGAACCCCGCCTCTTAAGTCCAACCCTAAATACATGGGCAGACCCCCCATTTGGCGCAGCCAATCAGGGGTAGCAGGTGCCAAATTGAGCGCCAGAATATAATCAGTACCTAAGGCCCGTCCCAAACTATCTCGGGCCTTAAGTTGATCTTCGGTGTTATTGAAACGAACGATAATGCCGCGATCAGTCAACTCCATAGATTTTGTTTCAATCTGGACTCGACGCAACTGCGCCCGCACGTCACTCATCGTGCCATCGGTAACGTTAACACCACGAATTGACGACACTTGAATGGCAGGGTCATCGCCGTATAGATTTGGTAACGCATAGAGCGCACCAATCACAACGACCACCATTACCAGCAGATTTTTCCACCAGGGGTATTGATTAATCATGTTCGTTTCTCATCCCGAAACTTCTTTGAAAGATCTTATTTGTCTTCTTTATCTAACTTAATCGTGCCTTTTGGCAACAAAGAGGCGACTGCAGAGCGCTGTACCTGCACCTGAACACCTTGTGCAATTTGCACGGTAGCAAAACTCTCGTCAACCTTGAGAATACGTCCAGCGATACCGCCACTAGTGACAATTTCGTCATTTTTACCCAAGGTCTCGGTCATTTTTTTATGTTCTTTCTGACGTTTGATCTGCGGGCGCAGCAACAAAAAGTAGAACACTGCAAAAATCAAAATCAGTGGAATAATCTGGCCAGCCATTGACGCACCAGAAGCGGCTGCATCTTGAGCCATCGCATCAGAAATAAAGAAACTCATTTTCGTTTTTCCTCAAAAAAAATTACTTACTACATAGAACCGTGATATCGACGTACAAAACGCCCTCACGCAAAGCCGGCAATTATGCCACAGCTTCCCCATTTTGGGCGCGCTTCTCGTAAAACTCTTTCACAAAGCTATCTAAGCGCTGCTCTGCAATGGCATCGCGTAAGCCCTGCATGAGGAACTGATAATAGTACAAATTATGTATGGTATTTAGTCGGGATCCCAACATTTCACGGCATTTATCCAAATGACGCAAATAGGAGCGACTGTAGTTTTGGCAGGTATAGCAGCCACACATTGCATCCAAAGGGCGCGTATCATTTTGATGTTTAGCATTCCGAATCTTAATATCACCAAATTGAGTGAACAAGTGGCCATTGCGGGCATTCCTGGTTGGCATAACACAATCAAACATATCAACCCCCCGCTGTACCGCCTCGACAATATCTTCGGGCTTACCAACCCCCATCAAATAACGCGGCTTGTCTTTGGGCATGCCAGGCTCAAGATGATCTAAAATCATGATACGTTCTTCTTCGGTTTCCCCAACCGACAGACCGCCAATCGCATAGCCATCAAAATCAATCTCTTTCAAGCCATTTAACGAGACAGTTCTTAACTCGGGGTACATACCGCCTTGGACGATAGCAAACAAAGCCGAAGGGTTGTCACCATGTGCTTGTTTCGAACGACTGGCCCAGCGCAATGACAACTCCATCGAGTCTTGTGCTTGTTTCTCTGTGGCCGGATACGGCGTACATTCATCGAAAATCATCACAATATCTGAGCCTAAATCTCGCTGAACCTGCATAGAGCGCTCTGGATCGAGGAACACCTTACTGCCATCTACCGGCGACTGAAAGGTTACACCCTCCTCCTTGATTTTACGCATCGCGCCCAAGCTAAACACTTGAAAACCACCAGAATCGGTCAGTATTGGCCCTTTCCAGTGCATAAAATCATGCAAATCGCCGTGCTTTTTAATCACGTCCGTACCGGGGCGCAGCATCAGATGAAACGTATTGCCCAATATAATTTCAGCGCCGAGATCGGTAATCTCTTCCGGCGTCATCGCTTTAACCGTGCCATACGTTCCCACAGGCATAAACGCTGGAGTCTGCACCGTGCCTCGCTCGAACGTTAACTGGCCTCGACGGGCCTTGCCATCAGTGGTATTAAGATCAAATTTCATACAAGCTGCTCTTGCTGCCGCGATGCCAGTGCTTGCGCCTGAGGCAAGAGCATCATGGCATCACCATAACTAAAAAAACGATAAGATTGAGCGACCGCATGCTCATAGGCCGCCATGATATGACCATGACCTGCCAATGCAGACACCAACATCAGCAATGTAGATTCGGGCAAATGAAAGTTTGTAATCAAACGATCAACCGTTTTGAACTGATAACCCGGCTTAATAAATATCTGAGTCTCAGAAGAAAAGGGCTGTAACTCGCCACATTGTGATGCTGACTCTAAACTGCGTACCGCGGTAGTTCCCACAGCAATCACCCGACCACCACGTTTACGTGCGGCTCGTATTTGCTGGCAAGCCTCCTCACTCACTTCTACGTATTCTGAGTGCATATGGTGATCATTAATATTATCAACTCTAACCGGCTGAAACGTCCCCGCGCCAACATGCAGAGTGATATAAGCTGTCGCCACCCCTTTCGCTTTCAGTGCATCCAATAATGGCTGATCAAAATGCAGACCTGCCGTTGGGGCAGCAACTGCACCGGGGTTCTTAGCGTACACCGTTTGATAACGCTCAAAATCCTCTTCAGCATCAGCTCGTTCTATATAGGGTGGTAACGGGATATGACCTACGGCATCCAAAACCTCAAAGACAGTGCGTTCATCATCGAAGCGCAATTCAAATAACTCGCCTTGCCGACCCCTCACTTCAACACAGACGTCGCCATCTATTAATAGATGCGTTCCAGGTTTTGGCGATTTACTTGATCGAACATGGGCCAACACCTCATGATCCGAGACCACCCGTTCAACCAATACTTCCACTTTGCCACCCGTTTCTTTAGCGCCAAACAAGCGCGCAGGAATCACGCGAGTATCGTTAAACACAAGAATATCGTTAGGCTCGACATAGTCGATGATATTAGAAAATTGACGGTCACTTATCTCGCCAGTTTCTCCGTCCAGCACCAACAAACGACTACCTGCGCGATCAGGAAGTGGCACTTGAGCAATCAATTCAGGGGGTAATTGGTAATTAAAATCACTACGTTTCATGGCGAGCGATATTATCAGGTTCCACCGTGAATAACGAGACAAAAACCCCTTGCTAAACCACAAAAAGGCTTTATAATGCGCAACTTATTCAGTGACGCGTCACTGTCACATCATGAATAATCTGCCGGAGTGGTGGAATGGTAGACACGTTGGATTCAAAATCCAATGCAGGCAACTGCGTGCCGGTTCAAGTCCGGCCTCCGGTACCATATCCTAAAAAGCCGCATAATGTCTTAAGCGTTATGCGGCTTTTTTATTTTCAAGACAACAAACCCTAGAGCTAGACAACAACTAAGCCCCAGGGTAAAAACCAACATTAAAGCAAAAAAGAGACAACCCAGGCCGAAAACACCCCGACTACAACACCAGCGATAATCTCCACCTTTGTATGCCCCATACGCTCACGCAACACCTCGCAAGCCTCACCTGAGACTGCATTAAGTCGATTGATAGCTGCAGCTTGCAGACCAACCTTTTGGCGTAGGCTATTAGCATCAAGCATTACGACAAACGCCAAGGCAATGCCCACACCAAAAGCAGGATGATCAATACCTTCGCTAAAACCTACCAAAGCAACAGCACTCGAAACAATCGCACTATGATTACTAGGTAGCCCACCATAACCTATCTGCCCAAACGCCAACTGCTTGGCTTTTATACTGTTAATGGCAAACTTACTACACCCGGCAATCAACCAAGCAAAAAACGGGGTAATTAAATAGGATAAATCCATCAATCACACCCCCGCACTGGCAGGCCACAAGACCCAAAGACACACCCCAATCCAACATGCAATTGCCAACAACAACTGCCAATCCGACAATAAAGCATCCGTCGGTGACTCACCCCCCTCTTCGTTTTCCACCACAAACCAATAGCGAAACAAGCCATACAAAACAAAGGGAATAGTTGCCACCATTTCAGCATTCGAATTCATAACAAAAAGACTGTAAAACAACAACGCGCCCGTCGCAGACATTTCTGCATATTTATCCACCAAAGCAACGGAGTACTGCTGTAAAACTTTGCGCCCACCCTTACCGCTCTTACTCAATTCTTGGCGACGCTTAATCGCCGCCAAATACAATGCCAAACATAAAGTAGTCACAAACATCCAAGACGAAAGAGGCACATCAAGCGCCACCGCGCCAGCATATACTCGCAAGACAAAACCAATCGCTATAGTAAAAATATCAATAACCGGCTGATGCTTTAGCACCAGCGTATACGCAATATTCAAAACGAGATAGGCAAGGATAACGTACACTACCTCAGGAACCTGGAAATACCCCCAAACCAACACACCGTAGAGCCCCACAAGAAGCACCAACGCTTGAGGCGGCTTCACCTGACCAGAGGCAAGGGGACGTTTTTTGGATTTAACAGGATGCTGCCGATCATCTTCGATATCGCGAAGATCATTAATAATATACGTCGCCGAAGAAGCGACTGAAAATAAGAAAACAGCCAGAAAGGCTGACAAAATTGAATCTGTACTCAGAAACGCACCCGAAAACAGTAACGGCGCTAAAACAAAGCCATTTTTAACCCACTGCTTAGGCCGCATCAATTTAATTAAGCCAAGAAAAACCGATGTATTCTGACTTCCCGCGGTGATATTATTAGAGTTCATTATTATTCCGCTACTAATTTATTATAAGAATTATAAAACATGAAGATAGCGCTAAATTACACGATTTTTGCCATCCTTGCCACCATTGCCAACATCGGCAGCCAAGATATTAGCACTCGCTTATATGAAGGCCCCTACTACCTCATTGTAGCCATATTTATTGGCACCGGCATTGGCTTAGTTGTTAAATATATTTTGGATAAAAAGTATATTTTCAAATACCAAACCAACAATGCAGCTCATGACGGTAAAACATTTATTCTCTATGCCATCATGGGCATTGTAACCACCGTCATATTTTGGGGATTTGAGTTTGGCTTCCACTACTTGTATGAAACCAAAGAAATGCGTTACCTAGGCGCCGTTATAGGCCTTGCCATTGGTTACATTAGCAAATACTACCTAGACAAACGCTTCGTTTTTGTAGACAAAAAGGTTTAAAAATCATGAAACTTACTGGCTGGGGGAAATACCCCACTATTGAGGCTGAGGTTTTTACACCCAACACAACCTCAGCGATTTCGAACAAATTAAAAGACCACACCAACCCATCTGCTATCGCTAGAGGATTGGGACGCAGCTATGGCGACAGCTCCCTAGCAGAAACAATATTGTCCAGTGCCTCACTTAATCACTTTTTGGATTTCAATCCCGACACAGGCCTACTTAACTGCGCGTCAGGCGTAAGCCTGGCGGAGATCCTGCAAACTTTTGTGCCCAAAGGCTGGTTTTTGCCTGTTACTCCAGGTACCAAGTTTGTCACTATCGGCGGCGCAATTGCGAGCGACGTTCACGGCAAGAATCATCACCTCGACGGCTGTTTCAGTGAGTTTATCAACGAATTAACGCTCGCCACCGCAACAGGCGAACTCCTCAAGTGCTCACGCACAGAAAATAGTGACTTATTCTATGCCACATGTGGCGGCATGGGCCTAACAGGCGTCATTGTTTCTGCTGAGCTACAACTCCAAGCCATCGGTAGCGCTCAAATCGATGAGACCACAATAAAAGCCCATAACTTAGCTCACGCACTAGAGCTGTTTGAAAACAATATCAACAACACATATTCAGTCGCCTGGATCGATTGTTTAGCCAGTGGAGACAACCTCGGCCGCTCTTTATTAATGCTAGGCGAACACAGCAATGACGGCCCACTTGATGCGCACAAAGAAGGCGCACTTAGCATCCCTGTCGACATGCCAGGCATAATGCTCAATCGTTTTTCTATCCAGGCGTTCAACACTCTTTATTACAACCGTGTACGACAAGAAACAACGAACAGAACCGTTCATTACGAACCCTTCTTCTATCCCTTGGACGGCATTCATGACTGGAACCGAATGTACGGTAAAAATGGGTTCACACAATACCAATTCGTCATCCCCAAAGCGGCGGGCCTTGAAGGCATGACGACGATATTAAAGCGTATTGCCGACTCAAAACGCGGCTCATTTTTAGCCGTCCTAAAAGTCTTTGGTAAAGCCAATGACAACTGGCTTTCGTTCCCCATCGAAGGTTATACGCTGGCACTAGACTTTAAATTGGACCTCAACTTACTCACGCTACTGGATGAGTTAGATAAAATAGTGCTCAGCTATGGAGGCAGAGTATATCTCACCAAAGATGTCCGCATGAGTTCATCCACGTTCAAACAAAGCTATCCCAACTGGGAAAAATTCGTCGCTCTGCGCCAAAAATACGGCGCTGACAAACACTTCAATTCACTGCAATCCAAACGACTAGGTTTATAAATACAATGAAAAACGTCCTCGTAATTGGTGCAACCTCCGCCATTGCCGAAACCTGTGCCACACTCTACGCTGAACAAGGTGACAACATCTATTTACTTGCCCGCAACAACGAGCGCCTAACAACCATGGCTTCCAATTTAAACATCAGAGGCAACGGCCAGACTCACGCCGCCGTACTCGATGTTAACGATATTGACAATCACCAGAGCATACTAAAAACAGCACAAGAAACCTTAGGTAGCATCGATATCGTACTTATTGCTCATGGCACGCTACCTGACCAAGAAAAATGCCAACAAGATTTTAACGTTGCACTACAAGAACTCAATACCAACACAATCAGCACACTATCGCTACTAACCCACCTTGCCAACCTCCTTGAAGAACAGCAATCAGGCACCATTGCCGTCATCAGCTCTGTCGCAGGTGACCGAGGTCGCCAATCAAATTATCTCTATGGCGCAGCCAAGGGTGCAGTATCGATATTTTTACAGGGTTTACGTAACAGACTCAGCAGAAAAGGCGTCAACGTCCTCGATATCAAACCAGGCTTTGTCGATACCCCAATGACCGCTGATTTTCCCAAAGGTGCACTCTGGGCCAAACCAGAAAAAATTGCTAAAGACATCCTCAAAGCAATAGAAAAAAACAAACATACGTTATATACCCCATTTTTTTGGCGCTATATCATGCTTATTATTCGCAGTATTCCTGAAGGCATATTCAAAAAGCTATCCCTCTAAACTCAACACATGGCACCGAGAATCGTGATTTATAGGCTTCAAATATTTAAGCCTATAAATTCATATTGCATTAGCTTCGCCAGTCTTTTAGACTAATTCCAAGCTTTATGATCAAGATTATCATTTAGCACCCTAGACTTTTAATCTATAGTCCCCATCTACTTATTTCACGCACCTCAAGGAGATTTTTACTCATGGCTTTTGAACTACCTGCTCTTCCGTATGCCAACGATGCACTCGCGCCTACTATTTCTGCAGAAACTATTGAATACCATTACGGTAAGCATCATCAGACTTATGTGACTAACCTGAACAAATTAACAACAGGCACTGAGTTTGAAAATGCCACACTAGAAGAAGTCATCACTAAATCTAGCGGCGGTATATTCAATAACGCTGCCCAGGTTTGGAATCACACTTTTTACTGGAACTGTTTGAGCCCAAATGGCGGCAACGAACCTACTGGTGCGCTGGCTGATGCAATCAACAGCACTTTTGGTTCATTTGCTGAATTCAAAGAAAAATTTGCCACATCTGCGGCCACAAACTTTGGCTCTGGCTGGACTTGGTTGGTGAAAAATGCTGACGGCTCTATCGAAATCTTCAACACTAGCAACGCCGGCTGCCCACTGACTGAAGGCAAAACACCGCTACTAACGGTTGATGTTTGGGAGCACGCTTATTATGTTGATTACCGCAATGCTCGCCCAAAATATGTTGAGTCTTTTTGGGGCATCGTAAACTGGGATTTCGTTGCGCAGAATTTTTCTGCCTAACTATCCATAAATACGCAAATCTTGGCTGCTAGCGTGACTGTATTGCCTCGCTAGCAGATTCAACGTAAGATTAGCGGTTTATTCGTAAGCAGCCTCATTGGGCTGCTTTTTGTTTTTGGGGAACGGGATATGTCAGCTACAACGTTGATGTCAACTTACAATCGTCTACCAATTAGCTTTGAAAAAGGCAAAGGTGCGTGGTTGTGGGACACAGATGGTAAACAATACTTAGATGCCTTAAGCGGTATTGCAGTGTGTAACTTAGGTCACGCACATCCAGCAATTACTCAAGCCGTATCAGAGCAAGCATCTCAGCTCGTCCATACATCAAATGTCTACGGCATTGTTAATCAAGATAAGTTAGCTGACCGACTCACCCTATTATCCGGCATGGATAAGGTATTTTTTGGCAACTCTGGTGCCGAAGCCAATGAGGCGGCAATTAAGCTAGCCAAACTCTATGGCCATAACCGGGGCATCGCCGAGCCCGCCATTATCGTCATGGAAAACAGCTTTCACGGCAGAACAATGGCTACCCTATCAGCCACAGGCAACCCAAAAGTACATGCTGGCTTCGAACCTTTAGTGCAAGGCTTTGTCAGAGCACCGTATGACGACATTGATGCTATCAAAGCAATTGCAGCGAACAACGCCAATATTGTAGCGATTTTAGTCGAACCCATCCAAGGTGAAGGTGGCGTGCATATTCCCGCAGCAACCTATATTGATGAGCTACGTAGCGTCTGCGACGAACATGACTGGCTTCTTATGCTTGATGAAATCCAGACGGGCATCGGCCGTACGGGCCAGTGGTTTGCATTTCAGCACAGCAATAGCACCCCAGACGTCATGACCTTAGCCAAAGGCTTGGGTAACGGTGTGCCCATCGGTGCATGCCTAGCCAAAGGAAAAGCGGCGGATGTACTGCAACCCGGCACGCATGGCTCAACCTTTGGCGGCAATCCACTCGCTTGCGCCGCAGGCCTGGCGGTACTTAATACCATCGAGAATGAACAACTGATTGGTAAAGCCGAACAAATGGGGGCACTTCTTCATAGTAAATTAACCGCCGCACTAAACGACTGCAACAAGGTCGCAAACATTCGCCACCAAGGCCTAATGGTCGGCATAGAGCTGACTGAACCTTGCGGCATACTAACTCAACAAGCAATGGATCAAGGACTACTGATTAACGTGACGGCAGAACGAGTGATTCGCTTACTTCCACCACTAGTAATCACCGATAAACAAATCGATATCATTGTGAACACGCTTAACAGCTTGATCCGTCAGCTCTAGCTTCAAAGGGGAAACACTATGGCTGTACGCCATTTTCTAAGTTTGCTTGATTTCACGCCAGAAGAATTAAACGGCCTGATCAAGCGAGCCATTGAGTTAAAAGCCATTCAGCGCTCAGGGGAAGTTTACGAGCCGCTGAAAAATAAAGTACTCGGCATGATTTTTGAGAAATCATCCACGCGTACTCGTGTTGCATTCGAAACAGCCATGACGCAAACAGGCGGACATGCCCTATTTTTATCCCCGCGTGACACCCAACTCGGTCGTGGCGAGCCCATAGAAGATAGCGCCCGAGTATTATCTCGTATGGTAGATGCAATCATGATTCGCACCTTTGAACATGAAAAAATTGAGCAGTTTGCGAAATACTCTAACGTCCCCGTTATAAACGCACTTACAGATCAGTTTCATCCGTGCCAACTATTAGCAGACATTCAAACCTACGTTGAGCACAGAGGCTCAATTAAAGGAAAAACAGTCACGTGGGTAGGTGATGGTAACAATATGTGCCACTCCTACATTAATGCGGCGCGCCAATTTGATTTCAAACTTCGCATTGCTTGTCCAGCAGGCTATGAACCTGATGGCACCATTCTTAGTGCCGCAGGCGACAGGGTCCAAATAGTTAATAATGTTATGGATGCAAGCCAAGACTCAGACTTAGTCGTCACCGATGTGTGGGCAAGCATGGGGCAAGAAGAAGAACAACAACGTCGCGAACAAGCCTTTGCTAATTACCAAGTCAACCATGACGTTATGGCACAAGCGCGCAATGACGCACTCTTTATGCATTGCCTACCCGCTCACCGTGGTGAAGAAGTTAGCGCCGAACTCATGGATAACCCCAGTGGCATTATTTGGGATGAAGCAGAAAATCGTCTTCATTCACAAAAAGCCTTGCTTGAATTTCTAATCACTAGCAACACTGACCAATAGTCAACAATCGGACAACAAGCCCAATGAGCAGCGGCCTACTTCGCGTTAAACAGATCGAATGTCGCTACGATGATAACGTCATCGTCCAAGACCTCTCCTTCCATATTAACCCAGGCACAATGAGCTGTTTATTAGGGCCAAGCGGCTGCGGCAAGACAACCGTGCTGCGCAGTATCGCCGGATTTGAACCTATCTATCAGGGCGAAATTATTATTGACGACCAAGTTATCTCCAGCCCCAATAAAACACTCAGCCCTGAGAAAAGAGGGCTTGGTATGGTATTCCAAGACTACGCCCTATTCCCCCACATGAACGTGACAGACAACATCACCTTCAGCCAAAAGAGACAAAGTAAGCTCGACCGAAAGAAAATCGCCAATGACCTACTCGCCCTGGTCGGCCTCAAAGACATGGGCTCACGTTATCCTCATGAACTTTCAGGTGGCCAGCAGCAACGCGTAGCTCTTGCTCGAGCCCTTGCCTCAAAACCCAAGCTCATTCTGATGGACGAACCCTTCTCCAATCTAGATGTAGAGCGGCGTGAACGCTTAGGGCTAGAAGTTAGAGACATATTAAAAGAACAAGGAATAACCTCCATACTCGTCACTCACGATCAGCAAGAAGCCTTTGCCCTTGGTGAAACTATTGGCATCATGAAAGAAGGGAAGTTACTACAATGGGACACCCCATTTAATCTCTATCACGAACCTATCGATCGTTTTGTTGCGGAATTTATAGGCCAAGGAATTTTTATTGAGGGTACGCTCAGCGCCCCCGACACCGTGCACACTGAAATTGGCACAATCAAAGGCGACCGCGCCTATCCATGGCCAATAGGCTCATCTGTAGACGTGCTTTTAAGGCCTGACGATATTGTCCCCAACCAAACCAGCTCACTCTCAGCCAAGGTAGTTGCCAAGGCTTTCAAAGGAGCCTCAATTCTATACACCCTTCAGCTCCCTACAGGCAAACGACTTTTATCTCTATTCCCCAGCCATCAAGATCATTGCAATGGAGAATATGTGAGCATAAAAATAGCGGCAGATCATTTAATCACATTTAAAAAAGAAGAGTAAGTAAAACCACCCCCGTCTACATTCGGCGACACAACAATAGAATCTCAACTATCTCTGAAATTTCATCCCCTTACCGAACAAAGAGAGAGACTGAAGTAACCTCACGGTTAAAAGTGTTTCCATGTGGCGACAGTTATTACCTCAAAACTAACAAGAAATAAAACACCTAATAAACAAGTATTTGATAAACAGACATATTAAACAACTGGCCTAAAAATTGCCTTCAAGTTTCAGTTCAAGCTTATTCTATAGCATAGGAAATTGTGCGCTAGCATATAACATGAAAAATAATCATGATTACGGATATTGAACGTGACAAATCACACAAAAAGCACCTTACTCCCTCTATTTGCAGCCTCGGAAATACTGCGAACGATATCACAAGTAATCAAAGACCTGCTTCAGATTTATCTCCGTATAGCCGTATACATAAGCAATAAAAATGAGCAACCGCGACCAACAAATAAGTTAGGTCCAGTAGCACCTTTATGGAGAAGAAACATGAACTTTAACAAGATAACAAAGACTATATACGTTCTAACTATATGCACTACCCTCGCAGGCTGCCTACAACCATCAACCCCACAAGAATCCTCACAAAAATCAGGGGAAAATACCTTCCAGCGCACATCCAACACGATAACGGATATGACGATCAATGTGGGCGCTACGCTCGACCTTACCATTGAGGCTACAGATTCAGAACAAGGCCAACTGAATTACAGGGCCGACAACCTACCCAACTGGGCTACACTTAACAAAACAACTGGAGCACTATCGGGCACCCCAACGGCTAGCAGCACAGGAACCTACACTAACATCAAGCTGTATGTGGATGACTCAGATAAAACCAACCTCATCACCTATGGTCCTCTTACAATTACAGTTGAAGCCGCCCCCCTAACAATAAAAGAAGACAGCCTCCCGCCGCAACTTTCAAACGGCCTCCCTAACCAGCCTCAAAGCACCGGAACAGTTACTACGGAACTACGAGTAATAACAGATGAGCCTGCAAGCTGCAGATACAGCAACACTGCCGGTATCGCGTACAACGACATGCTCAGCGTCTTCGACAACACAGGTCAAACCAATCACACAACGCCAGTCACATCACTATCCGATGGAAACAGCTATACCTATTACGTTCGCTGCAATGACAAGGCGAACAACAACAATCAAACTGACTATGAAATAAACTTCAGCGTGCTTGCCCCAGTGGCCGAAAGCGCGCCTTTACTTTCAAACGGTCTCCCTAATCAACCCCAAAGCGCGGGAACAGTAACTACGGATCTACGAGTAATTACAGATAAGCCTGCAAGCTGTAGATACAGTGACACTGCCGGTACCGCGTATGACGACATGCTTAGCGTCTTCGACAACACAGGTCAAACCAATCACACAACGCAGGTAATGTCACTGCACGACGGCAACAGCTACACCTATTTTGTTCGCTGTAACGACGCTGCTAACAACAGCAATCAGACTGACTATCAAATCAACTTCAGCATACTTAGCCCTGTTGCCGAAGGAACGCCTTGGTCATACCCTGCAATTCCCTATACCGACTGGGCCTACAACCCTTTCACTATAGAACTACAAAAACCAAGCGAGTGGCCATCAGCTCCAGCCGCAGATTACTACTTCGTTGAACCAAACAATCCATTGGCATCAGATGTAGCCACAGGCGATGAATTAAGCGGAGAGTTTGGACGATTTGGATACCCTGAACGCCCAAGAAAAAGCATTCCGACCAATGGTTGGTCGAGCGATATATATCGCGCAGGCACAGTCGTCTGGCTAAAAGGGGGGACGTATACCTCGGCAGATTTTCACAGCACATGGTCACCACAATTTCACGGCACCCAAGAGCAACCCATTTGGTTTTATGGTGACCCCACAGACAAACCAAATTTATTCGGCGTGGAAATCAAAATGTACAACAGCCAACATCTAATCATGGACAACATTCAATGGATTGGTGGAAATAAGCATAATAGCGTCCTTAGCTTAACTCGAGACCGCGCTGGGCCCACTCACCACATCACATTGCGCAACCTACGTTTTGAAAACCTTAACTATATAGGCGGAGGCGGTGCGATCGTTGGGCTAGTTAGTTCCAAGTCAGAAGGGGCAGCAATACACGACATAGTGGTATACAAAAATACATTGAAGAACA
>Ga0316204_10008988_pt1 | contig 13577 bp, 12 predicted proteins | sample 6monrhotite_MG_2_FD_205661 | JGI IMG/M metagenome (GOLD analysis project Ga0316204, IMG submission 205661) | Microbial mat bacterial communities from mineral coupon in-situ incubated in ocean water Damariscotta River, Maine, United States -... | ecosystem: Environmental > Aquatic > Marine >... | reverse complement strand
CCCATCGAGGGCGCATCGCGCGACGATCTGGTGGCGGGGCTGGTGGCCCACGGCCACCGCCATGCCCGCGCCATTCTGGATGAGGACGATCTGGAACGGCTGGTGCGCGAACAGGCCCGCCCCGGCGATATGGTGGTCTGCCTGGGGGCCGGCACCATCAGCACCTGGGCGCAGGGCCTGCCCGCTCGGTTGGAGGCATAGCGCATGGCCGACACCCTCAAACGTCGCATCGGGCCGGGGCTGCTGACAGCCTATGGCGTCGGTGTGATGGTGGGGGCAGGCATCTACGTTCTGGTAGGGGCGGTCGTGGCCCAGGCCGGGATCTGGGCCCCTGTGTCCTTTCTGCTGGCGGGGCTGGTCGCGGCCCCTTCGGCTTTGTCTTATGCCGAGCTGTCGACGCGCATCCCCGAGGCGGCGGGCGAGGCTGCTTATATCGAGGCGGGGCTTGCCTCACACGGGCTGGCGGTGCTGGTGGGACTCGCGATTGTCGTGGCTGGCACGGTGTCGGCGGCGGCGGTTCTGCGTGGTGGGGTCGGGTATCTGACATCGGTGATCGATGTGCCGACGATGGCGGCCATTCTGGCTCTCGGGGCGGCTTTGTTGGCGGTGGCGATTGCCGGCGTGCTGGAAAGCCTGGCGCTGGCGGCCCTTTTTACGCTGGTCGAGGTGATCGGCCTGGCGCTTGTGGTCTGGGCCGGGTTCACCGCGGACGTGTCACCCGACTGGAGCGCGCCCGCCGGGCTGCCGCTGGCGGGTCTCGGAGTGGGCGCGACATTGGCCTTCTTTGCCTTTATCGGGTTCGAGGACATCGTCAATATGGCCGAGGAAGTGCGGAATCCGGCGCGATCGCTGCCCTTGGCCATCCTCGGATCGCTGATGATCACCACCTTGCTTTATATCCTGGTCTCGCTCGCGGCGGTGCGGGTGTTGCCAGTTGCCGATCTTGCATCATCCGAACAGCCGCTGGCGCTGGTCTGGCAGGTGCGCACTGGCGGTTCGGCCGGATTTCTGGCGCTGATTGCGGTTGTGGCGGCGTTGAACGGGGTTCTGGCACAGCTGGTGATGGCGGCCCGCGTTCTTTTCGGGCTTGGCAAACGCAGCCCGCACCTGGCGCTGTTTCACCGGGCGCATGCCCGGTTCGGCACGCCGGTGCTGGCGACGGTTCTGGTGGGCGTGGCGGTGATTGGTGCGGCGCTGGTCTTGCCGATCGCGGCGCTGGCCTCGGTCACCTCCACGGTCTTGCTGTCGGTTTTCGTCCTGGTCAACCTGGCATTGATCAGGTTGAAGGCGCGGCAACCCGAGGCCCCGTTCCATGTCCATGTCGCGGTTCCCTGGGCCGGGCTGGTTGCAGCACTTGGCGCTCTTGTCGCCTTTGCAGGAGGACAGATCGTATGACCCTGTCGCTGACTCTGGCCGCGTTCTGGGTGATTATCGCCACCTTTCTGGCCTTCCTGCCGATGCGCCTGCAATACGCGCCCGGTCTGGCGTTGCTGGTGCTGGCCGTGCCCCTGCTTGTCTTTATCGCGATCCAGCACGGGGTCTGGATCGTTCTGCTGGTGCTGGCGGGGTTCGCGTCGATGTTCCGCCGCCCATTGGCCTATCTTATTCGCCATCTTCTGGGCCGGAAAAAAAGAGAGGAAAGCTGATGCCGATCTCGTTGACCCTGGCAAGCCTATGGGCGTTGATTGCCTGCATGTTGGGCCTTGCCCCGCGCCGGTTCCACTGGCCTGCTGCGACCGTTTTGATCGCGACCGGCATTCCGCTCCTGGGGCTTGTTACCTGGCAGATGGGGCCGTGGTGGGGGCTGGCCTTGCTGGCGGCGGGCGTGTCGGTGCTGCGCTGGCCGGTGTTTTACGCGGGCCGGTGGCTGCGGCGGCGGTTCTTGCAAGGATAAAACGGGCGCGGGCTATGGACGGAAACCTTGTCATATTCGCTTTGACCAGCCTGGTGCTCGGTTCCGGGATCGGGTTCCTTTTGGGCCGCTATACCTCGGGGGCTATTCTCTATGTTCTGTGGGCGGCGTTGGTGGGCAGCCTGCTGGTTTTTCTGGTCGCGCCGGTTGGCCGTGTTCTGGGGGTGGCGCAGGATGACTGGAGCCGCGCGCTCTATCTCTATATGGCCGCCATATTTCTGGGCCCGGTCTTGATCAGCTCGGGCCTCTTTGGTTGGGTCGGCCTGCGCAAACGCCGCCGGGTCCTGCGCGAAGGTCAGGGCGATGTCTGATCCGGCCTTGCCGCCCGTGCGCGGCACCCTGAGCGAAAACCGCGCACTGGCCGATCTGACTTGGCTGCGCGTCGGCGGCCCCGCGGATGTGTTGTTTCAACCGGCTGATCGGGAGGATCTGTCGGCGTTTCTGGCGGCGCTCGATCCGGGCGTGCCGGTTTTCCCGATGGGGGTCGGATCGAACCTCATTGTGCGTGATGGCGGTATTCGCGCGGTGGTGATCCGGCTCGGGCGCGGCTTCAACACGATCGAGATGGGCCCGGGCACCGTCACGGCGGGGGCGGCCGCACTTGATGCCCATGTCGCGCGCAGGGCGGCGGCGGCGGGGCTGGATCTGACCTTTCTGCGCACCATTCCGGGCAGCATCGGTGGCGCTCTGGTGATGAATGCAGGCTGTTACGGCAGCTATGTCGCGGATCATTTCCTGCGGGCAGAGGCGGTTCTGCGCGATGGAACCTGCGTCACCCTTGGCCCGGGTGACATCGCGTTCCAGTACCGCCAGACCGATCTGCCGCAAGGCGCGGTGATCACCTCGGTCACATTTCGCGCCGATGCAGGCGAGCCGGCGGCGCTGGAGGCGCGCATGGCCGACCAGCTTGCCAAACGCGACGCCAGCCAACCCACCAAGGATCGCAGCGCCGGGTCGACCTTTCGCAATCCGGCGGGGTTCAGCAGCACGGGCCGGGCCGATGACAGCCATGAGATGAAAGCCTGGAAGCTGATTGACGACGCTGGCATGCGCGGGGCCCGGCGGGGCGGTGCCCAAATGTCGGAAAAACACAGCAATTTTCTGCTCAATGCGGGCGGTGCCACGGCAGAAGACCTTGAGATGCTTGGCGAAGAGGTCCGAAAAAGGGTTTTCTTAAAGAGCGGAATAGAGCTAGTATGGGAAATCATGCGGGTCGGCGTTCCGGCCCGCGATAGCAAGCCGGAATAACCGGTGCGAATAACAAGCCGACAAGGGCGCAAAGCCCGCGGCGAAATGAGGCGATGGTGGCGGTAGGTTCGGGCAGAACACCCCCCAAAGTTGCGGTATTGATGGGCGGACCTTCGGCGGAACGCGAGGTTTCTCTGTCATCAGGGCGCGAATGCGCAACCGCGCTGCGGGATGAAGGATTTGACGTGGTCGAGGTCGATGCCGGCCCCGATCTTTATGCCCGTCTGACCGATCTCAAACCCGATGTTGCCTTCAACGCCCTGCATGGGCGGTGGGGCGAGGATGGTTGCGTGCAGGGCATCCTTGAATGGCTGCGCATCCCCTATACGCATTCCGGCGTGCTGGCCTCGGCTCTGGCGATGGACAAGCAACGCTGCAAGGCCGCGTTCCGCGCCGCGGGCATTCCGGTGGTCGAAAGCGTGATCGCGGCGAAGTACGATGTGATGGCGCGCCATGTGCTGAACGCGCCTTATGTCGTGAAACCCAATAACGAAGGCTCGTCGGTTGGCGTCTACCTGGTGATGGATGGCGCGAATGCGCCGCCGAAACTGTCCGATGAGATGCCCGATATGGTGATGGTCGAGACCTATGCGCCGGGGCGCGAGCTGACCACCACGGTGATGGGCGACCGGGCTTTGGGCGTGACCGATATCCTGACCGATGGCTGGTATGATTACGACGCCAAATACAAACCCGGCGGATCGCGCCATGTGGTGCCCGCCGATCTGCCCGACGAGATCACCGAGGCCTGCCTGGATCTGGCCGTGCGCGCGCATGATGCGCTTGGCTGTCGCGGTGTCAGCCGCACCGATTTCCGATGGGACGAGGCGCGCGGCCTGGACGGGTTGATCGTGCTGGAGGTCAACACGCAGCCCGGCATGACCCCGACATCGCTGACCCCCGAACAGGCCGGTCAGATCGGCCTGAGCTTTGGCGATATGTGCCGCTGGATCGTGGAGGACGCGTCATGCAACCGTTAAGCCGTCGCCGCAGCAGTCCCGATCCCGCCCCGTCGCGTTGGTCCTACCGGGTGCAACGGTTGTGGCTCACGCCGCTTTTCCGCGCGGTGTTGCGGATCGGCCTGCCGGCCTTTGCCGTGGTGGCCGCGGGCGGCTGGTATATCTCCGATCCCGCCAATGTGCGGCGCCTGCAGGATGGCGTGGCCGAGATACGCCGCTCGATCGAGGATCGCCCCGAATTTCGCGTTACCCTGATGTCGATCTCGGGCGCGTCGCCGGTCCTGGCCGAGGAAATCCGCGCCACGCTGGCGATGGATTTCCCGATCTCGTCCTTTGATCTGGATCTGGAGGGCCTGCGGATCAGGGTCGAGGAGATCCGCGCCGTATCGGAGGCCGATCTGCGCATCCGTTCGGGCGGTGAGCTGGCCATTGAGGTGACCGAACGCCGCCCCTCGATGGTGTGGCAGGCGCGCGAGGGGCTGTGGCTGATCGACGATACCGGCGAACGTGTGGCCCCGCTGGCCGCGCGCCCCGATCTGGATTTCCTGCCGATCATCGCGGGCGACGGGGCCAATGAGGTTGCGGCCGAGGCGCTGGCGCTGTTTGACACTGCCCGGCCCCTGGGGGATCGCCTGCGCGGGTTGGTGCGGATGGGTGAACGCCGGTGGGATCTGGTCCTGACCGACGGCACCCGTATCCTGCTGCCGACCGACGACCCTGCGCCTGTGCTGGACCGGGTGCTGGCGGCCAATGATGCGCAGGAATTACTGGACCGCGACATTCTGCGCGTAGATCTGCGCGATCCGGCGCGCACCGTTTTGCAATTGACCCCCGCGGCGCTGTCGGAACTGCGCCGCATGCGGGACACCGAGACCACGGGAGACCAACAGGGATGAGTATGCTGTATCAGTCACAGCGGGCGATGCGCGCAAAACGCGAAGAGGCCATGCGCCGGGGTGTCATCGCCATCCTGGATATCGGCAGCTACAAGACATCCTGTCTTGTCCTGCGCTTTGACGCCTCGGACGAACTGCGCCCGTCGGACGGCGTGGGGGCCATGGCGGGGCAGAGCAGTTTCCGGGTGATCGGCGCTGCTACCACCAAATCGCGCGGCGTGAAATTCGGTGAGATCGACCTGGTGCAGGAAACCGAATGTGCCATCCGCACCGCCCTGCAGGCGGCACAGAAAATGGCCAATATGCGGGTCGATCATGTCATCGTCAGCTTTTCGGGTGCCCGGCCGCGATCCTATGGGTTGGTTGGCGAGGTGTCGCTGCAAACCGGCACCGTGGCGGAATCGGACGTGGCGCGCGCGCTGGCCGCCTGCGACCTGCCCGATATCGGCGAGGGGCGCGAGGTGCTGCATGCGCAGCCGGTCAATTTCGCGCTGGATCATCGTTCAGGCCTCAAGGATCCGCGCGGCCATGTCGGCAATCGCCTCAGCGCCGATATGCATATGCTGACCATTGACGCGCATGCGATCGAAACCATCCTGCATTGCGTCAAACGGTGTGATCTGGAACTGGCCGGTATCGCGTCATCGCCCTATGCGGCGGGGATTTCCAGCCTGGTCGAGGATGAACAGGAACTGGGCGCGGCCTGTATCGATCTGGGCGGTGGCACCACCGGCGTGTCGATCTTTATCAAGAAACACATGATCTATGCCGATACGGTGCGCATGGGCGGCGATCACGTGACGCAGGATATCAGCCAGGGATTGCAGATCCCGGCGGTCGATGCCGAACGCATCAAGACCCGGTTCGGCGGGTTGGTCGCGACCGGCATGGATGACCGTGAACAGATCGAACTGGCCAGCGATACCGGTGATTGGGAACATGACCGACGCTCGATCAGCCGGGCCGAGCTGATTGGTGTGATGCGCCCCAGGGTCGAGGAGATCCTGGAGGAGGTGCGTGCCACGCTTGAGGATGCAGGGTTTGATCATCTGCCGTCACAGCGCATCGTTCTGACCGGCGGGGCCAGTCAGATCCCCGGTCTGGACGCGCTGGCCAGCCGTATTCTGGGCAACCAGGTCCGGCTCGGGCGGCCCCTCAGGGTGCAGGGGCTGCCGCAATCGGCCTGCGGCCCGGCTTTTGCGGCCAGTGTCGGTCTGGCGCTCTTTGCGGCCTATCCGCAGGATGAATGGTGGGATTTCGAAATGCCCGCCGACCGCTATCCGGCGCGGTCGCTAAAGCGCGCTGTCCGGTGGTTCCGCGACAACTGGTGACGCGGCCACAATGCCTTGCCTGGCCCCGCATCCATGGTGCGGGGTGGGTTCTGTTACGCTATATGCAGGGGGGATCAGCAAAATCCCGCCGCTTTACCATATTTTTGCCCCACATTTCGATGCTTTTCGCCAAATTTCGCGTGACGCGCGTGGGCTAACGCGCTAGCATCGCTTCCAATAAATGGCAGAAACCGGCTATCCGACGCCAAGATCGGAACCAGATCGAAACACTACAGGCGGACATATCCATGACACTGAACCTTACGATGGCTGACCAGCCGGACCTGAAGCCCCGTATCACAGTTTTCGGTGTCGGTGGTGCCGGTGGTAACGCGGTCAATAACATGATCGATCAGGAATTGGACGGCTGCGAATTCGTGGTTGCCAATACCGACGCGCAGGCGCTGCAACAATCCAAGTCGCATAGCCGCATCCAAATGGGCGCGAAAGTGACCGAAGGGCTCGGCGCGGGCGCGCGCCCCGCTGTTGGGGCCTCGGCCGCCGAAGAGAGCATCGAAACCATCGTCGATCACCTGGTCGGCGCGCATATGTGTTTCATCACCGCCGGCATGGGCGGCGGCACCGGCACCGGTGCTGCCCCGATCATCGCACAGGCGGCGCGCGAACTGGGTGTGCTGACCGTGGGCGTGGTGACCAAGCCGTTCCAGTTTGAAGGCGCGAAACGCATGCGTCAGGCCGATGACGGCATCGAGGCGCTGCAAAAGGTCGTCGATACGCTGATCATCATTCCGAACCAGAACCTGTTCCGGCTGGCCAATGAGAAAACCACCTTTACCGAGGCCTTCTCGCTGGCCGATGACGTGCTGTACCAGGGCGTCAAGGGCGTCACCGACCTGATGGTGCGCCCCGGCCTGATCAACCTCGATTTCGCCGATGTGCGCGCCGTGATGAACGAGATGGGCAAGGCGATGATGGGCACCGGTGAAGGCGACGGCGAAGACCGCGCCGTGCAGGCCGCCGAACGCGCCATTGCCAACCCGCTCTTGGATGAGATCAGCCTGAAAGGGGCCAACGGCGTCCTGATCAACATCACCGGCGGCTATGACCTGACGCTCTTTGAACTGGACGAGGCCGCCAACCGCATCCGCGAGGAAGTGGACCCGGAGGCCAATATCATCGTCGGCTCGACCCTCGATACAGCCATGGAAGGCCGCATGCGCGTCTCCGTCGTGGCCACCGGCATCGACGCTGTCGACATGATCCAGGACATGCCCGCGCCTGTGCGTCGGATGATGACCGACACTCCTGCCGCCGCAATGGCGGGGGGCAGCGCCACCGCAGCCGTTGCCACCTCTGCGCCGGCCCACGCCGCGCCCGAGCCGAGCCTGTTCACCGAGACGGACCCGGATACCGTGCACGAGCAGGCCGAGGATCTGTTTGACGATGATGCGATCCCGGCCCCTGCCTATCAACCGCAGCCCGAACCCGCATTCCGCGCGCCGCCCGCTTCTGCGCCGCAGGCAAGTGCAGAACCGGAAGCGGCTGAATATTTGGCCCCGCGTTCGCGCATTGGATCGCCTTCGCCGGAAACCCTGACCCGGCTTAAAAACGCCATCGCCCGCGACAATCCGCACCGCGCCGCAGAGCCCGCGCCGCAGGCAGCGGACGAGGATCATGGCGCGCGCAAACCCTTTGGGATCAACTCGCTGATCAACCGCATGACGGGCCATGCCGAAGAGGCTCCGGCCGCGCAACCCCGCCGTCAGCCGGCGATGTCAGCCCCAACGCAACCCGAGGATGTGGCGGTCGACCCGGATCAGGAACGGATTGAAATTCCGGCCTTTCTGCGCCGCCAGGCCAACTGATACCTGCGAATGTTACGATTGAACGGCCAGCCTTAGCGCTGGCCGTTTTCTTTTGTTTTCCGGGGTTTGCAGAGCCCCGATTTACATAGTGGCAAGAATTTGCCGACAGTTTTCCGCTTTGTTGCAGCACGTCACAAAGGTTGAATTGTGATTTCAGCCCTGCACAGGTAGGCATCTTCAGCGGCGTTTGCGGGGACAGATTGCAGACGCGCGTCCGGTCAGGACCGGCCCGTTACGGGGCTGATATCCGTCCGGTGCCAGGGAATAATCGCAAGGTCACACCGTGCAGGCTACACTCAGATCCGCCGTTCAGTTCACCGGAATGGGCCTCCATTCCGGGCGTCCTGTGCGCATGGTCATTCAACCTGCCGCGGCCTCCTTTGGGATCTGGTTCTGTCGCAGTGACGTGACCGGTGCCGATAATCTTATCCCCGCCCGGTATGACATGGTGCCGCCGAGCCAGCTCTGCACCAAGCTGCGCAACGAGGCCGGGGTTGAGGTGTCCACCGTCGAACATGTGATGGCGGCGCTGGCCGGATGCGGCATTCATAACGCGATGATCCAGATCGACGGACCGGAAGTTCCGATCATGGATGGCTCGGCCGCCCCGTTCGTGCGTGGTATCCTATCCCGTGGCGTGCAGGATCAGGGCGCGCCGATTTTCGCGATCGAAGTGTTGAAACCGGTCACGGTTCGTGTGGATGGCGCGGAGGCGACATTGCGGCCCTCGACCGGCCTGAAGATGCGCTTTGCCATTGAATTTTCCGATGCCGCCATCGGCCACCAGATGCGCGAGATGGATCTGGCCAACGGTCGTTTCGTGCGTGAGCTTTGCGACAGCCGCACCTTCTGCCGCCAATCCGATGTCGATACGATGCAGGCCAGCGGTTTGGCGCTTGGCGGCGTGCCCGGCGAAAATGCCGTCGTTGTGGATGGCGATGCTGTCACCAGCCCCGGCGGATTGCGCCATGCCGATGAACCGGTGCGCCATAAAATGCTGGACGCGCTTGGCGATCTGGCGCTGGCGGGCGCACCGCTTTTGGCCGAATATGAGGGCCGCCGCGCCGGTCATATGCTGACCAACCAACTGCTGCGCGCGCTCTTTGCGACGCCGGGGGCCTGGAGGTCGGTTGAATGCAATGCGGCACAGCGGGCGCGTCTGCCGGGCGTGGATCTGCACCCCGAAGACCTTGCCGCCGTTGCCTAAGCGCGACGTGCTGCGATTCAGGCGTTTTGCCCTCAGAATTAATGTGCTAGGACCGGTACCAGACAGGGCGGGCGTGAAAGTCTGCTGTATTTGACGCAAGAGGTTGCAGGCGATGGCACGCGGGCTTGGATTGCTGAAATCGGTGGGAACCAAGGGCCTTTCCCTTGCCCTCATCCTTACGCTGTCGGCCTGTGCGGCGGCGCGCGAGCGCAACCGCGAAGTGGCGCTGGAAGAGCTTGGCCCCCAAGCCATTTATGAACGCGCCGAGGCCGAGCTTGAATCCGGTCAGCCCGATGATGCGGCAGCCCTCTTTATCGAGGTTGAACGCCTCTACCCCTATTCGGAATGGGCGCAGCGGTCGTTGATTATGGCGACCTTTGCCTATCATACCGATCGCGACTATGAGAATTCGCGCGCCTCGGCGCAGCGTTATCTCGATTTCTATCCGGCCTCCGAGGATGCGGCCTATGCGCAATACCTTCTGGCGCTCAGCTATTATGACCAGATTGATCAGGTGGGCCGCGATCAGGGCCTGACCTTTCAGGCATTGCAGGCATTGCGCCAGGTGATCGAGCGCTACCCCGACAGCGAATATGCCGCCTCGGCGATCCTCAAATTCGACCTGGCCTTTGATCACCTGGCCGGAAAAGAGATGGAGATCGGGCGCTATTATCTGCGGCGTCAGAATTACACCGCCGCAATCAACCGGTTCCGCGTGGTTGTCGAACAGTTCCAGACCACCAGCCAAACGCCCGAAGCCTTGTTGCGGCTGGTCGAATCCTACCTGGCGCTTGGTCTGACCAGCGAGGCGCAGACCGCAGCGGCCATTTTGGGCTATAACTTCCAGGCTTCGCCCTTCTATGACGATGCTTTCCGCATTCTGAGCAATGAGGATCTGGCCCCGGATGCGGCCGGTGAAAGCTGGCTCAGAGAGATCTGGCAGCAGACCGTGCGTGGGGAGTGGCTCTGACCTAGGGGCCGATCAGGGGGCAGAGGAATGCTGCGCAGCCTCGATATCCGGGACATGCTAATTATCGACCGGCTGGAGCTTGCGTTTCAGCCGGGTCTGAATGTGCTGACGGGTGAAACCGGCGCGGGCAAGTCGATCCTGCTCGATTCGCTCGGCTTCGTGCTTGGCTGGCGCGGGCGGGCCGATCTGGTGCGCGCAGGCGCTGCTCAGGGTGAGGTTGAGGCGGTGTTCGACCTGCCCGAGGGCCACGGCGCGCATGGCGTGCTGGCCGAGGCGGGGCTGCCGGGCGGGTCCGAGCTGATCCTGCGGCGCGTCAATTCTTCGGATGGCCGCAAGACGGCCTGGGTCAATGACCGGCGGGCCTCGGGCGAAGTGTTGCGCCAATTGTCGGAAACATTGGTCGAGCTGCACGGCCAACAGGATGATCGGGGTCTGCTGGACCCGCGCGGGCACCGGGCCATGCTGGATGAGTTTGGCCAATTGGGCGGTCTGCGCGCCACCGTGGCGGGCCTCTGGCGGGCGCAATCGCAGGCCAGGGCGGCCTTGCAGGCGGCCGAGGCGCAACTGGCCGAGATGCGCGCCGAAGAGGATTTCCTGCGTCATGCGGTGGCCGAACTGGACGCGCTCGCGCCCGAGGCGGGCGAAGAGGCCGCGCTCGATACCCGCCGCCGCCTGATGCAGGGGGCCGAAAAGATGCGCGCCGATCTGGCCCGCGCGATCGAGGCCTTGGGCGGGCAGGGGGCCGAGGGCGCGATGGGCGATGCGCTCAGGTGGCTTGACGGGCTGACCGACCGCGCCGAGGGCGGGCTGGATACGGCCATGGCCGCGCTGGAGCGTGCGCTGGTGGAACTGGGTGAGGCGCAATCGGGGGTGGAACGCTTTGCCGATGCGCTCAGCTTTAACCCGAGCGAATTGGAGGAGACCGAGGAGCGGCTTTTTGCCTTGCGCGCGCTGGCCCGCAAACATGCGGTCGCACCCGATGATCTGGGAAATTTCGCGGATGACCTGCGGGCCCGGCTTGCGGCGCTCGATGGCTCTGCGGGGCAGCTTGAGGGCTTGCAGGCCGCGCTTGAAAATGCCGAAAAAACCTATGCGGCAGCAGCGGCGGAATTGACGCGCGCGCGCGCCAAGGCGGCGGCGCGGCTGGACCGGGGCATCATGGCGGAACTGGCCCCGCTGAAAATGGAACGCGCCGTTTTCACCACCCGGATCACCGCCGACGCGCCGGGCCCGAGCGGGGCGGACGCCGTGACCTTTACCGTGGCCACCAACCCCGGCGCGCCTGCGGGGCCGCTCAATCGCATCGCCTCGGGCGGGGAATTGTCGCGATTCCTGCTGGCGATGAAGGTTTGTCTCAGCGAGCGGGCCACCGGGCTGACGATGATTTTCGACGAGATCGACCGTGGTGTTGGTGGGGCGACGGCGGATGCGGTCGGGCGGCGTCTGTCGGCATTGGCCCAAGGCGGGCAGGTTCTGGTCGTAACCCATTCACCGCAGGTCGCGGCGCTTGGCGCGCATCACTGGCGCGTTGAAAAACAGGTGCGGGGCGAAATTACGTTGAGCCGGGTCGTCCCGCTCGATGCGCCTGCCCGGATCAACGAAGTGGCCCGCATGTTGTCGGGCGACACCGTGACCGAGGCCGCCCGCGATGCGGCAAGGGCGCTGCTGCAGCCGTCCTAGCGCACCGACATTCAAGCAGATACAGACCGCCCGTGCGGCCGCCCGATCGTATGATTGGCGCGTGTTGCGGGCCCTGATGTCCGGTAAAGCAGCGACAAGACAGTGTTTTTCGTGTCGAGACGATGTTCATGATAGCCGAAAAAGGGTAGAGCAGATGAAAGGGGGTGCCATCGCCCCGCCTGCAACCCGCAATGAGGACTGCAAACGCCATGTCCGCCAAAGGCCGCTCTGTTCTGGCTGATTTGATGGGCGATGCCCGGACCGGGGCCCGGCGCAGTTGGGACGTGTTGCGCGACAAAGGGCCGGGGCAGGTCACATTCTGGTTCATCGCCCTGATTGTGGGCATCGCCGCCGGGTTTGCGGCACTATTCTTTCGGCGCGCGATCAACTGGCTGCAAGGCAGCCTTTACGGCGTCGATGATCCGAGGCTGCTGCATAGCTTTGCCGAGATGCTGCCCTGGTACTGGATCTGGCTGCTGCCGGTGATCGGCGGTTTGGTCGTTGGTCTGGTCCTGCATTGGTACACGCCAGATGGCCGCGTGCGCAGCGTTGCGGATGTCATCGAAGGCGCGGCGCTGGCCGATGGCCGGGTGGAAAAACGCGCGGGGCTGGCCTCGGCGTTCGCTTCGCTCATTACGCTCAGCTCGGGGGGCTCGACGGGGCGCGAGGGGCCGGTTGTGCACCTGGCCGCCGTCATCTCCACCTATGTCTCCGACAAGATCCGCGCCGATGGCATCACCGGGCGCGATTTGTTGGGCTGCGCTGTGGCCGCCGCCGTTTCTGCCTCGTTCAACGCGCCGATTGCGGGGGCGCTCTTTGCGTTGGAGGTAGTGCTGCGCCATTTTGCCGTGCATGCCTTTGCGCCCATCGTCATTGCATCGGTCGCGGGCACTGTGATCAATCGGCTGGAATTCGGCGATGTGACGGAATTCAGCCTCGGCAGCGACGGGGCGCTGCAATTTTATGTCGAACTGCCTGCTTTCCTGATCCTGGGCCTTGTTGCGGGGCTGGTTGCCGCGATTTTCATGCGCGCGAGTTTCTGGGCCGAGGATATCGGTAGCCTGATTCAGCGTATTACCCGCATTCCGCGCTGGTTGCGCCCGGCCATTGCTGGGGTTCTGCTTGGCGGCATCGCCATATTCTACCCGCATATCATCGGCGTCGGGTACGAAACGACGTCTGCCGCGCTGACCGGGCAATTGCTGATGTATGAGGCGATCATATTTGCCATGCTCAAGGTCGTTGCCGTGGCAATCACTTTCGCGGGGCGCATGGGCGGCGGGGTGTTCTCACCATCGTTGATGGTTGGCGCGCTGACCGGGCTGGCCTTTGGCATGATAGCGACCAGTATTTTTCCCGAAGTGTCCGGCTCGGAAACGCTTTATGCGCTGGCGGGGATGGGCGCGGTGGCGGCTGCCGTACTTGGCGCGCCGATATCGACCACGCTCATTGTGTTCGAGCTCACCGGGGACTGGCAGACCGGGCTGGCGGTGATGGTCTCGGTCTCGCTTTCGACCGCATTGGCCAGCCGCATGGTCCACCGCTCGT
>Ga0316204_10008987_pt1 | contig 13581 bp, 12 predicted proteins | sample 6monrhotite_MG_2_FD_205661 | JGI IMG/M metagenome (GOLD analysis project Ga0316204, IMG submission 205661) | Microbial mat bacterial communities from mineral coupon in-situ incubated in ocean water Damariscotta River, Maine, United States -... | ecosystem: Environmental > Aquatic > Marine >... | reverse complement strand
TGCCTACTCCACCACGTAATTGCATGTTTAAATCATCACTCATGTCATAGTTAAATCCTATACGCGGTTGTAAAACACCCTCATCAATGACAGTTTGGTTACTGTAACCAAATGCCGCTTCGAATCCAGGGTTTAATAATGGTCTATCACTAGTTGAAGGTTTGTCCCAACGTAAACCATACTGAACAGTTAACTTATCATTTACCAACCAGTTATCTTGAATAAATAAACCAGTATTTTTCCAGGACCAATCAGCTGCAGGTGCAGGATCATTTGGATCAACACCAATATTGAATCTATATCTATTAACATTTCCGTTTATAAAATCATCAAGGCTATCAAATCTATAGTTTCCTAATGCATCACTTAAAAACACATTGAAAATATCATTTTCTTGAATATCAACACCCGCTTTAATTGTGTGATCGCCTACATAATAGTTTCCTTCTAAATAGAAGTTATTAGTTTTAGTTGATAAAGAGTTAGCATGCCTAAATCTTTCACGACCAAAAAATACTGTATCTTCATTTGGCCCAACATTTTGAATTTCAACAAATGCTAGGTTTGACAAATCTCCAATCACACCAATAGGAGCTTTATCGTATTCTGAAGTCGACACACGTAATTCTGTATTAAAATTGTCATTCCAATCACTGTATAAATTAAATGCAAAAGTATCAGACTGATAGTTATTAGCATACCAGTGTGAACTTACTGATCGTCCACTAGAAAAAATACCAGGTAAACTTGGGTTGTTATCTTCATTTGTATTATATTTAACTGACATCCTGTGATCTTCATTGATCACCCAGTCAACTTTTACTAATAAGTTTTCTTTTGTATCTTCTAGCGAGCCAGGAAGATTAACTGAACCGATATCAATATTGTATGCACTGCTTGCCGCATCTATAACAGATTGGACTGTAGCGTCTGATACATTTGAAGAATTGGGTACATTAGATCTAGATGTGTCTTCTATTCCTATAAAGAAAAATAGTTTATCCTTAATAATAGGACCGCCTAATGTAGCACTTAAATTCTTGTCTTCAAAATCACTTAAATCTCTTGAAAGACTTTCATTACCAAATTGGTAATTAAAAGAACCTGTAAACTCATTAGTACCACTTTTAGTTACAGCATTAATGTTAGCCCCTGTAAAGTTAGCAAGAGTGACATCATATGGAGATAATTGAACATTCAATTGCTCAATAGTATCCAAATTAAAAGGTTGACCTAATCCAGCAAAACCATTGGCCTCTAAACCAAATGGATCATTTGCGCCCACACCATCTATGGAAAAGTTATTTGAACGGTTATTAACACCAGAAACTGAGAAACCACCATTATCTCTTAAGTTAATTCTTGAGTCTAACCTTAGGAAATCTTCAACATCTCTAGATATAGTTGGAGAATTTTCTAAAGTTTCAGTGCCTATTGATACACCTGAACCCATGTTATCAGCACTAAATACTGATTGAGTCACAGATCCAAAAACAACCACTTCTTCAATATCAGCATCATCACTAGCTATCGCCACATCAACATCTTGAATTTCACCAAGACTTAAATAAATATCTTCTTGTTTGCCACTGTTATAACCTTCATTAGTTATCGTCACAGTATATGGCCCGCCGACACGTAAACCACGCGCTTGGTAATTACCACTGTCATTAGTCGTTAATGTTTTTGTTGCTCCCGTTGGTATATGCTTGACTACCACTGTTGCACCAGATAAAACATTACCTTCAGAATCTTGAACCGTACCACGAATGGCAGATGCTGTATTCTGAGCATACGACACGCTTGCTGATAACAATCCCACAATCAGTGAAATAATTATCCAATTTATTCGTTTAATATTTTTCATTTTAAAAGAACCCTTCTTTAAGTTAAGTTATATGAAACCAAAACTTAATAAAAAATCAAGATGGCTTCAACTAGTATGTAATTGTTTTGTAGTTATTTTAAATACAAAATTCAATCAATCGTTTCATTTTCTCATACATGGGCGCAGTCTAAAAGAGTTTTGTTAAAATTTCGTTACAATTGAAGTTATTATTGAATTATTAATCCAACCAAAAATATTTTCAAAGGCTTAGAATAATCAAAATATGATTATTGCTAATACTCTGTTACAATTTGTTATGACAATAAGAAAATCATATAAATATTAGAGAATTATTCATGTACTACTTAGCCATTTTAATCATACTTTCAATCAATTATGGTATTGCCTCTCCTCTAAAGTCTGGCCCGATGCTTGGCCACACGTCATTAAGAGGCGCCAATATCTGGTTAGAAACACATAAAAATGCATTAGTTAAAATTAAATATTGGCAAGCTGGCCATAAAGCACAAGCCCAATCAATCGAAACCACCACTGATTCTAATAATTATAATATGCACACCTTTAAATTAAGTGGCTTACAACCAGGACTCAGTTATCAATATCAGCTTTGGGTTGATGAAACACCTGCTCAAGAACATGACAAATTTTATCAGTTTAAGACCCAAGAATTGTGGATGTGGCGCAAAGACCCGCCTGATTTCTCAGTTTTAACAGGTTCATGCAACTTTGAAAATGAAGAAGCTCATGATCGTGCAGGCACCCCTTATGGAGGTGGTTATGAAATTTTTGACACCATGGCAAAACAAGAAGCTGATATGATGCTTTGGTTGGGAGACAATTGGTATTACCGTGAAGTAGATTTTGATGCTGAACAAAACATGATTTATAGAGCCAGCAAAGACAAGGGCAGAGATTTTTTACAACCGATTTTCAACAAGTTTCCCAATTATGCAATTTGGGATGATCATGACTTTGGCCCTGACAATAGTGGTGGTTATTTCATTCACAAAGCAAAAAGCTTAGATATATTTAAAAATGTTTGGGCAAATCCAAGCTATGGCATGCCCGAAACACCGGGAATATTTACTAAAGTGAGGTTTAATGATGTGGATTTCTTTTTATTAGATAATAGATATCATCGCAGTAATGAGAATTTACCAGATGATAAAGATAAGCACATGTATGGCCAACAACAATTAATGTGGTTAAAGAATCAACTAGTTGCATCCAGACAACCATTTAAAATAATTGTTGGAGGCAATCAAATGTTAAATGATTATCATAAATGGGAAGGATGGGACAAATATAGGCATGAACGCGATGCATTTTTAACTTGGTTAGATGAGACTAGAATTGAAGGCGTTGTATTTTTAAGCGGAGATAAGCACCACACTGAAATGCTGAAAATTCCTAGAGAAAACGCCTATCCACTGTATGAACTAACCTGCTCACCTTTTACCTCTGGAACGCATGAAAAATATATCGATTCAGAGCGAAAGAAACCAACACTAATGCAGGATACGTTAGTAGGGAAAAAGAATTTTTGTAAGATGAAATTCGAAGGAACTCGTACAGACAGAAACATGGTACTAGAATCTTATGACGTTGATGGAAAATTAATTTGGTCAAAAAAATTCAAACAAAGCAACCTCACTTATGCACCTTATAAACAATAAATAGTTATATTGATGAAAAACAAACCTGCCAATATTGATTTTTATGAATATAAGAGTATTCGCTATTTAAATTTATTTAGATTACTACTCAGCTTTTTCTTTTTTTCAATTCTTTTTAAGAATGTTGGAAATTATGTTGGATTCATCTATACACTTAATAGCGCAAAAGTTATTGCTAGTCTTTACTTATCCTTTGCCATATTAATATGGATTGCCTCTGTTGCCTTTAAAGTTCAAAGCTCTCGAATTGGTTTATTAGCATTAGTGATTGATTTACCTTTTATCATAAGTTTAACATTACTTTTTGATGGTTTAGACAAAGGCTGGGTAATATTACCAGTTATCACAATCGGATCATTCTCCATTTTAAGCCGTAAACCCTATGCAATATTAGCCATGCCAATTGGTGCTACAATTTTATTATGGATAGCGCCAAAAATCCTAGGCATGCCGAATTCTTATATTATTTTTTCAAATGTCTTACTCTATGCATTGACGTATTTTGCTATTGCATTACTAGGCATACGTCAATCTCAGACTTATTCGCAATCTTTGGCATTAACACAAAAACAAAAGACCAAAATTACCAACCTTTCTAAAATCAACGAACTAATTATCGATCAAATGCAGTCTGGAATAATCGCCTTTAATCAAAAATATGAAATTATTATGATTAATAAAAAGGCTCAAGAAATTTTCAAACTGCAAAACTCTAAAAAATTACCCCCACTATTAATTAAAAAAATAATTAGTAGTAAAAAATCTTCACATCATAGTTTTAGTATTTATGGTGAAGATTTATTGATTAACTTGGTTGATTTAGATGAAAAATCTAATATTGTTTTGTTATTTGTTGAACAGCAATCGCAGATTAATGAAAAATCTCAGCAAATTAATCTTGCTACCATGGGCCAATTATCAGCAACAGTCGCGCATGAATTACGTAACCCTATGGCTGCCATATATTCTGCATCTCAGCTATTACATGAATCGGAAGGCATACTGCCTGAAGACAGAGCATTAACTTCAATTATCACTAAACAAATTGAACGTTCAAATACGATTATTGAAGACATCTTGTTAATGTCAAAACCTCATATTGCCACACCTATTAAGATAAATATTTATGAAAAATTAATCCAATTTAAAAATGATTTCTGTAGCCAAAAATCTATTGATGCAGATAGTATTGACATTGATATCGCAGATGATTCGCTAATAATTAACTTTGACAAATCTCATTTAAGTCAATTGTTATGGAATTTAACAGAAAATGCTATAAAACATGGATCAGATAAAAAAGTATCAATTGTGATTAACAATCTTGCAGAAGTCGTTTTAATTGATTTCAGAAATAATGGCGAAACATTTGTGCCAATAGTTGAAGAAAGTTTATTCACTCCATTCTTTACTACACATACGCAAGGAACAGGATTAGGACTTCATATTTGTCGAGAAATGTGCCGATCAAATCATGCCAAATTAGAATACCTCAGACTAGAGTTTCAACATGTATTCAGGATTCACATAAAGAAATAGTTATAATTTTATGGGTAAAAAAAAGGGCAAGTTATTAACTTACCCTTAAAATCTGTCTATTGGTACTTTTTATAATTCTTTAACTCCTTGAATGAGCTCAGAAATAGCATCTTGTGCATCTCCAAATAACATTTTTGTATTGTCTTTAAAGAACAAGCCATTTTGAATACCAGCAAAACCTGTCCCTCGGCCACGTTTAATGACAATGACATTTTTTGAATTATCGGCTTCTAATATAGGCATACCATAAATTGACGAAGCAGGATCATCACGTGCAGCTGGATTTACCACATCATTTGCACCAATAACTAAAGCCACATCTGTTTGGGTAAATTGTGGGTTAATATCTTCCATATCTTCAATCATATCATAGGGAACACCTGCTTCTGCTAACAGTACATTCATGTGGCCAGGCATACGACCCGCCACAGGATGAATAGCAAACTTCACATCTACACCGTTATTTGTCAACATTTGAGTAAGCTCCCATAATTTATGTTGAGCTTGTGCTACTGCCAAACCATAACCAGGTACAATTATAATACGTTCTGAATAAGCCATCATAATAGCCGCATCAGCCCCTTCAATTTCCTTCATCTCTCCTTGGTCACCATCGGCTGAACCGGAGTCATCTCCACCCATAGAACCAAATAATACATTGGCAATGGATCGGTTCATTGCTTTTGCCATTAGTTGAGTTAACAATGTACCTGCCGCACCCACTAACATACCAGCAATAATCATGGCTTCATTTTGTAGGACATAACCTTCAAACGAGACCGCCAAACCAGTAAAAGCATTATATAAGGATATCACAACCGGCATATCTGCACCACCGATTGGCAATGTCATTAATAAACCTAAGACCAAAGATCCTCCGAAAAATATCCATAAGTTCATCGCCTCAAGGTTGGTGAAAGTATATATCCCAAAACCTATCACTGCTAAAGCAAATAAACCATTGAAAAGATTTTGTCCCGGAAAGGTATACCGTTTATCCATTAACCCTTGTAATTTTGCAAAAGCAATCAATGAACCTGTGAGTGAAATACCACCGATAAAGACTCCAATTAATGCCAAAGTGGTTGCCACGGGAGAGAGTGCACTAATAGAAATCGTGGCCTTATAAAGCTCCATAGCTCCAATAAATGCAGCCGAGCCGCCTCCCATACCATTGTAAAGAGCCACCATTTGAGGCATATCAGTCATGGCTACTTTTTTACCACTAACCCAAGCAATGATGGTTGCCGAGCCTAAAGCCGCAATAATCAATACTTGATTGTGCATATCTGGTGTCAGGAATGTCGCAATTGTGGCAATCACCATGCCCACACCAGCCCAAACAATGCCTCCTTTTGCTGTGCCAGGTGCCGACATTCTTCTTAAGCCTACAATAAATAAAACTGCTGCAACAAAATAACAGACCTTTATCAATAAAGAAACAGTAAACAAACCACTCATGATTTATCTCCTTCATCTTTATCTGATTTCTTTTTAGGTTTAAACATTTCTAACATGCGTTCTGTCACGACATACCCACCGGCTGCATTGCCTGCGCCTAAAAACACCGCTATAAATCCAAATATTTTCTCAAGCTGAGTGTCTGCATGTCCTAATGCCACCATGGCACCGACTAAAACAATACCATGTATAAAGTTTGAACCAGACATTAAAGGCGTATGTAAGACCACAGGCACCTTTGAAATAATTTCATTACCAACAAAAGCTGCTAACATAAATACATATAATGCTACAAATCCGTCAATCATTTTACTTCTCCACTATTCTCTTTAGGTTTTACCATGGCATGAACAATTTGCCCATCCCGTGTGACATTACTGCCTTCCAAAATATCATCTTCCCAATTAATTTCAAACTCACCATCATTATTCATAAGTGACAATAAATTCCATACGTTTCTTGAGTACATTTCACTGGCATGCAACCCCAAAGTACCCGCCAAATTTATTGGCCCCATATAAGTTACTCCAGCCACATTAACCGTTTTACCTTTTTCTGTCATGGCCACGTTGCCGCCACCTTCTGCTCCTAAATCAACAACAACTGACCCAGGTTTCAAGTTATCTGCCATGGCTTCAGTAATCAATCGTGGCGCAGGGCGTCCTGGAACAGCAGCTGTAGTAATGAGTATATCCACTTTTTTTAAGTAATCAGACAAAGCATCTTGTTGCTGTTGTTTTTCTTCATCGGTTAAGTCACGGGCATAACCACCTTCACCTACTGCTTGTACGCCTAAGTCCAAAAACTTAGCGCCAAGAGATTGAATCTGTTCTACCGTTTCTGGGCGAACATCATAACCCATTACCATTGCACCCAATCTTTTAGCGGTTGCAATAGCTTGTAACCCAGCCACACCTGCGCCTATGACTAAAACTTGTGAAGGTCGAATAGTACCTGCTGCAGTGGTTAACATGGGGAAAAATCTTGGTGCAGATGACGCTGCCATTAATACAGCTTTATATCCTGCAGCAGATGCCTGTGAAGACAGGGCATCCATTGATTGTGCACGTGATGTTCGGGGTACTAACTCCATGGAAAAAATAGTTATATTTTTCTTATTTGCCAATTCAAATCTTTGTTGGTCAGCAAATGGTGCAATCATGCCAACAATCACAGAACCATCTTTCATCATTGAAATAGTTTCTGCACTTGGCGCTGAAATACACACAAAAACATCTGAATTTGATAGCACGGCTTGTGTGCTGCTTTCTAATTGACAATCAATATATGCAGCATCTATAAACCCTGCATTTGCTCCTGCCCCAGCTTGCATAGATACGTTCCAACCTGCTTTTATCATTTTCTTAGTGGTTTCTGGAACCAGAGCAACTCGTTGCTCTAACTCTGAAACTTCACTAATAAATCCTACAGTTATTGACATATGTAACCCTCATTTGTTTAAATCTTCGATATTATGCTTGTGTTTAATAAACTATGCAAATCAATATTACATTAAATTTTTGAGATAACTGTATGTCCAACTCTACAATTCAACTGCTAACGTCTAGACGCTCTGTGCTATCAAAGAACATCTCTGAACCGGGCCCAAATAAACAACAACTTGAGAGCATATTAGAGATTGCGACTCGTGTACCAGATCATCGTAAACTTGAGCCTTGGCGATTTATCATCATTCAAGATGATAATCGTTTGAAATTAGGAAAAAAGTTTTGCGAAATAAAAATAAAGGAATGTGAACTTACTCCTGAACAAATCAAAGCCGAACAAAATAGATACAATCATGCACCCCTAGTCATTGTTGTTGTTTTTTCACCAGTTGATCACAAGACACCTATTTTTGAACAACTTTTATCTTGTGGAGCTGTCTGCCAGCACATCAACTTAGCGAGCACAGCCCTAGGTTTTTCTAGTCAATGGGTAACCAATTGGTGCGCTTATGACAAGCAAGCTCAAGCTGAATTAAACCTTAAACCTCATGAATCCATTGCCGGATTCTTTCACATAGGTACTGCTAATTGCACGCCTAATGATAGACAACGACCTGACATAGATAATAAAGTTGAATATTATATTTAAAAAAATAAATAATCATATAAATTTGAACAGTGATATTGAATGTGATTTATTTATTCATGGCAATTGACTTGTCAATTTAGCACCCACTATAATGATTGGCTAATAATTTAGAGTTGTATTAAAGTATGAAAGATTTAATTGCTTCACAAGGCATCAATTTTACATCTATTGCTCATGGTGTTTTTGGTATGGCGGTTTTGATTGCTATTGCCTATATTTTCAGCTCTGATCGCAAGTCAATTTCATGGAAAGTTGTAGGCATTGGATTACTTATGCAAATAATTATTGCTATAGGTGTATTGTATGTGCCAGCTGTAAAAGGAACTTTTGAATTTATTGGAGCAAGATTTGTCGATGTTATGAATTTTACAAAAGCAGGCGTTGGGTTTTTGTTTAATTCATTTGATACAGGAAAAATGGAATCCCCAATTATTACCTTTGCTTTTGTTATCTTACCAACTATCGTCTTTTTCTCTGCACTTACCTCTGTTTTATTCTTCCTAGGTGTAATCCAAAAAATAGTCAAAGGGTTAGCTTTGGTACTGACAAAAACTTTAAATATTTCAGGTGCAGAAAGCCTTTCTGTCGCAGGAAATATATTTTTAGGCCAAACAGAAGCCCCACTTATGATTAAGGCTTATCTTTCTAAAATGAACAAATCTGAAATCATGTTGGTGATGATTGGTGGCATGGCAACGGTAGCTGGAGGAGTACTGGCAGCTTATGTAAGTTTCCTTGGTGGAGATGATCCAGTACAGCAAGCTTTTTATGCCAAACATTTATTAAGTGCATCAGTTATGGCCGCACCTGGTGCCATTGTTGTGGCAAAAATACTCATGCCTCAAGCTGAGAAAATTGATAGCAATATCGAAGTAACCAAAGAAACAGCAGGCTCCAATTTCCTAGATGCCATGGCCACAGGTACTTCAGAAGGCTTGAAACTGGCCATGAATATTGGTGCCATGTTATTGGTATTTTTCGCGTTTATTGCCATGGCAAACTACATTTTATCAAAAGTTGGTAATTACACCACTTATATAGATTGGATTATTTCAATCATTGTTGCAATCGGATTTAGCGTTTGGAAAAAAGACAATGGCCATCACGTCAAAAACTTTCTACTAACATTTATCAGCGTTATTGTCTTTATCATGTTCTATAAGTATTTCAGAGTTGTGATGAATGATGTAAGCCTAATTAATAGTTTCTTCCCATTCATAAACTATCAATTTGAACCAGGCAACTTCCAAGTAGGATACAGCATAAGCCAATGGATTGCTGATAACACGAACTATGCCGAACTCTCAATGGAGTTTATATTGGGTTATACCTTTGCTCCACTGATGTGGTTGATTGGAGTGGCAAAAGAAGACATTACCATTTTAGGACAACTATTAGGCATTAAATTAATTGCATCTGAATTTGTGGCTTACATTACCTTGGCTGACTTCAAAGATATGGGTCAAGCCATGCATTTACAGTATGAAAAATCAGTTTTAATTGCAACTTATATGTTATGCGGTTTTGCCAATTTTGCTTCCATAGGTATTCAAGTAGGTGGCATAGGTCAACTCGCTCCCAATCAACGTAAAAGACTCTCTGAGTATGGTATGAAAGCCTTATTAGGTGGCACCTTAGCTTCCCTATTATCCGCCAATATTGCTGGCATGTTGATTGGGTAATTCATTTATACTAATTTAATCATATGAATAAACCCAATGTCTATCTTATTGATGCCAGCATTTATGTGTTTAAAAATTATTATTCCAATCAAAATTACGTGGCTAGCAATGGCGAATCCATTAATGCGGTTTATGGGTTCGCTAGATTTCTTGCTCAATTTATACATCAAACCAAAGCAAAGTATATTGCCTGCGCCTTTGATGAATCATTAGGTACATCCTACCGCAATGAAATTTATCCAGACTATAAAGCTAACCGCGATCCTGCTCCAGATGATTTAAAAAGACAATTTAAACTCTGCCAACAAGTGGCTCAAGTGATGGGTGTCGCCACCTATTGTGACGGATATTATGAGGCAGATGATCTAATCGGTACTTTAGCCAGTCATTATAAAAAACTAGGTCATAGCAATCATATAATTTCAGCAGACAAAGATTTAGCACAGCTTGTAAAAGAAGGTGATAGTTGGTGGGATTTTGGAAAATCACAGGCATTAAATACACATATGATCTATGAAAAATTTGGTGTCTTTCCAGATCAAATAGCTGATTATTTAGCATTAACTGGTGACAGTGTTGATAATATTCCAGGCGTACCTGGTGTAGGTGGCAAATCAGCAGTCTATTTACTAAATCACTTCAAAACTCTAGAATCTCTTTTAGAAAGAAATAAAGAAATTGCATATCTGAGTTTACGCGGCGCAAAATCTTGCCAAAAAAAGATTTCTTTACATATTAATGATGCCTTATTAGCTAAAAAACTCACAGATATTGTGACAGATATTCCATTAGAGAATTATGATATTAGCAGACAATCTTTGGATGAAACAAGAATTCATAAACTGTTTGACTATTTAAATTTTGGCCCACTATTAAGGAGAAAGATTTTAGATTTGCAAAATATTTAAATAATCACCTATGTTTTTTTAAATATTATGATAAACTATTTTTATAAAAATAAAGGAGTATTGAGTGTCGAATATTCAAATTTTAGTTGTTGATGATGAGCCTGATATTTTACAATTATTGAAAATGTCATTAGAACGCATGGGGTTGACAGTTTTTACCGCCGCAACTGTTGGCGCAGCAAAAAGCGAGCTTGACAAAACAACTTTTCATTTTTGTTTGACTGATATGAAATTACCTGATGGTAATGGACTGGAATTAGTTGAATATGTTGCTGAAAATTACAGCAACACACCGATTGCTGTTATCACTGCCTATGGCACCATAAACCATGCGGTTGAAGCTTTAAAAAAAGGGGCTTTTGACTTTATAACCAAACCTATAAGTATTCATGTATTACGAAGTCTGGTAGCCAATGCTATAAAAAAATCAAGCTCGCAAAGTACACCACAAAAAAGTGAAGGGATGACACAATTATCTGGCACTTCAGAATATATTCAAGAAATTAATTTAACCATCGATAAATTGGCTAAATCTCAATCTCCAATTATGATTTATGGCCCCAATTGCACCTCTAAAAAACTGATTGCAAAATGCATTCACAATTTATCACAGCGCCATTCAAATAATTTTTTTAGTTTTGACTGCCTTGAAGACCGACAAGAAATATTTGAACTATTTGGAGAGAAAGGTAATAACGGGATATTAGTAGAAGCCAATGGCAGTACCTTATACCTCAAAAACATCAACAGCTTAACGATCTCCTCTCAAAATAAGTTGTTACATATATTAGCTCAAAAACAAATTGTTTCAGACGATGGAAAAAAAACTGATCTAGACATCAGATTCATTTGCTCTAGTCAAGAAGATTTAGAATTAAAAATAGCCCATGGTGACTTCAAACAATCCTTATACGACAAATTATGTATCGTAAAAATTCATACTCAACCCTTAATTCAACATAAAGAAGACATACCTGGCCTTTGCAAAGTTATCTTGCAGGAATATTCAGACAAGTGGAAACAATTACCTTGCAAGATAGATTCATCTGCCCTGCATACTTTATGCTTGTATGATTATCCAGGCAACATGATAGAACTGAAAAACATCTTAGAAAGAGCGGCTAATCTTTGTGATAACAACATTATTCGAGAAGCTGACTTAGGTTTTGATGATGAGATTCAGCCAAAACTTTTATCACAGCGACATAATAAAAATCTTGAGCAATACATTGAAGAGATAGAAGTTCAAGAAATCACAAAAGCCCTTGAACTAACCAATAACAATAAAACCGCTGCTGCCAAAGTGTTAGGTATTAGTTTTAGAGCATTAAGATACCGGATTAAAAAATTAGGTTTAGATTAATTACCATTTATATTTTAGACCTTGTTACTATGGATGGATTAGATTTATTCTTTTCAATATAATTAAATAATTCTGTGTTGTTTATTTTGTTTTTCATATTAATTCCTTTTTATTAAATTCCTATATTTTCAAATAAGGATTTATTTTCTTTAGGATTCCCTACTTCTTGTAAGATTTGTTGCCTCAACGTAGAAGCAATTTTATCCGATTTATTTTTAACCCTTGGATAAGAGATACCCATGGCTTTTTTCATTTTTTTTATTCCCTCCTATCAGCAGGAATAATTCGACAAACTGCATTTCATCGGGGGCTAATCTGGTCGGTCTTGGCAATAAGTATTGACCTTCTATTTTTGAAGAACAACTTTGACATTCAAAATGTGTCATAGTGTATGTGTCTCCACATTGATTACAGGTACAACTGGCAATTTCAATCATAAAGTTACATCCCACAAATTAATTAACATGATCTCTATTATTCACAATATATTGTTTATATGTAAATAAACATTATTATATGAAATGTAATTCTGAAAATAATTAATAGAAATTCGACTTTATACCAATTAATGAAACACTAACAAAACATTCTTAATTGGTTCTTATTTAATTCTAAATTTAGATCTATTATGCAGCATTAAATCTAATAAAATAATCATATGAAGAGAACTTACTTAATACTATTTACCTGCTTGTATATAGCTTCTTGTTCTTCAACCCAGAAAAGACATGAGTCAGTTGAGCACTTTGTGACACATATAAAGGAAGATGGTACTAAAATATTTAGCTATAACTTGATTGTCACTGGTCCAAAGAATAGCAATATTGAACGATCTAAGAGAGGTAATGACAGCAAAAGAGGAAATAAAGGAATAGGCAATAAAAGAGGTAGCCAAGGTCGTAATCGTGGAGGTATAAAAAATAGAAGCGGTCATTCTGACTATAAAATCAAGATGAAAGAGAGGTTTATGCAAAAACTAAAAAAAACCCTATTTGAAATGAATTTC
>Ga0316204_10008983_pt1 | contig 13585 bp, 14 predicted proteins | sample 6monrhotite_MG_2_FD_205661 | JGI IMG/M metagenome (GOLD analysis project Ga0316204, IMG submission 205661) | Microbial mat bacterial communities from mineral coupon in-situ incubated in ocean water Damariscotta River, Maine, United States -... | ecosystem: Environmental > Aquatic > Marine >... | reverse complement strand
CGTCAGCATCATGGCCGTAACGAGCATCGTCGTGGCCTTCGTACTCCATGAGCAGGTTGACGCACTCGGCCAGGCCGAAGATCCCGAACATCGCAGCAAAGCGATCGATGTCGATCAGACCTTCGGTGGCCAGCCAGTGCGTGTCGAAGAACCGCTGCTCCTCCACAAGCGACCGAATGCGGGCCTCGGCGAGTTCGGCGGCCAGTTCGACATAGTGGGCCAGCGTGGCGTCGAGGAAGGCCTCGGTGGTCCCGGCGTGTCGTTGCGCCACCCGCTTCAGGTTCAGCCGCACGAGCGTGTGAGCCCCACCACCGATCTTCAACGAGTTGTAGCAGCTCACCGCGGCGTACCGCTCGCCATGATCGCCGACCATCATCGGGTGATTCACGAAGTGCGGCTTGCCCGTCTCGAAGACCGTCGTGACGGCGTCTCGGATCAGATCGTCGGGCGTGATCTCCGGGTCGACCTTGAGGGTGATGTTGGGCACGGCCTGGCGCAATGAACGTTCGACCCGGAAGATCGAACGGGTCACCCGGCTGTCGTGGGGCCCGAGGTCGAGGTGCACGAAGGCGTCGGGCAGCATTCGGTCGATGCCGATCCAGAACCGTCGGAGCTTCCGGTCGAGTTCGTCGTCGGTGATCTCCTCGGTGACGAAGCGATCGAGGACTTTGTCCAGGTCGCCGAGGTAGACCGGGTAGGTCGTCACGCTCGGCACATGGGTGTACATGACCTGGAGGAAGGCCAGAGCATCGTCGAGATCGGTCGGCGGGTCCATCTCGAGATGGGTCAGGCCGTTGCGCACCGCGAGTTCGTAGTCGGGAAGGATGTAGCGGGCCGTATAGGGCGCGTGACCCTCGAACAGGTCACAGATCACACCCTTGTCGAGCGCTTCTCGGCAGTCGGACGAGATCGACGGGTACGGCAGCGCGTCAGTGGCGAGCGCGGCCAACCGTCGCAGCTTCTGGTCGTATCCGAGCGAGGGGTTGCCCACCAGTTCGGACGCGAGGGCGTGGAACTCCGACATCTCCATGACTGGATCGTGCGCCGACGGGCAGTCCCGGTCTAGGGCAGGAAGACCCTCGGCGGGCCGTTACTGGTCGAGCGAAGCGATGAGGTCGCGAACCGTGTGCTGGTCTTCCAGCGGATGCCGGAGGGAGCGCTCATCGTTCACGTGATATCGGTTCCGCCGGCCGATCTTCTCACTCCGCAAGTACCCGTCCTGTTCCATCTCATTGATGATCCGTTGCACCGCTCCGACCGTGATTCCGACCGCGAACGCTATGTCACGCTGCCGGGCGTCGGGGTTGCGGGTGATGGCGATGAGGACGTGGGCGTGGTTCGTGAGGAACGTCCACGACGGGACCTCGGTTTCAGGGGCTTGCAACGTCGACATCAGAGAAGACCTATCACAACGTAGATGTCGGTACTGCCATGAGGATTGGCGAGGTCGCCGGAGCGACCTTCACCGACACACTGAGATTCACACGCGGGATCGTTCGGCGGCGATGGCCATCCACAGCGGACCGACGAACACGGCGATCGGCACCCAGGCATACCGCCCTTCATCCGGTCGGCTCATCAACATCGCGGTGATCGCTCCGCTGAGAGTCCAGACTCCGAGCACGGTCAGAGAGAGCATGTCATGGCCCCCCGATCACCGGTCACGCCGTGGTTTCGGCGGCGGGTTTCGGCGGGAGGCAGCGGTCCCCCGCGTGCCCCTCCGCACCGCCATATTGGCTGCATAGGCGAGAATCATGAGTACTCCTCCGAGTCCAGATCGAATGCCTCGATACGCCTTCAACATTAGATACTACCTATTAGGCTTATTCTCGTCAACCTATTTTGCAGTGTATTATCCGCCCTTGGTCGAAATGGTCTGCCGAACTGGCAATCCCGAACAACACACATATCTAAATATGCCTATTACGTTGCCCCTGTTGCGATGTGTTCATAGACTCATGCCATGATCCTCGGGCTTCTCGTCACGCATGTCGTGGGCATCGCCGCCGCCGGCGTCGCCGGTCGCCGGTCGATCCGTGCTGCCCTCGCCATTGCCGCGATTCCCCCGGCCATGACCACACTCTGGTCGTTCGGGCGCATTGCCGGATCGCCTGACCCTCTCGTCCGCGAGATCGTCTGGGTCGAAGGCCTCGACCTCACGTTGCGGTTCCGGATCGACTCGGTTGCGCTGCTGATGACCCTGCTCGTCTCGGGAATCGGTGCGCTCGTCTTCGCCTACTCGATTGGATACTTCCGCCCCGACGCCGAGGGCGGAGTCCGCTTCCCCGCCTCTCTCCTGGCCTTCTCCGGATCGATGCTCGGCCTGGTGTGGGCCGATTCGGTCTGGACGTTGTTCATCTTCTGGGAACTCACGTCGATCACCTCGTTTCTCCTCGTCGGCCACAAACACACCGATGAATCCGTTCGAACCGCGGCCCGGCGGGCGTTGATGATCACGGGAGCCGGAGGCCTCGTGCTGCTCGCCGGGCTCATAGTCCTCACCAACGAGACCGGAACGGCTGTTCTCACCGACATGCATCCGGTCGACGGTGCCGGCGGCGCATTGGCTGCGGTACTGATCTTGATCGGCGCCGCCACCAAGTCCGCTCAGGTCCCGTTCCATGTCTGGCTGCCCGGAGCCATGGCCGCGCCCACTCCGGTGAGTGCGTACCTCCATTCCGCCACGATGGTGAAGGCCGGCGTCTTCCTCATCGCCGTCGTCGGTTCGACGTTTGCCGACGTACAGACGTGGAAGGTCCTCGCCGCGGCACTGGGCATCGCATCCATGCTGTGGGGCGGCGTCGGCGCGCTGCGTCACCGCGACGCCAAACTGATTCTCGCATGGGGCACCATCTCCCAACTCGGGCTCCTGGTCACTCTCTTCGCCATCGGCTCGGCCAAGGCCGTGTTCGCCGGCGTCGCCATCCTCCTCGCCCACGCCTTGTTCAAGGCGACCTTGTTCATGGTGGTCGGCGAGATCGATGTTCGGACCGGCACTCGCGACATTGCCGAACTGGGCGGTCTCTGGCAGTCGATGCCGGTGGCGTGTGCGGCCGCGGTCGCCGCGGGCTTGTCCATGGCGGGAGCTCCGCCGCTGCTCGGCTTCATGGCCAAGGAGGCAGCCATCGAGGCCGTGCTCGGCTTGGAGGCGACCGAGAAGATCGTCTTTGCCGGCGCCATCATCACCGGATCAGTGCTGACCGTCGCCTACACGACCCGGCTCCTCATCGGCGTGTTCGGTCCGGGGCCGGCGACACGAGTCGGTCCACCTCGCATCGCCCTGTCGCTCCCGAGCGTCACGCTCGCGGCCGCCGGTATCGCGGGATTCCTGTTCGTGGACGTCTCCGACCGCCTGGTCTCCGACACAGCGACCGAGCTCGAGTCCAAAGCCGGCGTTTACGCACTCATCATGTGGCCGGGGATCACAACTGCGTTCGTCGTCTCCGCGGTGATCCTGCTCACCGGAGCGGTGAGCGGAGCCTGGCTCGCCGGCCGTGAAACGAAACCGGCACCTCGCATGGTCGGCGCCACGGCGACGGACGCAACGATCGACGGCGTGTTGTCGGTCGCACCCCGGCTGACCGCTCGCATCCAGCACGGCTCGCTGCCCGTATACATCGTGACGATGATCATCGCGGCCACGCTCGCGACGCTGCCGTTCTTCGCCGACTTCTCCGCCAATCGACTCGAGGTGTGGAATCACCCGTTCGAACCGGTCCTGGCGATCGCAATCCTGGGTTCGGCCATCGCCGGAACATTCGTGAACTCCCGCCTGGGCGCCGCGCTCGCTCTCGGCGCCGTGGGCCTCGGCATCTCGGCGCTCTTCGTCACCTATGGCGCGCCCGACCTGGCACTGACGCAGCTGCTGGTCGAAACGATCATCGTCGTCGGCTTCGTGCTCGGCCTCGGGCCGCTTCGCCGCGGGTTCCCCATCAATGACAACACCTGGCAGACAGTGCGGATCGTCGTTGCCGTGGCCGGCGGCGTCGCGGTGACCGCCGCACTCCTGATGGCCGGGTCGGCGCCAACCGGGACCGCCCCCATCGACGATCTCACCAACGCCGCCGTCGACGAGGGGGGCGGCAAGAACGTCGTGAACGTGATTCTCACCGACATTCGCGCCCTCGACACTCTGGGCGAAGTCGTGGTGCTGGCAACGGTTGCGGTCGGCATCCTGGCGCTGGCGCGCGTCAACCGGACGGAGGCGGCACGATGATCGCATCCCGTTCGCCCATCGTGCACCTCGGCATCCGCGCCGCGAGCCCACTCGCGATCATTGTCGGCACCTACCTCCTGTTCGCCGGCCACAACCAGCCCGGCGGGGGATTCGCCGCCGGGCTGGTCTTCGGTGCGGTGACCACACTTCGCACCGTGGCGGGGATTCAGCGGCCGACTCATACCGCTGGACTCGTGGCCACGGGGATCCTGATCGTCGTGGCTGTCGCCGCTGCGCCTCTGCTCTGGGGGGATGCCCTGCTCGATCAGGCCGTGGTCTCCGGCACGCTCCCGCTGCTCGGCTCGGTCAAGTCCGGGAGCGCACTCGTGTTCGACATCGGTGTCACCATCATCGTCGTCGGCCTCATCGTTGCCCTGCTCGATGGCCTCCCCTCGGGTCCATCCGGCCGGCCCGTCAACAAGGCACAGCCATGAGCGCCACGCTCCTCATCCTCATCGGCGGACTCACCTCGACTGGGCTGTACCTCATCACTGCGCGATCGCTGAGCAGGATCATCCTGGGCTTCGCACTCCTGGGGCACGCTGCGGTGCTCGCGCTCCTCTCATCGGGCGGCGATCCCGGCGTTGCGCCGATCGTCGGAGAGGTCGGCGACTCCTCGAACCCCGTGCCCCAGGCCCTCGCACTGACCGCCATCGTGATCTCGTTCGGACTCACCCTGTTTCTCCTTGCCCTCGCCGGGCGGCAACAGGCCCTCTCGGGGAACGACCTCGTCGAGGACGACCTCGAGGACCGCCGCATCGCCGACGAGACCGAAAACGGGGGCGACGCATGAGCGCGCTCGTGACCACGACCGTCCTCGCTCCACTGATCTGTGCCGCGCTCGGGCTCGCCCTGCGGAGCAACTCGCATGCACGCGACGGCGTCACGCTCGTCGGGCTCATCGCGGCGGCCGGGTCCGCGATCGCGCTCTTGATCGGCGTCGCCGACAATGGCACCGAGGTCGTGCGCGTCGGCAGCTGGGATCCCGAGCTCGGGATCGTCCTGGTCGCCGACCTCTTTGCCGTGTTGGTTCTCCCGGTCGCGCTCACGATCATCGTGGTCGTCGAGGTATTCGCGATCGGGCAGCGTCGCACGGCGTGGGGCGCCAACCCCGAGCTCACCGGACCACTCCTGTGCATCCTCACTGCCGGGGTCTCGCTGGCCTTCCTGACCGGCGACCTCTTCACCCTCTTCGTTGCGTTCGAGATGATCCTCGTGTCGAGCTATGTCCTGCTGACCCATCAGGGGCAGCGAGGTCAGATCCGAGCCGGGATGACCTATGTGGTCATGAACCTCCTGGCATCGACCCTGTTCCTGCTCGGATTGGCGATGGTCTACGCCGCGACGGGCACCGTGAACATCGCGCTGGCCGCCGAGCGCATCAGCGAGCTGCCCGACGGAGTCCGATTGGGAATCGGGGCCTGGTTCCTCGTCGTGTTCGGCACGAAGGCCGCCGTGTTCCCCTTGTTCAGTTGGCTCCCCGACTCCTACCCCACGGCGCCGACCACCATCACCGCGGTGTTCGCCGGTCTGCTCACCAAGATCGGCATCTACGCGATGATCCGTTTCCACACGGTCACCGGGATGGAGGAGCTCGGCCCGGTGATGCTGATCCTGGCCGCCGCGACGATGATCATCGGGGCTCTGGGCGCACTGGCACAGACCGACGTCAAACGGATCCTGTCGTTCCACATCGTCAGCCAGATCGGCTACATGCTCATGGGCCTCGGCCTGTTCAGCGCAGCAGGGACGACCGGCGCGATCCTGTTTTTGATCCATCACATGCCCGTCAAGACGGTGCTGTTCCTCGTCGGCGGCCTGATCGAGAACGAACAAGGCACGAGCGCGCTGGGCCGAAGCGGAGGCCTCGCCACACGGCGACCCCTCATCGCCGTGTTCTTCGCCATCCCCGCGCTCAGCCTGGCCGGCCTCCCGCCGTTCTCGGGATTCGCCGCCAAGTTCGCCGTCATCTCCGCAGGCATCGCCGATTCATCCACGCTGGTGGTGGTCGCCGCCCTGGTCGCCGGTGGACTCACGCTGCTCTCCATGACCAAGATCTGGCTCGGGGTCTTCTGGGGCACGGCCTCCGACGACCTGGCCGACACCGCTGCGCCGACGTCACCGGGCAACCGCAACATGATGCTCGCCGCCACCATGCTCGCGGTGATCGGCACCCTGACGATCACCGTGCTCGCCGGCGAGCTGTTCGACCTGAGCCAACGGGCAGCCGAGGGCCTGCGCGCTCCCGCCGTCTACATCGCGGAGGTCACGTCATGACCGGTCGCCTCTCACCTCGCCGTCTGGCGACGATCACGATTCTCACCGCCGTCTGGTGCGGACTCTGGGGTTCGGTGTCGACCGCCAACGTGCTCGGCGGTCTCGCCGTCGCGATCGGTGTGACAGCCATCGGCATCGGTACGCCCGGCAAGGGCGGGATTCGCCTCCGACCGCTCCTTGCGTTGACCGGCCTGGTCCTCGCCGATCTCGTGCGCTCCACGGCCAATGTCGCGCGGGAGATCATCACCCCCACCGACAGCACGGACGAGTCGATCATCGCGGTCGACATTCCTCTGCCGAGTCGCGATCACCTCCTGATCCTCGTGGTGGCGGTGACCTTGACACCAGGCACCGCAGTCGTGGACGCGGACCCCGACACCGGCACCCTCTACCTACACCTACTCCACGACCACCGCCGCGAAGCGACCATCGAGCACGTTCACCAACTCGCCCGACTGGCCTGCGATGCGCTGCCCGTCCCCACCGGAGGCATGGTCCGATGATCCTCGCCCTCGGATGTTTCGCCTTCGCGGCCGCGTGCTCGATGTACCGCGTGCTCATCGGACCCGGGCTCGCGGAGCGAGTGATGGCCCTCGACGTCATGCTGGTCTGTCTCATGGGAGCCGTGGCCGTTGACGCGGCCCGACGTGACGACACCACCTACCTCGTGCTTCTCGTCGTCATCGCGATCATCGGCTTCACCGCCACGGTGGCGGCGAGCAAATTTCTCGAACAAGAGCAGGCCACCCGACCAGACACGAGCGATCGATGACCATTGTCGCAACTGCATTGATGATCCTCGGTGGCGCCGTCGCCGTTCTCGCCGGCGTTGGCGTGCTGCGGTTCGAAACCACCTACGCACGACTACACGCTGCCGGCAAAGCGAGCCCGGTCGCGTTCCTCATCGCCGGCATCGGTGTCGCGATCGACCTGGGGCCCGAGGCCGGCGCACTGCTACTCATCGCCGGAGCAGCCATGGTGCTCACCCTTCCGGTCGGGGTGCACCTTCTCTTCCGTGCCGTGCATCGAACCTCGAGCAATGACCATCTACTCATCGATGACCTGGCCCCTGCCGAAGACGCCATCCAGAACGATCCCCAATGATCCGGAAGCCGGATCGTCGCCGCCGCCGTCACCATCTCCCGACGGCACGGGCCGCACCGGTGCCACGGTCGATGTTGACGTTCACGCCGTTGATGTAGCTGGCTGAGGCCTCGTCCGCGAGGAACAAGAGTGCCGGCGCCATCTCGCTCGGTTCGGCCATGCGCCCGGCGATGGCGGTGGCACGATCGAGCACGTCCTCGCCGACGCCTCGACGGAAGTCGTCGACCAGCGCAGTGTTGGTGACACCGGGGCAGATCGAATTCATACGCACTCCGTGCCGAATCGTCTCGATGGAACGGGACAGTGTGTAGTACTGCACCGCCTCCTTCGAGAGCGCGTAGCCATCGCCGCACGTGTCCAGGTGGACGTCGATCCAACCGGCACCCGCGGCGAAGGTCGACGCTGCCATCAGCTCCGTCAGCACCGGAATCCGATCGGGCCACGCCCGCCCAGCCGTGGATGCGACATGGACGACGGAGCCACCGTCGACGATCCGAGGCAAGAGTGACTCGGTGAGGTGGCGGAGCCCGAGCCAGTTGATCCGCATCACTTCCATCGGTGTGAAACGACCGCCGTTGGGCACACCCGCGCAGTTGAGGAGCGCGTCGACCCGATCCGGCAGCGCGGCCACGGCCGCATCGATGGATGCCGGATCGCCCATGTCGCAGTGATGAACGTGAGCAACCGGAGCGGTGACGGATGCGATGTCGAGGCTGTGGACCCTCGCCCCGTTCGCCAGCAATAGTTCGACCGCGGCGGCGCCGATTCCGGATGCCGCCCCGGTGACGACCACATCGCGATCATCGAAATCCAGCAGCCGGCCCATCGTTCCATCTTGGCACGGGCGTCGCGGTACTAACGTCGCCGAATGGAGCCTTGCGATCTCACCGCCGTCGAAGCGCGACACCTGATCGGCACCGGCGAACTGACCAGCGTCGAACTGACGACGTCGTGCCTCGAACGGATCGATGCCGTCGATCCCGCGCTCAACGCGATGATCACCCGAGCCGGGGAGCTCGCTCTCGATGCAGCGGCCGCGTCCGACGGCACCCGGCCCGTCGGACCTCTGCACGGCCTGCCGGTCGCCATCAAGGATCTGCAAGCGACGGCTGACCTGCGCACCACCTACGGCAGCCCCGGCCACGCCGACCACCGACCGACCGCCGATGCCGGGATCGTCGCTCGTGTCCGTGACGCCGGTGGGATCGTGATCGGCAAGACCAACATCCCCGAGTTCTCCATCGGCGCCAACACCGTCAACCCGCTCTTCGGTGCGACCGGCAACCCGTTCGGAGTCGACCTCACCTGTGGCGGCTCCTCTGGAGGATCCGGTGTGGCCATCAGCACCGGAATGGCACCACTGGCAACCGGATCGGACCATGGCGGCAGTCTTCGTATCCCGGCTGCGTACTCCGGTGTCGTCGGATATCGCGCCACCCCCGGTGTCGTTCCCAACGAGGGCCGGACCGTCACCCAGACCTTCTATTCCGTGCAGGGGCCGATGGCCCGCACGGTGGCCGACACCGCGCTGCTCCTCTCGGTCATCGCGGGCCGTTCCCGGCTCGACCCGATGGCATTCCCGCTCGACGCCCCCGCTCTGGCCCAGTTGGATCCGATCGATTTCGACGACATCCGAATCGGCGTGAGCGAGGACCTCGGTGGCCTGCTCGTGTCGTCCACGATTCGCCGCACCTTCCGAGACCGGGTCGAGCGCCTGGCCCGGATCGCTGGCGCCATGGACCGACCCGCCGTGGACCTCCGGGCCGCGCCCGACGTCGATTGGCGGGTCCGCAGCGACCTCTTCGTCGCCCAGTACGGGCGCGATGCCGACGGCTGGTCCGACGACTTCAACCCCAACATCCGCCAGAGCTATGACAGCGCCCTCGCCACACCGATGGCCGACATCGCCGCCGCTCGCCGCACACAGATGGAGCTCTATCAGCAGTTCCAGGCGATCTTCGACGAGGTCGACGTCCTCATCTGCCCGACCGTCAGCGTGCCCCCGTTTCCGTGGACGCAACGCAACCCGACCGAGATCGACGGCACACCAGTCGAGAACTACATGGCATGGTTGGCGCTGACATCCTCGATCTCCGTGGTCGGTCACCCAGCGGTCGCACTCCCCTGCGGGCTGGACGAACAGGGAACCCCGTTCGGGATCCAGGTCATCGGACCCGCCTACGCGGACCGCCGCGTGCTGAGCATCGCCCACGCGCTCGAAGCCGCGCTGGCCGGCGACCCCGTCACCGCCCGACCGATACCCGACATCGAGTCCTTGGCGGCGACGGACTCGTCATGTCGCGATCTCGGGCGCGCGGTCTGAAGGGCCTGGGCGTCTCCCGGCTGCGACGACAAGCCACCACATGACGGCTCACGCCACGGTCTCGGCCGAAATCGGTGGCCGATCAGCCAACCGGCTCGCAAACCCGGCTCCGATGAACGAGACGACGGCGGACAACACGAACACCCATGTGAACGAGCCGAACTGATCGGCAAGCAGGCCACCGATCTGGGGTGAGATCATTTGGGTGATTCCGAACGCCAGTGTGGCTGCGCTGAACGCCGGGCCGTAGGTGTCAGGGGTGGTGTGCTCGACGATGTGAGCGATGATGAGCACCGGCATGCCGGAGAACATCAGCCCGGCGCCGAACGCGGCGATGGTCACCCACGGTTGGGTGCCGGTGAGCGCGAGCAGGGCGCACCCCCCGAAGAGGGCAAAGGTCGAGGTCAACGTGACCCGTCGACCGATTCGGTCCGACAGTCGCCCGAGCGACAAGCCGCCGAGGATGGTCGCCGCGCCGAGGACCGAGAAAATCGTCGCTGCCTGATCAGAAGTGAACCCGGAGTCGTCCTCGAGTCGTGCGACCAGGAACCCGATGACGAGGATGTAGGCGAACCCGAACGCCGCGTAGGCAACGGTGGCCGGGATCCAACCCGGGATTGTCTTCAGCGCGCTGATACCACCGAATCCTCCGGCTGCAGACGGGCGGTCACCATGGCTGCGAAGGAAGACGAACACCCCGACGAGGACGACGACGGCGATCGCGAACTCGATCTGATAGAGCGTCTGCCAGACCGCGTCGTCATCGCTGTGCTGCTCGAGATACCGGGCCACCTGACCGGAGAACACCACACCGATCCCGATGCCCGTACCGATGAATCCGACAGCCATGCCCGCACGACGCTGTGGGAGAGATCGTGCCGCGATCGCCGGCAACGGAATCCAGATCATTGCGCCGCCGAGGCCCATCATCGAGAGTGCAATGGCGAGCGTCGAACCATTGGATGCGATCGCCGCCAACCCCAGCGCAGTGGTCGAGATCACCATCCCGATCCGCACGAGCCCCACGAGCGTCACCCGAGAGGCGATCCATGCCACCGCAAAGGTGCCGATCAGGTACGCAGCAACATTCAGCGTGCCGAAGAGGCCGGCCATGGTGTTCGATCCGTCGAGGAGGTCGTCGCGGGCGCCGGGAAGAACGACTCCCCACGTAAAACGCCCGAACGCCTGGGCTACACAGGCCGTTGCCATGACCAGCGTGATGACGAGCCAGACCTGCTCGGCCAATCCCGTCCGCCGCTCCGCCGGTGGTGCATCGACACTCGGCGAATCCGTCACTTCGTCACCCTACGGCAGCGAACGTCAACGGGGTCAAAAGGCGATCCGCAGCACCTCGGTGACGAACATTCCCGTGGCGGCGATCACCCCGACATAGGGGACCCAGGTCGGGACCTGGAAGGTCGTGCTCGGTGTGCCCTGCCGCTTGATCGCGATCAGCGCGGCATTGATGGCAACGAATATCCCCATCGTCGTCGCCGACGTGACCCGAGCCAACCACTCCATCTCGATGGCAACGGCCAGCATCATCACCAACGCTGCGGCAGCGAGGGTGGCCCGCACCGGCGTGTGCGTACGCGGCGACACCTCGCCCGCCCACTTCGGAAGGAGGTCGAGGTTGGACAGTCCATAGACGACCCGCGGGATCATGACGAGCTGGACCAGGGCCCCGTTCACCATCGCGAGGGCGGCGATGAACGCCAAGACATCCGGGTTCCCGCCGGCTTCCTCGAAGATCAGCGCCAACGGTGCGTCGGATTCGGCGAGCCGGTCAGGCGCAACCTGCAACACAGCAACCGCTACGACGGTCATGTACAGCACAGTGGTGATCGCCAACGTCAGGAGAATGGCACGCGGCAGGTTCACCTTGGCGTTGGTCGTCTCCTCTGCCACCGCGTCCATGTCCTCGAACCCGAGAAAGGCGAAGAAGGCGAGGAACGCGCCGCCCAGAACCGCGCTCCAGCCGCTGAGAGAGGTCGGCGGACCGATCAGTTCATCGGCTCGGGTCGCGAGGTCACCGAAACTGTCGCGGCCGGCCCAGAGCACCAAGCCGAGGCCGATCACCTCCACCACGGTGAGAACCGCGGCGAACAGGACCGACTCCTTCACACCGGACACGGCCACACCGCCGAGGACCACGATGAGAGCCATGACCAGGAGCCATCGCGGGCTGTCGATCAGCTCGGCCACGTATCCGCCGAAGGCATTGGTGATCGTGGCGGCCGCCACCACGCCGGCAGTCAGCACCGCGACGCCGACGGCACCGGTGATCCTCCGACGGCCGAATGCCGTCTCGACGAACACCGCTTCGCCGGCCGCCTTCGGCAACCGTCCGGCGAGTTCCGCGAATCCGAGTGCGGTCACTCCCGCCAGCAGGGCCGACACCAAGAATGCCAGTGGGGCTCGCATGCCCGCCGAGCCGGCCACCTCGCCTGTCAGGGCGTAGATCCCGGCCCCGATCGTGGTGCCCAGACCGTAGAGCACGAGCATCGGAAGCGAGACTTCTCGCTCCAGGGCCACACTACTGTCGGTCTGTGCCACGGTCGCTCCCTCCGGGACTCTCACTCATTGTGCCCGGTCTCATGCAACCGTGCCGCGGCGCTGATCAGGACGATGCGAGAAGCCGCTCGTAGTCGTCCCAGGTATCGACGTCGAGTGGAACTTCGGCATCGACGTCGACATGAGCAGTGCGGAACCGCCCAGACTCGAGAAGCTTCCACACGGCTTTGTCGCCATGGAGTTCTCCGAGCACATCGAACATCGACCGCGACAACCAGAATGGATGGCCGGTGCCGTCGCGGTAGTCGACGACGGCGATCTCGGCGCCAGCGATGGCCGCAACAGTCAGCGCATCGATCGACCGGCGGGGCACGTCGGGTTGGTCGCCGAGGAAGAGAAAGAAACCTTCGGACTCGGGATCGATCGCTGGAAGTGCGGACACGATCGATGAAGAACAGCCAACAGTGTGGTGCAAGCTGTCGACAACGTCGACCCCCGACAGGTCGACTGTCTCGCTGACCCCAGGGGCGGCGCCACCGATCGTGACGATCGTCTGGGCGAAGTCGAAACCGAGCACATTGGCGATCGTGGCATCGAGCAGAGTGGCGCCACGGAACTCGAGCAACTGCTTGGGTTGGCCGAGCCGCCGAGAGGACCCGGCGGCGATGACCAGGGCGGTTGCTCGAAGGCTTCGTTCGGCGGCCATGGCGCAACCATACCGGACTACTCTGAGCACCTGTGCCCGAAGAACGTGAGTACGGGAGGAACGTGTGTACGGAATCGCCATGAGCGTCGCCGCCTGCCTGCGGGGAGGCACGCGCGTGGACGTGGCCTGGAGTCTCGATCCCGCGCTGACACCGAACTTCGATGCAACGGAGGCGGTCGGAATCACACCCGGCGGCGGTCGGCTCGGAGGCCTTCTGGGCGGCGCCCTCGATAGTCGCTTGATCGAGCTCTCTCTGGCCGAGCCTGCCGAGGGCCGGATCGTCGAGGTCGTCCTCGATGCGTTGGAGGCAGACGTCATCGGCGTCGAGCCGGGCTTGATGATCCGGATCTTCTTTGGTCCGGCCACGACGCTTCCGGAGGACCTCTGGGAGCAACTACTCGGGCGCGAGCCCGTGCAGATCGTCGCCGAACTCGCCGGCGATCGG
>Ga0316204_10008981_pt1 | contig 13586 bp, 7 predicted proteins | sample 6monrhotite_MG_2_FD_205661 | JGI IMG/M metagenome (GOLD analysis project Ga0316204, IMG submission 205661) | Microbial mat bacterial communities from mineral coupon in-situ incubated in ocean water Damariscotta River, Maine, United States -... | ecosystem: Environmental > Aquatic > Marine >... | reverse complement strand
GGCGGGAGGTGGCAACAAGACTGAAGATATCTATAGCCGAACAGAATCGTATGGCTTCAGCGTTTGAACATGATGACTTGAGAAGAGCCGTTGAAGCGCAATGAAAAATAAACAGGACGGGACATAATCAATAAAAAAGCCCATCAAATGATGAGCTTTTCTTATTTGGTGGAGACGGCGGGAGTCGTAACTATTCGATAATCTTCTGATATCTATAGGAAAAGCAGTTTCATTGCTTGAGCGCTGTTGCATTTGCTGTTGCTATAGCTTTGCGTGATATCATTTGTTTATGTTATTCGTGCTAGTTATTACTTAACAATAGCTGAACAGCCAAAGTTACGTATATTTTCATTTGATCTCAACAGAGATATACAACAACTAGAATAAGAATAGTAATATAAATTGCTTAAGTAAATTATTAGCCTGTATTATTAACGATAATATTCAGATAGAAATAATATAATTTGAAAAGGAAATCATAGTGGCATCTGTAACTAGTAATAATGAAGTTGTTTATCCCTCAGACCTATCATGTTTCACTGCAAAAAATGTTGATAACAGAATAAATAGAGATTCACTTTTAGATACCATAGAACTTAAATTTGAGAGCCATTCGAAGATTGTACTAATTAGTGGTGACAAAGGAATGGGCAAATCAGAACTACTGTCTCAGTTTTTACAACGTTATAAAAATAGTTGCATAGGTATATTCATAGACGTAATAAATAAGCAGTCCTATTGTGAAGACAATATTGTTAAGGACTTATTTAGACAAGTTAGTTTCTACTTAAATGGAGTTGATCCTAATGATTTTGAGCAGGTAGGCACAAAAGAGTTTAATTCAATATTATATTTACTAGATTCATATCTTAAAAAAGACAAGAAAAAAATATATTTAATTATAGATGGATTGGAGGAAATACCATCTCAAGATCATTATGTTATAAAAAGCATTCTTGATGTTATGCCTTTTTCGTCTAAAAATATCAAATTTATTTTTTCTTCAAGTAATAATATATTAGAGGATGAGTTATACAGACAAAAAGTAGTTACAATTGAAATGGTCACATACACTGAGCATGAGGCTATTCAAGCTCTAAAGCCACTGGATGAGTGTATTATACGTAAATTGCTGCAAGCATATAAAGCGGTCCCAGAGACTATTAGTTCAATTAAAAGACTTATAGAAGGGGGCATGAACCCTGAAGATATAGTAGAAAAGTATACCTTTGGTACTGCTGATTTATTAGAAGCTGAGTGGGATAGAGAAAATAAGATAGTATCTAGTCATAGGCAGTTTTTTGCCCTCGTTGCATATTCAATTTATCCATTAAAGATTGAGCAAATTAAGCATATATTGAAAATCAGAGATGATGTAATTAAGAATATTGTAGAGTCAGCTAGAATTCTAGTAATTGATAACAACTTAATTAAATTCATTACTAATGGAATGAAGGACTTTGCAAAAATTCAATTAAAAGATTTAAAAGATGATGCAATAAACAATATTATATCAAGTTATCAAAAAATGCCTGATGATAATAATGATATAAACAAATATCATGAATTACAAGGAAATTACCCTGCAATAGTTGAACAGCTCTCTGATTCAAATATTTCATCAATATTCTATAGTACAAACAGTATAAATGAAGTTGTTAAGCAAGTTAAACTTGGTTTGAAATCTGCCACTGAGCTTAAATTACAAAATGATATTATAAGATATTCTAATGCATATTGTATTTTATCGAGTATTAAATCTTCAAAGTTACTAAAAAGTGAGCTGCAATGCCATTTAGCAGAAGATGATTATAAATCAGCATTATCTTTAGTATCATCTTCAAATGTAATAGAAGAGAGATTACAGTTATTAGCTGTAATCGCGAGTTATCAAAAAAATAAGAAAGACCTTGTTGATGAAGAAATCAGTGAACGAATTGATGAGTATTTTGACTTAATAGATCCTGAGTATCTAAGTATTGAACAAACAATTGAATTAGCCTCAGAGTTATTCTCAGTATTTCCTGAAAAAGCATTATCACTCATAAATAAGATCGATTCCTTAGAGTATGGGGGAAAAAATAAAGCAGATTATGCATTCTTAAGGTTGTCTGTGGACTCATTTGAAAAAGACAACGCTACAATAGAATCATTGTTAGAAAACGATGAGTCAGTAAGTGAGATAAAAAGAGAGTTTTTAGATCTTGTCGGCATGTTCAGGCAAGGTACTACTGCTGATAAAATCCTCTTAAAGCTAGAGAATAATTATGATGTTGGGGATAAAATATTTATTCTAAGTAATTGGATAAAAAAATTCCCGAAAGATAAAGGTACATTTAAGTTAATTACTGAACTAATATCTTTAGTAATCTCGGCAACAGATTATTATGCAAATGCAACAATGTATGCGGATATACTTCCTTCTTTACAATATATGAATGAAGAAAATGGTAGTACTGTTCTCGAGAAAATAAAACCTGAATTTGAAAAGTTAAAGGTAGTTGGTCCAACTGTTGATTATGTTAAGTGTCAAGCAAATATTTCTGCCTTTGAAGATAAGTATGGATTGGAGTCAAGTAGAAAAGTAGAACTTGTTGATTATGTGTGTAGCGAGATAGATGACGTATCAATTAAGTTGTCATCTATTTGTATGCTTATGCAGTTAAATTTCTTTGATAATAACAGCAAAATTAAAATCAAATTAGAAGAAGAAAAAGAAAAGTCATTCACTAAGTTGATAAAAGCTACAGGATTGCATGTTACAAATGTAAAGGATGCTCTGCTGAGAGAAGTTGATTTATCAGTTAAGAATGCATTGTCATGGTGTGCACGCTTGAATACGCAACCAAGAAAAGATTATGCTCGCTCAATTGTAATAAAAAAGATATGTAAAATTGGCAGCATTAGTTCTATAGAAAGTATCTCTTCTGAAATAAGAAAAATTAATAACAAAGATAATATGAATACTGCTATTAAGGCACTATTTGATTATGCAGTATCTATGAATAAACCCACACTTAAAGAATATAAAAAGCTAGTGAAATTGAGAAATCGGGTTAAAGATAATTTGTTATTATATAGTTTAAATACGCAGTTATTATTGTTATTAAATAAAATTACAGCAGATTGCTCTAAACAGAAGAAAAGTGCGATTGAAGCTATTGAGTTAGTGTGGAATGGTATTGATGGCGACTGGCATAAAATAAATGCAGCTTATGAGATTCATAATATGCTAATTGAGTCAAATCGAGATCTAGCCATAAAATATAAAAATAAGGCCATAAACCTTAGGCTAGATAATAATGCTGATAACGCTGAAGTTATAAATTCATACGTTTTATCAATAGATCTAGTAATAAGAGCACTATATTATTTATGTCTAGAGAATATCGATACAGCTGATGATGTAGAAGATATAATTAAGTTAATTGATACTATACCAAGTAGGATATTGCGAGTTAAACAGCTAGCAAGATTGGCATCAGTATTCCATCTCACAAATAAATTAGCCTATTTTGATGAGCTGATAGAAAAGTATTTAATTATAAATATAGAAGAATTTGGAACTGTTAATTCAAAAGAATTATCAGTTGGCTTTTATTGGGCCGCACCAATTCTCTTTTTATACCAAAGGAATATCTTTGATAGAATATTTTCATATTTCCTTGGTGATGATCAATACTGTGACACTATTTTAACTTTCACTATGAACTTCATTATGAATAAGTCGATACTTGGCGATCCTTTTGAGCCCGTAAAAAAGTATAAGTATAAACTAGATATCAAAGATCTTGAAAATTGCCTTTATTTAATCAATTTGTATGATGAGGACTCTCGATTATATTCGAGCCTCCAAAAGACTATTGATATAGTTATACGTGGAAAAAAACAGAACAGTTATAGTGAAACACAGCTAGCCCAAGTAGAGGCTAGTGTTATCAAACTTATTGATACTAAATTTAGTAGTGAACGATATATTTTGCATGATGGCTATAAGATATGCTGTACAGCTCTACTATTTAAATTAAAGCAAGTTAAATCTGAGAATAGTTGGAATAATTTAATTAAAGATGTAGGTAGGATACCTGTTAAATCTGACAGGGTATATGTGATTGGGGAAATTATTGAGTCAATGAGTCCCAGAATGCTTACTCAAAAAAAGAAATTATTATCAGAAGCAGTTCGTTTAACACACGAACTACCTTCATATTTAGAAAAAATTTCAAGATTTGAGTATTTAGCGGAAATTGGAGAGAGTGTTGATAAGAGAATTGTTAGAAAGTTTTTGAGAGAAGCGGTTCTTCTTTCAGCTAGAGAGGATAATTCTGAATATGAAGAAAGAAGATTAAGCCTTATAAACTCTATTTATGCTATGGACAAAAAGTTTGCAGGAGGACTATCTGCAGCAATTGATGATGATCCTGCTAGGAAAAAACTAATTGAAGAAAATATTTTGAAGAATAAAAATGATCAAAAGATTGCAGAAGAATTTGATCTTTCTAATAAAGATTTAAAGGAGAATGTTTTATCTCAAAAATATCCGAAACTAATTTGGAAGCTTCTAGCAAAACTAAACGCTTCAAATCATGTTCCTGATAAAAAAAGTGATTATGATTATTATTTGAACAGTATTTCTCAATATGATTACAATGCTGCATATCCAATGTTGAGTTATTATATACACTCTATCGGCTCACAGTGTAAAAGTAAGGCGGTTGCAACTAGAAAAATGCGGCCAATTTATAAATCATTTTATAGTAGCGCTATATTGTTTTCGAGATTTTCTAATCTGCATAGAACTAAAACAAATACTCCCATTATTAATAATAAGCAAATAATATTTGATCATCATGAAGCTAATAAAGCTACAGATTTTATTAAAGAGTGGGTTGAAGAGATTTCTGAAGTTGATAACAAAATGCATCTGACCATTATTGACCCGTATTTTAATGTAAATGATCTAGAGTTGATTGGGAATGTGATAGATAAAGACCCTAACTTTCATATTCGCATATTGACTAGCTTCACTAATATTAAGTTAATAACACAAGATACTGATACTAGCGTCAAAGAAGCATTAACTAAGTTTTGGGTTGATAATGTTACTTCAGAAACGATGCCATTTTTGGATATTGTTTTTTGCGGAGTTCCTTCATTAGACAACACATTACCAATACACGATCGTTGGTGGATATCAGGGAAAACTGGATTAAGTTTAGGATGTTCAATGAATGGAATTGGCGCATCTAGGATCAGCGCAATATCTAAACTTAATCATGAGGAAGTTCTTCAGATTGAAGATAAAATTAATGCTTATCTATTTATTGAACAGAGGATGTATAATGCAGAAAGAATAAATTATCAGACAATAACAATATAAATACCTATACCTAATCCCTTGAGAAATACCAAACATTATTTCCCTTTCTGTAGTGGTTGCATTCAACTCTAACAGGTAGAAATGGCATAATTAGCTTTTATAAATTCGTTATTAATTACTGTGCCAAGAGTTATATATATAAATATTTCTGAAACTCTATAAAGGTTTCCCTAATCTTGGTAACAGAACCTAGCTCATTAGCAGCGTCGTTAATTGTATGGTACTTCAGATTAATAAGTATTGGCATGTTATACGCAGATAATACATCAACACCCTCAGTCACATAGTTATTAATAATAAAACGAATGAATTCTTGCTGTTTATAGTCTGTAAAGTGGGAGTTGATAGCTGGTTTTGCTTTGTTTGCTCTCGTTTCCCGGCTTTGAGTCTCTTTGGCATAAGCTACATAGGCAAGCACATCATAGACATCACTATCTTTGGCATCTATTAAGTCCTTCATGCTGTCTAGTTTTTCTTTGTCATATCCTGCGTCTGATAAGTCAGCTAATAGTTTCTCCCGTGTATCGGGATAGCTCCATATTTCACGTAACTGATCTTCGTCCTCAAAAAACTGAGGTAGGTCACTAAACATTCGCTCGACAAACTCTTTTGCAGTAATCGGTTTACCTTCTGAACTCCAATACATCACAGAGGATATATGATGGATTTGCCGAACTTTTCCGTCACTGAGCCTTATCTCTATGGTTTCCTTGCATACACAAGGTTTTTCTCCGCAATCAGAGCAAGGTGGCGTTTCAGGTTTTGGACAGGTACAAGGTCTATTCTCACAATCAGGACATAAACTTGTTGTGCCTGTACCGCAAGTACATGGTGAGTTCCCACACCGTTGACAATCTTCAGGATCTAATGGTTCTCCATCCCATTCGGGATCGGCAAAATTATGATGTGCTTTTACAAAATCATAGATAGTGAAAAAGTCTTTACCATCGTAAACACGTGTTCCTCTACCTACGATCTGCTTAAACTCAATCATGTTGTTACAGGGACGCATCAAAACAATATTACGTACGTTTCTAGCATCAACACCCGTAGATAGTTTACGAGAAGTTGTAAGGACTGTAGGAATTGTTTTCTCGTTATCCTGAAAGGTCTTTAAGTCTGTTTCTCCGGCTTTACCATCATTGGCGGTCACACGGACACAATAACTTGAGTTGGTAGTCCATCTTTTTTCTACTGCATACTGATTAACAAAATCTCTGACTAATCCTGCATGCTTTTGAGTAGCACAAAATACAATAGTTTTCTCACCAGGAGTAAAGCTATCCATCCAATATTGAACACGTTTCTTCTCTCGCTCAGGGATGGTGATAAGCCGATTGAACTCACCTTCTTTGTAGACTCTTCCGGGCTCAGGTTCTCCCTGAATGACTACACCGTCATTTGGAGTGTAAATATATTCATCCATTGTTCCAACAATAGGAATAACTTTAAAAGGTGTCAGGAAGCCGTCATTGATACCTTCTTTAAGTGTATAACTGTAAACTGGATCACCAAAGTAGGCATAGGTATCTACATTGTCTTTCCGTTTAGGTGTTGCCGTTAATCCAAGTTGTACTGCAGGACTAAAATAATTGAGAACATCACGCCAGCTACTTTCATCATTTGCGCCACCCCTGTGACATTCATCAATAACAATGAAATCAAAAAAATCTTCCGGGTATTCTCCAAAGTAGGGAGCATCATTACCGTCTTCATCCTTTCCCGTCATAAAAGTCTGGAAGATGGTAAAAAAGATACTGGCATTTTTAGGAACTCGACCTTGTTTTCTGATCTCAGAAGGGTCGATTCTAGTCAGTGCATCTTCGCCAAATGCACCAAAGTCATTGAAGGCCTGATCCGCTAATATATTGCGATCAGCAAGAAATAAAATTCTCGGTCTACGGTTAGCTTCTTTAGGATTATCTTGAGCGGATAAACTCCATCGGCTATTAAATAGTTTCCATGAAACCTGAAAGGAAATACTCGTTTTCCCAGTCCCGGTAGCTAGGGTTAATAATACTCGTTTGTCACCTTTAGCAATCGCCTCTAGTGTATTGTTAATGGCATTCTCTTGATAGTAACGAGGTTGCCAACTACCGCTCTTTGTTTCAAATGGGATTTCAGAGAACCGCTGTCTCCATCCCTTTATTTTTTCTGGTTCAGATTCACCGTATGCCAAAGCCCATAATTCATCAGGAGAGAGATAGTCATCTACCAGTTTTTCCTCTCCGGTGATCATGTCTATCTGGTAAATATCATGTCCGTTGGTGGCATAAGCCATACGGCACTGTAAACGCTCAGCATAGTCTTTGGCTTGTCGGACACCTTCTGTGTAAGATAAGCCTTCTTTCTTGGCTTCTACTGCAGCTAACTTACGATTCTTGTAGATAAGAACGTAATCGCTGCTCAGAGGTGTTCCACGTTTAGAACCTGATAAGATACGGCCAGGACAAATTACTTCTCTGCGAACTAGGCTGTTTTCAACTTCGCCCCAGCCATTCAAGCTGAGTTTTGGATCGATCAAGTTGGCACGAGTATCAGCCTCATTCATTTTCATTTGGGGTTCCTTTTATGTAACTTTCTGCATATGAAGCTTACTTAATATTACTTATATGTAAGGTTTACCTTGATACTCTTACATATAGAGTCTTTAATATTCGACCTAATTATTATGAGTCAAGAGTGAATCAAGAAATAGTCTTCTTTTAACTTGTTGATATTATTGTAATTTTATCAAGCAATCTGGTTTTTTATGCACTTTTGTTAAGAAAGAGTCAAGAAAAGTAAATAATTTTAATTCCAGTTAGGGACATATCCACTTCTAACATTTTCTAACTCTGCCGGTTTTATTAAATCATGTTCTAGTGCGGCCTTAAGAACTTTTGAAACTTGTGCCGCATTCTTTTTATCTATTCCAAACCGTTTACATAAACTCTGGTTTTTCATTTTCTCACCACTTAAAGATTTAATAACAGCATGTTGGTAACAAGCTCTTATGCGTTCTTTTACGCTCATTTTTGCAAATGGTCTTGGGCTATATAATATCACCTGCATAAAGTTCCCTTTTTCACTAAAGTTTGGTGCAGGTAGTTGAAATAATTCAACACTGATAATGACTTTATCTATCCCGCTACCTTGCTCCTCACATAAACCCATTCGCCTCATAATAGATGCGAGTGCTTCATTCCTAGATCTTGGTGGAAAATCTATAATTCGATTAATTTGTACTAGAGAATTACCGGGATTTGTTATTTCAATACGATCAGAGAACATCTCTACTTGAGGCCCGGCTCCAGATATTGTCATATCTTGATGTATTAAAGCATTAGCAATTAATTCACGGATTGCAATTTCGGGGTATATTTTTTGCTCAGCTCGAAAAGCTGTGCCAATATGTTCATTGATTGGTAGTAAGTTGTTGATATAGGTAATTAAGCCTTGGAAAGCTGAAATATAACCCTTTCTTCCATTATGTCTATGAGTCACTTTGCACGCTTTTGTTACACCATCATAAGCAATAAATCGTATACCCTTTCGCTCTATGGAAGTATTGAATTCAGTCAAGTCGTTTGCCAATAGAATAGCCCCCAAGTTTGTAATGTTCCAATTATTACCAACATCTGGTGTTATTAATTGTTCCGACTCGAGAATTTCTAGAATACCTAATTTATTTTCAGGTAAGTCTTTTTTAAGAAGCTTAAAATAAACAGGGTAATTTAAAAGGGCAATAACTTCATCAGTAGATAAATATTTTTTAGCGATACCTTTTTCCCATGTAAACGGCTGTATATTCTGTATCAATTTTTCAAAATATGCTGGGTAGTCCTGAAGTTTAGGTGTTGCACTACCAATGCGTATATATGGAATATTCTTATAAGCAATAGGTTGTGTTGTTGCCGCTGGTATTTCTAGTATAACCAGACGACCTTCAGGATGGCTAATAATCCTAAACTCAAGTACAACATTCGGTGTTAATGATTTTGTGAGCCAAAACTCAAAAACCTCGTTAGATTTTTTTGTAGTGGAAGGATCAAAACTTGTTCCTTGAATTTGTAGTGTTTTATCATCAACCCCCCAAATTATATACGCAGTATCAGTTTGTGCTAAAGTAGCTGAGTTTGCCAGAGCAGAGCAGAGCTTTCCTACCATGTCTGGGTTATGATTATTTAATTTATATTCAACACATGAATTTTCTGAGTTGTGTGTTAGCAAGTAATCAACTAAGTCAATATCACGAGCATTCATTGAATTATTCATAGTTTGAGGTGTCATGCAGCAAGCCCTTTGCTGTTGGTTAGTTCGCCTGAGAATGCTTTTTGCAATATGGATTTCTTGAGTTCGTTTAATGACAAAAGTTTTAATTTGTATATTTTCTCTAGTCTTGTTACTTCTTTCGATAGGGCAAATAATTTTGTTGCTACATCTTTTTGAGTCATAATGTCAGGAATTGAAACGCCTATTGAATAAACATTATTTCGATTTATTCCCGGCTTTACTCCTGTAGCTAAGTTAGGAAGATTTAATAGTGATAGCAAGTAGTAAATAAAATACAAGTCATGCTTTTCAATATCAAACTTTACAAAGTATGTGACATCGAGAGGCCAAAACCTTTCTTCTGAAATAGTTAATTCTCCCGCAGAACCTTTTCTCCCTACAATAATGGACTTGAAGTCACAGTAATAACTATCACTTCTGCATTTAACTCCATTAGCACCATATGCTGGATATAAGCCATCTTCTTTTCTAACAGACTTATCAAGAGGTTTACCATATTCTAGTGATAATACTTCACCTACTGTCATATTTATCCAACCATCACCACCTTGACTAAACACTTTTTGTGAATAGCTATTAAATAGTTCACGGGCATTTTTAAGGTTTTGTTCCGCATTTGTACGGGCTTTATCTATTTCCGCAAAGGCTTGGTCAAGGATGGCAACTATGCGTTTTTGTTCTGCTTCAGGTGGGTATGGAACAAGTATTGAGTTTAAAGACTTCTGGTTTAATTTTGGTTGTGCCATACCCGATACATAATCCGATAATGATATAGTGTTCAAATAATATTCAATAAAAGATTGTGTTGTAGGCGAATTAAATTTTAAAACATGGGCATGATTATTTACCCATGTCTTTCCAGTTATTGAAAATGCAATCGGGTAAGTTCTGGCTAATAGGTTAGCCCCATCTTCGGATACAAGTAGTAAATCATCATCAAAAATATAATCAGCAACATAATCGACTATTCCTGATGCACCATAATATGGGATTTGCCCCTCTTTACGATCTTTTTTAGTTATTGGTACTCTTTTACTATCTAGGTTTTCACAGATTTCACCAAGATTAAATTTTTCCCAAACCATCAAAGTAACTCCTGAATATTACTCAGAATGACTTCACTTTCTTTGTCCAGAGCAATAATATCTTTTATGATCTCTGAAGGTTCTCGCAGCACTACTTCATCATCCACATTAGGGTTTTTAACTGATAAATCAAAAGTAGAAGTATCAACATCATTCATACTGATTGACCAAGATTTATCTGAATCTTTGAACTCTTTCTGTAGGGTTATAAACTCCTTTAGATCATCATCATTCAGTGGGTTACCTTTACCTAGGCTTCTGCCGGGATCGAGCTGGTAGAACCAAGTCTTGTGTGTAGGTTCACCTTTAGTAAAGAACAAGACTACTGTTTTTACTCCTGCACCCAAGAATGTTTTTGCCGGACAATCTAATACAGTGTGGAGATTACAGTTTTCGAGTAGCTCTTTTCGTAGGGCAATAGCTGCATTATCCGTATTCGATAGAAAGGTATTCTTGATAACGACTGCACCACGTCCACCGGGTTTTAGCATCTTGATAAAGTGTTGTAGGAACAGGAATGCTGTTTCTCCGGTCTTGATCGGGAAGTTTTGTTGTACTTCTTTCCGTTCTTTACCGCCAAAAGGTGGATTAGCCAGTACGATATTGTGACGTTGACTCTCCTGAATATCAGCTAGGTTCTCGCCAAGTGTATTGGTATGGATCACATTCGGTGCTTCTATACCATGTAGGATCATATTCATGATTGCAATCACATAGGCGAGAGACTTTTTCTCTTTGGCGTAGAATGTTCTTTCTTGAAGTATTTTCAGGTCACTGGTTGATAGTTGTTTCTTCTCTCCGCCACCTTGTCGAAGGTAATCATAAGCCTCACATAAGAAGCCCGCAGAACCCGCTGCACCATCATAGATAGTTTCTCCTATCTGTGGTTGTGTAACGTCTATCATAGCCCGAATCAGAGGGCGAGGGGTGTAGTACTCTCCGCCATTTCTACCTGCATTGCCCATGTTCTTAATTTTGGTCTCATACAGGTGTGATAACTCATGCTTTTCTTCCTGAGAGCGGAAACGTAACTCGTCAATCTTCTCAAGAGCATCACGTAGGGAGTAACCGCTTTGGATTTTGTTTTTGATCTCCCCGAAGATTTCACCGATCTTGTATTCAATCGTATCCGGACTTTCTGCTCGTTGTTTAAATGATTTCAGGTAGGGGAAGAGTTCACCGTCTACATAGTCCATCAGGTCATCGCCCGTTAGAGCATTATTGTGATCAAAATTACCGGAAGCAGCTTTAGGTGCAGCCCAAGATCCCCAACGATGTTCTTTATCGATGATATAGCTGTACTCTTTGTTTAGGAGTTCCGCTTCTAGTGACTTATTGTGTTCTAGGTCATCAAGGTATTTTAGGAATAACATCCATGAGGTTTGTTCTGTGTAATCGAGTTCACTGGAACATCCAGCATCTTTATGTAGAATGTCATCAATATTTTTAAAGGTTTGCTCGAACATTCTTATTTCTATCCCTAGTTATCGGTGAAGTAATCACTATCTATTTGTTTAATCTTGTAGGTTTGCTTGGTATTTACACCTAAGTCGTAGTCAATCATTAGCTTTGCTAATTTTTCACCATTTATTAGAATAATATTTTTAGAAATTTGATTAGCAAATTCAATAGCACCAGAAGAAAAACGTGAAGTAGTAATAAATACTCCTTTTATAGCATTGGTCATATCTAAGGCACCGGAAAAAGCTTGAACTTCAGAACGACCTACGGAGCCTTCAGAATACCGTTTAGCTTGTAAATATATTTTGTCTAGACCAAGAGCATCTTCATTTATTATGCCGTCAATACCGCCGTCATTTGAATACTGGGTAACTTTCCCAGCATCTGGAGTAGGACCGCCATAGCCCATAGCCAACATTAGATCGACAACGAGTTGTTCAAAAAATTGAGGACTACATTCTTTGATCGTTGTTAATAACTCATCAATCAAATCTGACTCAATCGTTTGATGAGCTCTTTCTATTTGTTCCGTTGGTGTTTCTATTATGTCTTCAGTTAAATCTACTGACAATTCCTCAGACTTAGTATTTGATTTATTCATCCACAGAATGAATGGCTCATAGTTCTTAAGAAGATTCTTATCAATCTTAGTCGGTTGCTTGCTTAGTAGTTCTTTTCCAGCTTCGGTGATAGTGAAAGTAGCTTTTCTTACTGTGTGTAGCAATTCCGCCTTCTTTAAGTATGTTCTAGCCCATCCAATTCGACTATGAAAGACTTTTTGTTTACCGCTTGGTAGCAATTCTTTCATATCTTCTTCTGTCAAGTTGAGTTCATTTGATAGAGTTACATAAAGTTCTTGTAAGGTATGTTCTTTGTCATCTGACAAAGCATTAAGTAATGGGAGCATGAATTTATCAAAACTTGGTACTGGCATGGCTTTTAGAATGTCCCTATTATTATGTAGATGTTATATAAGACATTCTGCCACTTATTGAATGATTATTGAAGTACCAAATATGATGACTAATAATCGAGAATGGCTGCTTTAGCTGTTTTTTCTGTACCGTAATAAGTTGCTTTTGATCGTGCAAATTTAACAGAGCCGGGAGCTAGTGCATTAGCATACGAAAAATCTTGAGTTATTTCATTTCCTTCTGAATCGAATGTTGCAAAGTAAACCTTTACACTTTTGATATACTGATCGCTATAGTTTTTGACTTCAGCTTCCCATATTAAGTACACAGGACACCCACCTCTTAACCCTCACCTTGATTAATCACCTCAACTTGTTACCCTAAATTGAATTAAACAGTAATTTGTTTCAAGGAGGAAATAATGACCCAGCCCCGAAAACGGCTCATATCCGTTGAAGACACTCCGTACTA
>Ga0316204_10008980_pt1 | contig 13587 bp, 4 predicted proteins | sample 6monrhotite_MG_2_FD_205661 | JGI IMG/M metagenome (GOLD analysis project Ga0316204, IMG submission 205661) | Microbial mat bacterial communities from mineral coupon in-situ incubated in ocean water Damariscotta River, Maine, United States -... | ecosystem: Environmental > Aquatic > Marine >... | reverse complement strand
ACGGCCAGTCGTCGTAAAAGATGTTGCTCTTCCGTGGATAATTTTCTTGCGTCATATTTCATAGATGACATTATCGCATTAACAGAAAGATGATGTATTCTTTATTTCCAACCCGTTAGTAAGTGCTACGAATATGTGTGAAATTAAAGTTTTCAGAGAGGGTGGCAGGCTAAGAAATTCTATTCAAGGAGGACTCTTGATTGTATTCCAAAGAGTCAATCGCGCTAATGTATGAATAGTCCGATATTTAGTGAGAGATACTATGAACACCTAAATCTCAAACGCTACGGGTATATGGTTGAAATTATTAGCTAATTAAAGTTGTGTCAATAATCGAGTGAGTGGTTACAGTGCCAAACGTCGATGTCTGTGTGGTTTGATTGGTTTTAAGAAAAAAAGAGCAAGAATGGACAAATAACATGGATTGCGTATTTTTGAATTATCGATAACATGCAAGAGACGGAGATGAAAGAGTCGCCATACAAGTAACACGCAACTTATCAATGGCTTGTCGCATTTTTCATAGTGTGGCTTTAAAGACGCATTGGCCGAGTAATACTAAATAGTGTTATCTGAAGGCGTTTATATATTTTCATATTGGTAAACGTTAATGTTTTTAAACATAGGGAAAAGTGTTGAAGTGCCGATGACGGCTTCCCCACAAAAACACAATGGATTACGTGATGAGCACTTCAATGAAAGCGTTGGAGTTACGGATCAAAATTTACCGCCGAGAAAAACCAATAATATAGTAAAAGCCTCAGTTACTCAGAGCCGGTCTCTGAGTGTCGTACAAAAAAATCGAGTAATTTCAAATAATTCTGTGCCAAGTCCATTTGGGATTCACACAGAAAAAATTAATATTGGGCACCAAGTATTTCTTAATGGTGCTTATCACCAATGTATTTATATCCTTAATGCCCTGTTGCTGAGGCGTAACGTCCCGTTGCTCTACAGCATTAACAGGAGCGGAGTCTCTATACAATCAATTTTGTAATTGGGGTGTTTATGTCGATGGAGATAAATCAGGCATGGGGAATAGTATGTAGTGGCAAGGGGTATAGTATGTAGCGTCAATAATAGTTAACGGATATTTTATGAAAAAAACATGACTTCAAGATATTGTTTTCTGCGATAAGGTTGAGTGAAAAACATAATGCGACAGCCGGATAACTTGATTGAGATACTGACTATGAGAGCTGAGCATGCCCCGGAAGATATTGCATTTTCCTATTTAGACGACCAGTCTAATATTGTATATCAGCTATCTAATCAACAATTACATACCCGAGCGGCAGCGGTTGCGGGGCGGCTTCAACAAATAATCTCTCCATCAGACAGAGTCCTGTTACTTTTTCCTCAAGGGCTGGAGTTTATTTATGCCTTTATGGGAGTAATGTACAGCGGCGCAATTCCGGTGATAACAGCACCGCCGCGCGATATTCAGTGCGATGAAATTCGAAGACCTGACATTAAGAATATCATTGAAAAAACCAACAGTAATATTGTTCTGACAAGTGCGTCAATTCTAAATGAGGTAGTGCAATATTTCTTTAAGTCTAAATCGCTATCTGAAAATATTATCTTATCAGTCGAAGAGATCACAGATGATTTAATGAATCGTTGGTCTATGCCTTCTATAAAAAATAGTAATGTCGCCTATTTACAGCGCACATTTTCGACAGAAGAGGCTGCCAAACTCGTGATGATCAGTCATGACAATATGCATCATACACATGAACGTATTAAACGTGAGTATAAGTTAACAACTTCAAGCCGATCAGTTAATTGGCTGCCACATTATCACTACCTGGGTATGGTGTTCGGTATTCTTCAGCCGCTTTATTGTGGCTATAAAGGATATATATATTCTCAATTTGATTTCTATAAAAATCCTCATGGCTGGTTGAATGTAATAACCCGGTATGACATTACATTCAGTGGCGCCCCAAATTTTGCTTATAGTATGTGTCTTGAGCAGGATATTGATTCCCAACAGAACTTTGATTTATCACACTGGAATATTGCATATAACAGCGGTGAATTTATAAAAAAAGAAATAATGGATGGTTTTTTTGAAAGATTCAGTTGTTACGGGCTTCAGAAAACCGCATTGACTGCAATTTATGGATTGTCGGAATCAACCTGTGTCGCGTTTACAAAAAATTACCTCAATAATTTTACAATCATTCCTCGTAAGTTGATGCAGGAGGTATCCGTCGATTTGATAGATAACAATCAGGATAGCAATGGCAATGTAAAAATTATTAATTGTGGATCATCATCTATTGATACACAGATAGCAATTGTTATTCCGGGAACTCGAACAAGATGTCATGACCTGGAGTTGGGGGAAGTTTTGGTGAGTAGTCCGTGTAACGCGATTGGCTATTGGAATCAATCTGAGAAAACAGAAAAAATATTTAACATTTATCTTGATCATTCTGACGATGGACCGTATCTGCGGACGGGTAATTTGGGGTTCATAAAGGAGAAAGATATTCATGTTATAAGTGGATTAAAAGATTATCAGCAACCGACTCGATTTTCTGTAGATATTTCCTTGGATGAATTTGAAAATGAAAAAAACGCGAATTGAAAAATCGACGATAAAAACAAGAAACGTCGGAAAAAAAAGAGATGTTGCAATTATTGGAATGGCTTGCCGGTTTCCAGGTGCTAGAAATTATGAAGAATATTGGGATAATTTGATCGCCGGAAAAAATTGTGTGACTGAAATACCGGAAGAACGGTGGCGTTGGAAAGATTATTATGGTGATCCTGCCAGTGAAGACAGCAAAACAAACATAAAGTATGGCGGGTTTATTGAAAATGTGGATATGTTTGACCCACTTTTTTTTAATATATCACCGCGCGAAGCAAACTATATGGACCCACAGCACAGGTTGTTTCTGGAAACAGCATGGCATGCCATTGAAGATGCAGGGTATAACCCAAGAAATTTGGCAGGGAAAGATATTGGGGTATATGCCGGTGTGTCAAAAAATGATTACGCAGAATTGATGAGAGAAAAAAATATTCCGATCATTTCTTTTCTGTCAACGGGCACCGTACATTCGATACTTGCAAATCGCGTATCATACTTATTGGATTTTCAAGGTAAAAGTGAAGTTGTTGATACAGCATGCTCCAGCTTTTTGGTTGCATTGGATAATGCCGTCAGTGATATTAATGATGAATCCTGTGAAGCTGCTGTTGTTGGTGGAGTCAATACTATTCTTAGCCCAACGATGTATATCTCACACAGTAAATCTGGAATGTTATCAGAGGATGGCCAATGCAGATCATTTGATGCCAAAGCGAATGGGTATGTTCGAGGAGAAGGTGTCGGTGTCGTCTTTATAAAATCTTTGGACCAGGCTTTGTCCGATAACGATAATATCTTAGGGGTCATTAAAGGCTCTGCGGTTAAGCATGGTGGGCGTTCAAATTTTTTAACCGCCCCTAAAGTTTCTGCACAAGCTTCGACGATCAGTGCTGCGATTACTGCTGCTAATGTTGACCCAAGAACCATAGGGTATATTGAAACACATGGCACAGGGACTCCCCTGGGGGATCCTATTGAAATTAATGCACTCAAACAAGCATATCAAACCGATTCTCAGAACAGTGAAATTTCCTCCTGTGGCTTGAGTTCAGCCAAGACAAATATTGGTCACCTTGAAAGTGCTGCAGGTGCCGCAGGGCTGATTAAAGTTTTATTAAGCTTTAAATATAAACAAATACCATCGTTATTACATTTCGAAAAACTGAATCCATATATCAAGCTGGATGGGAGTCCTTTTTATATTGTCGATAAAAACCACGAATGGAATAGAATCAGTTTAGATGGCATTGAACACCCATTACGAGCAGGTATCAGCTCTTTTGGGATGGGTGGTGTAAATGCGCACATGATAGTAGAAGAGCCGCCTTATATTGATGGGCAGAAATTATCAGGAAAACCATTATTGACGGACAAAAAATATATAGTTCCACTTTCCGCAAAAACAAGTGAGCAATTATATGAATACGTTGCCTTGCTTTATAAGCTCTTGAATAAAAAAGAGGAATATTGCTCAATTTTAGATATATGTTTTACTTTACAGAACGGCCGTGAGGCGCTGGAAAAACGAGCGGTGTTTTTAGCGAATGACTATCATCACCTGTTAGCGCTATTGAAAAAGTTCACCGAAAAAATAAGTGATAATCAGGTTTTTATTGGTGAGGCACGTAAAGGAGACACGATTGATCTTGATTCACAATCAGTTGCTGGCAATAGCATTGATGAAGCAACTAAGTTCTGGATAAAAGGCGGTGATATTAACTGGAACGACGTAAATCAAAATCAGGGAGGAAATAGAAGTCAATTACCGGTATATCCGTTCCAAAAAAGGCAATGTTGGTTTCCGCGTTTGGAAGAAAATAAAAAACCATTGGCAAGTAAAAATGTAAATGAAGAATCAAGTAGAAAAGAAGCGGAAGATCTTGCGTATCATACCTTTTTAAAGTCAGATTATTTTATACGTGATCATATTGTCAAGGGGATAAATATTGTTCCAGGAGTTAAGTACCTGGATATTTTCCAGGAAATAGGAGAAAAAATAAGCCAGGCACCCGTTCATAGGTTGCAGGATATTTATTGGTCGCGTGCGATTACGGTAGAGAAGGATGTTCGCTTTAATGTGGAATATGCTAAGGGAAACGCTGAAAAAAGCTATAATTTGTCATTGACAAAAGACGGCGAAAGTTATTGTACAGGTGTTGTCATCACCGATCAGCAAGAAAAACCATTGCATAGACTTGATGTTGCAAAAATAAAAACCCGATGTGGGTCAACGTTAATGTCCGAGGAGTTATATCATCAGTTTAAGTCTAACGGACTGGACTACGGGGATACCTTTAAGACAATTAAATCCTGTAACTATAATAGAACAGAAATATTATGTGAATTAGAAAAATCCCCTGATATTGCTAATAATGACAATATGCTGGAACCCTCCATGCTTGATGGAGTTTTCCAATCGGTCGTTGCACTACAAGTATTAAATGCAGAAAAAAAACAAGATCAGAAAGTCCCCTTTTATTTAAAGGCGATTAAAATATATAAAAAAATTCCAGATCGGTGTTATGCATATTCAGCAATAAATACTAAAGCTCAGGAAGATGGTCAAACTGCCTTTAATATGTATTTGTGCGATCAGCAAGGGGATATCGTTGTTGAGTTTTTTGAATTTGTTAAACGCACATATACGCCATTAGTATCATCAAACAATATTTCTTCAATAAATACTTCTTCGAACAGCGTTTTTTCAGGTAAGGAGGAGGGAAATATGGAAAATAATATACTGCATTATACTCCACGATGGATTCCACGAAAATCAGGAATGCATAATGAAAACACCTCCTCTGTCATTGTTTTTGATACTAATTCATTGTTGTCAAATTTTTTACGTAAAACAGGGAAATATCAAACCGTCATTCTAGTAAAAATGGGAGATGAATTTAAAAAATCTGGCGAAAATACTTATACGATTAGCCAGAAAAAAAATGACTCATTCAGTCTTCTATGGAATACCCTTAAAAAGTCCGGAATAGCAATAGAAGCAATAATATATAAATGGAACTATAAAAATAATTCGTCAATATTACATAATATTAATTATGGAATAAAATCGCTATTGACGATAACTCAATCCCTGATATTAGCAAAAACATCAAAACGGGTTCGAATACTGTATCTACATTCTGTAAGAGATTCAGTGGAATCGTGTTTGCATGCATCAGTCGGCGGTTTTTCAAGAACCCTGGCATTTGAAAACCCGAATATTAATATTACGTCTGTTGGGCTAGAGGAGCATAACTCGGAAAAACTCGCTAATGTCGTCATTCAGGAATTAGATTTTTACCGAAATGCACCTCTCAATGAAGTCCAATATATTGATGGGCAACGGAAAGTTCGCATGATTGTTCAATACGAGGATTTTTCCACAACGTTAGATAAATCCTTGATTAAGCAAAATGGCACTTATCTGATAGCAGGTGGCGCAGGAGGATTAGGATACCTGTTTGCCCAACATCTGGCTAAAAAATATGCGGCGCGATTAGTTTTGGTTGGGCGCTCAACCAAAAATGATAATATTGAAAGAAAAATTGAGAAGCTTCGTCTTTTGGGTGGAGATGGACAATATTATTCTGCAGATATAAATAGTGACACCTCTTTAACGAATCTTTGTCAAGAAATTCGGGAGAAAGGCATTCATTTAAATGGCGTGCTTAATTGTGCCGGCCTGATTGAAGATGCTTATATCATAAATAAAACTGAGGAATCATTCGACAAGGTTATTTCACCTAAAATTACGGGCACACTTAATTTAGACAAAGCAACTAAACAGGATCAACTGGATTTTTTCATTTTATTTTCATCAATCGCCTCTATTATGCCAAATCAGGGGCAATGCGATTATGCGGCAGCAAATAGTTTTTTAGATGAGTTTGCATCTTACAGAAACCGCTTAATGGAACAGAAGAAACGAATGGGCAAGACAATTGCTATTAATTGGCCGTTATGGAAAGACGGTGGAATTGGCGTGATAAAGGAGGAAGAAGATCACCTGTGGGATGTTTTTGGAATGAAAGCACTGGAAAGCGATAGGGGACTTTTCATTTTTGATAATATTTTAAATCAAGATATGGCAACGTTTCCAGACCAATTGATCGCGATTGAAGGAGAGCAATATAAGATTGAAAAACATCTTGATGTTTTCCCAAGTGAAAATTTTTCTGATAAAAATAATGTAGCGAGTGAAGTATCCATAAAAGAAAAAATACGGGAAATAATCTCAAATTCAGGCGCAGTTTCAAGGCCTATTGGCGATGCAGAAAATTTAACAGATTACGGTATTGATTCTGTTGGAATTTCGAAAATTACAACATCAATGAATGAAATGTTTTCTGTAGACGTAGATCCGACACTGTTTTTTGATATGAACACAGTTCCTAAAATATCTAAATATATTTGGGAAAATTATCGTGATTTATTTCTTGGAGATTCTTTTAATAAAAATAGTCATACTAAAAGTGAGTCAATATTTACGCCAGAACGATCTTTGATCGATATCGATTTTTCCGATAGCTCAAAGTTGATTTTCCAAAAAACATTGTCTGATGAAGAATTTTTCATGAAAGATCATGTCGTTGAAGGTCTGTATAACGTTCCTGGTGCCTGTTATATAGAAATGGCGCTACAAGCGGGTAGTTTACTGGCGAAAAATAAAAACACATTCAAACTGTCAAATAACTACTGGGCAAAACAACTGTCAACATCGGGTGAAGCCATTCGGGCTGATTTGCACTTGGTGAAAAATAATGATTTCTATGAGTATGAAATTACTCACTTTGAAGGTGGTAATAAAGTTATTCATGCACTTGGACAGATATATACAAAATTGATTGAAGATATTGATCAAGACTCACTGAGTTCAATCGATATTGATGAAATTAAAACCCGTTGTACCCTGGTTAGAGAGCCGGAAGAAATTTATAAATTCATACATGCGGAAGGACTGCATGTTGGCCCAAGCTTTCAACCGATGATTCAAATAAATATGAATCAAAGCGAAGCGCTGTCACATTTAAAAATACCGGAATTTATAGAAAATACTTATGAGGATTATGTTCTCCACCCAAGTATGCTCACCGGTGTTTTGCAAACCGCATTACTTAATAATAAGCCAGACGGGATAAATAGTAGTAAGTTTATACCCATTGCCATTGATGAAGTGCTTGTACATAAAAAAATTCCAAAAGAATGTTATGTGTATACAGAAATCATGGATTTGAAAAAATCAAATAATGAAATCAAAAAATATAATGCGAAAATTATTACGATAGAGGGAAATGTTGTTGTCGAAATAAAGGGGCTGTCACTGCGCAATTTGACACATTCAAATGAACAGACTGAAGAACAATACCCGAAGTCGACGGGTAACAATTATTTGACTGTTGAGCCGACAGGTATAACGATAGAACAAGTCAGTGAGTTATTAAAAAAGACTTTATCGGATGCTATCGGAATGCCGCCTTGTGATATTGAAGCTGATGTTCCATTGGAGACATATGGAATAAATTCAGTAATGATCGTCGATCTTAATCGGCGTCTTGATCAGATATTTGGAAGTTTGTCAAAAACATTATTTTTTGAATATAAAAATATTTTGGAACTCGCTGAATACTTCCTAAGTCACCATCAAAATACCTTACAGAGAATACTGGGAGAAAAGGACAAAGCAGATTATCCCGATAAAGAAACAACGACAGATGACAGTATGAATGAAAACGTTCAGAGTACTGAGTCTGTCAATAATGATATTTTTATAAACACCAGTAATCACAATGAAGCTACTCAGGTTGACTCTGTCAATGTAGATGAAGAAGCGATTGCAATTGTCGGTATGAGTGGGAGATACCCGGAGGCAAAAAATATTGCTGAATTTTGGGATAATTTAAAGTCTGGTAAGGATAGCATTAGTAAAATACCTCAATCCCGATTTGATCGTCAGGCATTACAAAAGTTGTTTCCGGATCAAAACCTGCTACCCGAGGAGTGGGGTGGGTTCCTTGATGATATTGATAAATTCGACCCCCTATTTTTTAATATTTCACCAAGAGAAGCAGAAATAATAGATCCGCAGGAGCGGTTATTTCTCGAAGTGGCATGGGAGAGCATTGAAGATGCAGGTTACAACTATAAAAATTTAAAGGGAGAGGCTATCGGCGTTTTTGTGGGTGCGCTATGGCAGCCATATATTACGCTGGGTGTTGAGCAAACCTTCAAAGGTAATTTACAAAGGCCACACGGACTGCTTTATAGCATTGCAAATAGAGTATCCTTTTTCTTTGACTGGTGTGGACCCAGCCTGGCAGTCGATACCGCTTGCTCAGCGTCTTTAACCGCGCTCCACCTAGCTTGTGAAAGCTTGAAGAGAAAAGAAAGTCATAGCGCCATTGTCGGTGGTGTCAATATATCGCTTTCTTCGAGTAAATACCTATGGTTGAGTAATAACAATTTTCTCTCCAGCGATGGAAAATGCCGGAGTTTTGGAAGCGGTGGGGATGGATATGTTCCAGGAGAAGGCGTTGGGGCTGTTTATATCAAACGTTTGAAGGATGCGGTACGGGACGGTGACCATATTTACGGTTTAATTAAAGGTACATCGATAAATCATGGTGGAAAAACTAACGGGTATACTGTTCCAAATCCGGTCAAACAAACAGAGCTCATATTATCCACGCTTGAGAAAAGTGGTATTTCGCCAGACGAGGTTTCATATATTGAGGCGCATGGAACTGGCACATCTTTGGGTGACCCAATCGAAGTTACAGGGTTACAAAAAGCTTTTTCTAATTATACGGATAAAAAAGAGTTCTGTGCTATTGGTTCAGTCAAATCCAATATCGGCCATTTGGAGGCCGCAGCAGGTATTGCAGGTTTGACAAAATTATTACTCCAGATGAAACACAAAACGCTCGTTCCATCAATTAACTCAGATGAACTAAACCCAAATATCGATTTTCCATCCACGCCTTTTGTGGTGCAGAAAAAACTGGAACCCTGGGCTACTTTTACAGAAAAAGACGATAGTGGACAGAAAAAAGAAATGCCACGTCGGGCAATGCTGAGTTCTTTTGGTGCTGGGGGAAGCAATGCGCATACGATTATTGAGGAATACCACGCTTTAGACATTACTGATGCAGGGAGTATTAACAGACAGAGTACAGATTCGGAAATGACTGTTTCCCGCCTGTCTTCGGGTAAAGATATCATCATACCCTTATCGGCAAAAACAGTAGATCGTTTAAAACTATGTGTCAGTAATTTATTGAAATATATAGAGGTCAATGAAACGGAGATTCTGAATACAGGAGATAGTTTCAAGGATAATACAATTTGTCTGGAGGACATCGCATTTACTTTGCAAATAGGTCGGGAAGCAATGGATGAACGGGTTGTCTTTTTGACTGATAATATCGCTGATTTGAAGGATAAATTAAAAAATTATATCGACGTAGAAGGTATTTCTACATCAAAAATCATAAGTGGAAATGTCGGTTCTGGCAGAAAGACATTTAACGTATTTTCTTTGGATAACGAGCTTGATAAGGTTTTTGGGCATTGGATTTCCTCAGGAGAGGGGTTGAAAGTCGCCACATTATGGATAAATGGAATCGATATTGACTGGGGTCGGTTATATCATTCACACAAACCAGAGAAAGTGAGCTTGCCGACTTATCCTTTCCGTAAAGACCGATATTGGATAGCGGAAACAAGTGCTGAGTTTATCTCCAAAATATCGACACCTCGTCAAACGGCATATATTCATCCGCTGTTACACGAAAATACTTCCGATTTGTACACACAGAAATACAGCTCCCTCTTCACGGGTAAAGAGGAATATTTTGAGAATGCCTCCTTGAAGGAAGGGAAGATATTGTCAAGCATGGCATATCTTGAAATGGTACGCGCATCAATTATTCAGGCTAGTGGAATAAAAGATAGGCAACAGAAAACAATTTGTTTATCTGATATTGAATGGTTGAATTACTTCACCGTTGGCGACCAGGAGAAAAAATTACATATTACACTGACTTTGGGCGAAGACCTTGACAGTGATATGGAAAATATCCATTTTGAAATTTTTTCCATCAATGAAGATCAGGAGCATCAGCCCGTTCTACATGCACGAGGATCTGCTTATGTCGATGATAAAGAATGCAAAGAAAAACTAGATATTATTTCATTAGCCAGAGAGATGAGTATTAAAAACCTGATTTCAAATGAATGTGACACACTCTTTGAATCAGTGGGAAATGTTCAATATAAAGGAAGAATTGGAGAGATTGGTATTGGTGATAATGGCGTACTAATAAAATTTGGATCACATAGTTTGCAAAAAAATATTTTTTCGCTTTACCCAGATTCTTTAAGTCTGGTATTAGCCGCAGCCGCTGTTATTTCCAAAAACAGCGATGAATTATCAATTAACAGTCTGCTGTTGAATAACTTATCATCCATACAATCTTTCTTGCCCGTAGCTCTTAAAAGGATAGAGATATATCAGGAATTTTCAGAAAACATGTTCGCATGGCTGAAAAATATTGATCATTCTATAACATCTATGAGCGGTACAGGTGAAAATATTGTAGAGATGAATATCGATTTTGTCGATAATTGTGGTTATGTATGTGCTCGAGCAATTGGCTTGAGTTTTGAGAGTGTGAACGTGTCAAAGCATGCCGAAATTTTACATTCAATGAATAACTTTTCTGAAAAATCCCCAAGCATCCCTGAAAAACCTACTGCCATTACTTTGCCAGATTTACATTCAATTCATCAGCTAGATCCACAAAATGATGACATAAAAAATACAGAGAACGATAAAAAATATAGGGCATTACTAGTGGACGATGCTATCAATGAAACTGAAATTATCGATATGGTTAATGTATCTATCCCATTGGATAATGTCTCCAGATCAAGTCATGGTTTTATGCAAGTGTTAAGCGAGAGTCTTGCTAACGCATTGTATATGGAATTTAACGATGTGGATGTTGATCGGCAATTCACGGAGATGGGCTTGGATTCCATTGTAGGGGTTGAATGGATAGATGAACTCAACAAAAAGTTTTCTCTTGATATGAATGCGACCATTGTTTATGACTATCCCACGATAAGGGATTTTTCATATTATTTAGAAAACGAAGCCACTCGTCAGAAGGTTAAAGTAGAGCAAAATTCTGACGCCCCACAAAAAACCAAACATGAGTGGAATAAAAAAGATAGCAAAGAAAATATAGACTCATCAATGGTAGAAAATACTCCAGACTTAAAACACACAATGCTACCGAAGTCGGATGAACTACAAAAATCACTGATAACGAGCTTATCGAAAGCATTGTACATGAATGAATGTGATGTAAATATTGAATCAGCATTCATCGATATGGGGCTGGATTCAATCGTCGGTGTTGAATGGATTAAAGTCATTAACGACCAGTTTAATACTTCTCTATTAGCGACGGCGGTGTATGACTATAGCAATCTACGTGAATTTTCCTACTACCTTGAAAAAATTCTAAAAAATAAGAAGAAGGAAGAAATTTCTGGAGTTGAAATGGCTGGATAATTTATGGGTATACCTGGAATAGACAAGCGAAATTTATACAATATTTATTGTTACCATGAAATTAAATCAGTGAAATTTTAAAATGGAAAAAAACGAGAAAAATAGGAAATATCGCCGATTATCCAAAAAACAGTCGATTATCGAGTTTTCGGTTAAGGCGGCATCATCTTATCGGGGGTTATATTTTTACAGCGATGAGTACGTGGGAGACTTTGAAAGTAGTGGAGAGGTCGCCATAAAATACCGAATAAGTACAGATAACAATATTTGCTTAAACAATCATAAGGTATTTGGGCAATTTGTTTATCCCACTGATGCTTATTTGGAAATGATTGTTGTAGCGTGCCGGACATATTTCACTATCGACGCAATGGTATTTAATAATATTTCTATTATTAATCCTCTTATAGGTAGTGCGACATCATTGAGCGATATTACGATTGTCTTTCAGAAATATGGAGATGATCTCCGGTTTACTGTTCAGTCTAATAGCAATAATGATCCTGATAATAACGTGGATACAATTCACGTCAGAGGTATTATCCAATCCATATCGAAGACTGCTAATAAAAATGCAAAGTATTCACCCGGTCTGTCCATAAGAAATGCGAAACAATTTTCAATTGATCAGTATTATTCAAATGACTCCAATATTTTCCTTGGAGAATTTTATCGATCTTTAAAAAATCTCAAATTTGGGAAAGAACAATCAATAGGAAAAATAGCCATCGATATAGAGGATAATCGATTTTTATTAAATCCTTCCGTCGTTAGCGCAGCGTTAGAAAATGCATTGAGCTACGCTCCTTATCGACTAGGCGATATTTATGATATTGGTGATGATATTTTTTTGCCCTACAAAATGGATAAATTGTTTGTTTTGGGGTCGATAACAGGAAAGTCCTTTACGTCGTTAGCCGAAATTAAAAATATCAATGAAAGCTGGGTAGAATTATACCTGGAAATAACCGATGAAAATAATAATGCTATTTTAATTTTTGAGTCATTAAGGCTTCAGCGGATTAAGCCTGATAGCTATCAGATACCGAAAGAAAAATATATCCCGAATAAAACCTCCTCATTGATCAGGTCAGCCGAAACTCTGGATGAGAGTAACGACTGTTCAGATATAGCCGTTATAGGCATGTCTTGTCGTTTTCCGATGAGTCAGAATATTGAAGAATTTTGGGATATATTAAAAAATGGCCAAGATTGTATAACTGAAATACCTGAAGGCAGATGGCAAGAATTTGATCGTTGGTATAACCCGGACCCCAACAATCCACATACCTCATACTCAAAGTGGGGTGGTTTTATCGATGACATCGATAAATTTGATCCATTATTTTTTAATATATCGCCATCTGAAGCTGAACTGATGGATCCGCAGCAACGAATATTT
>Ga0316204_10008979_pt1 | contig 13588 bp, 17 predicted proteins | sample 6monrhotite_MG_2_FD_205661 | JGI IMG/M metagenome (GOLD analysis project Ga0316204, IMG submission 205661) | Microbial mat bacterial communities from mineral coupon in-situ incubated in ocean water Damariscotta River, Maine, United States -... | ecosystem: Environmental > Aquatic > Marine >... | reverse complement strand
ACCATTTCCTTGTGTCCATTTTCCGCAGCCTGTCTTACCGCGTAATTGTCCCGCGCGGTGATGTCTGCTCCGTGGTCAACTAAATACTTGACCATCTCCAGGTGTCCATTTCGCGCAGCCCATCTCACCGCGTAATTGTCATCTGCGGTGATGTCTGCTCCGTTTTCAACTAAATACGTGACCATCTCCACGTGTCCATTGTGCGCAGCCGATCTTACCGCGTCATTGTCTCTTGCGGTGATGTCTGCTCCTTGCGCAACTAAATATTTGACCACTTCCATGTGACCATTTATCACAGCCCATCGTACCGCGCAACTGTCATCTGCGGTGATGTCTGCTCCGTTTTCAACTAAATATGTGACCATCTCCAGGTGACCCTTTATCACAGCCCATTGTACCGCTAAATTGTCCCGTGCGGTGATATTTGCTCCATGGACAACTAAATATTTGACCATCTCCACGTGACCCTTTCTCGCAGCCCATTGTACCGCGTAATTGTTTTGTGCGGTCACATGTTTCTTGTTGGAATACACCTGCTTGAAGACACCGTACGCATAGAACACATCAGGACAGTTGTATATATCAATGAAATTTAAAGTCAGAATAATCTTGATTTTATTTATTTTTGACCAACTATTTTTCGTGCATAATGTTCTTGCGTGATATTTTGGTTTTTTTTGACAGGGTTTAAATCGCTTTGTGGTTTTCTTTTTAGTGTCATTTTCATTTGTAGTTAATTTTGATTTGAACGAATTTTTATATCTCACAGAATTTTTTAATAAAATTCCCTTCCGCGAAAGTGCCGTTGGAAGACAATTCAGCTGGTTTAAAAAATATTCAAAATTAAAATAACTTATTCAACAACACACCTGATAAAATGTACAACTCGATATTTCACAAAAAACACACACTCAGAAAAATAATGGTCGTCTACAACAAATATACGATGCAATCATCACATGCGGTTGGAACCTTTCAAATAAATATCAGACATAAAAGTATCGATATTGATCAAAAGACAGTTTATGAAGAACTTGAATTGAACGACGTCATCATTGTCGAAGAAAGTGGAGAATATGCAATCAAGAGACAAATTACTACGACAAAAAAGATCAAAGGAAAAATATACACAAAACACCATTTTGTATTTCTCGAACGAGGTAATATCAAGCACGGGAGCATAACCATGAAACATTTTAAATCTGTTCAAAATGAGAACCCCATCCTTGCATGATGGAATCTGTTTTTTTCTGTATATCCAAGGTCATTCATTATTATTTATAATATCAAAACAAAATATTTACCATTGTTGAGCCAATAAAACGATAATTACACAAAAAGACAAACATACAAACAAAGATTTCATACTATTCAAATGTCAGAAGAAAAAACCAAAAAAGTCCAAAAACAATCATTCACCGAGCTCAATGCTGCCAAATGGAAACAGCTTCATCAAACCAAACTCATCAGTGTCACTCCCAATGCAGAAAAACTCATAGCATACTGTGCTCGTGTGAGCAATCCAAAGAATCAAACCAATAGGAAGATCAGAGGCTTACTGCGTTATTGCATCAAACATGGTCATTGGAGTATCTTCCAGCAAGCATTTGCCACCATTGAGATCAAAACAACACGCGCAATAAGTGCACAGATTATCAGACATAGAAGTTTTACTTATCAAGAATTTTCTCAACGGTATGCCCCAGTGACTCAATTCTTCCCTGATATACCCATTCCTGATCTCCGTACACAAGACAAAAAGAATAGACAATCTTCTCATGACGATTTAGATCAGGAGTTGAAGGAAAGGTTCCAAGAACGCACACAAGACATATTTTCCAAAATAAAAATTCTTTACGGAGACATGCTCAGAGCTGGAGTTGCAAAGGAGAGTGCTCGGTTCATTTTACCAATGTGTTCACCAACCACTTTGTACATGAGTGGTAGTGTCAGGGATTGGATTCACTATATTAATACGAGAACACATGAGGGTACCCAAGCTGAACATAGATGGATTGCGGAACAGATCAAAGAACTCTTCATATTTGAATTACCAATTGTGAGTGACGCAATGGGTTGGTGTAATTACACTCCCTCTGATAAAATGACTGTGGAAAAAGTTAAAGAACCTTCCGGTATGGTCCGAGAAAACGAATTCACACCGTCCGAAAAAAACTTGGAAGAGATTTTAACTCAAAAATAAATAAATAAATATATCCAAAATAAAACCCAACATGAATACACTCAAAAATAAAATCCAGACAATTCTGACTTTAAATTTTATTAACATCTACAACTGCCCTGATGTGTTCTACGCGTACGGCGTCTTCAAGCAGGTGTATTCCAACAAGAAACACGTGAGCGCAGGGAACAATTGCGCGGTACGATGGGCTGCGGAAAATGGACACCTGGAGATGGTCACATATTTAGTTGAAAACGGAGCAGACATCACCGCAGGGGACAATTACGCGGTAAGATGGGCTGCGGGAAATGGACACGTGAAGATGGTCAAGTATTTAGTTGAACACGGAGTAGACATCACCGCAGAGGACAATTACGCGGTACAATGGGCTGCGCACAATGGACACGTGGAAATGGTCACGTATTTGGTTGAAAATGGAGCAGACATCACCGCATTGGACAATTTAGCGGTACAATGGGCTGCGGAAAATGGACACGTGAAGATGGTCACATATTTAGTTGAAAACGGAGCAGACATCACCGCGGGGGACAATTACGCGGTGAGATGGGCTGCGGAAAATGGACACGTGAAGATGGTCAAATATTTAGTTGAAAACGGAGCAGACATCACCGCGGGGGACAATTGCGCGGTAAGATCGGCTGCGAGAAATGGTCACGTGAAGATGGTCAACTATTTAGTTGAAAACGGAGCAGACATCACCGCACAGGACAATTACGCGGTGAGATGGGCTGCGCATAATGGACACGTGAAGATGGTCACGTATTTAGTTGAAAACGGAGCAGATATCACCGCAGATGACAATTACGCGGTAATATCGGCTGCGAAAAAGGGTCACTTGGAAGTGGTCAAGTATATCCATAAAATCACTTCCACAAAAAGTAATCGTAGGATTTAAAAAAAAATGAAAAATGTTAATTCAAACACAACTTATTCTATTCAAAATAAACGATGAAAACCTCATCGAAACACATTGCCAAAAAAAAGTCGACAATAAATAAATATTTGAGTATCGCACTTATGGTCGATCCTGAAGAATGTCTCACTCGCATTGAACGAAGACATGGTGTCCCATTGTATTGTGTGTCTCAGGGTGGATATAGAATGACTGCAGTCACGACACGACCAAGTAAGCCATTGAGAACGATGGCAAAAGATTTTATCAAGGAAGAATTTGTCGTGGTGGATTTCAGGTACAATATTAAACATGGTGTATGGTTACCGATGGAACTTTCCAAGAAACAGGAAACGTGCACGAGAGATCAATTGTTCCACTATATGACCCTCATTCTTGATCATTGTGAGAAACACAATTTGCCTCATCCAAAATTTTGAGACAGCAACTCGTACACAACAATATTCCGACTCTTCTCTGAATGATACCATTGCGTTTGAAAACTATGTACTGGTTTTTGGGGTGTGTGACAGGAGGACATCCTTCACATGCAATTACATTACACTTGTCACATTTTTGAGGTAGACAACATGCATATTGTTCAATAATTTGACGTACGTCTTTGTAAAAAAATAATTTTAATGTGGGTGTTGTGCATTTCATTTTAAATAAAAATTTATTCAGTAGTTTATTCATTATATATCCTCATACGTTGCCAATCGATACACATAACTTCCTTTCCAATATTTATCTGGAATTGATAAATATTCGTCGTACCCAGAATCATGATAACATTCAGGAAAATGATATAATTTCATCCACATTTCATTTCCTTGCCAATATTCACTTTTTACAATGACTTTATCGCCTCTTCTAAATATGCCATTTTCGGAACATCTCCATTTTTTCATGCAATTGTAATTTTTTGGACATTCACTGTCAGAACAATCACTCTCAGATTCATCACTGTCAAATTCACCCTTTCTCATACCTTTAAATTTTCCCCTGATTACCGTTTCCACGTGACATCTATAATAGCAACATTTGAGGTGCAAATAGTCTTTGACAATGTTACCAACGTCTTTGATCAAGAATTTATTTAGTAGTTTATTCATTGTTTGATAATTTCGACAGGCTTTCTCGGCTTTCTTCTCCTCGTGAAAGTTCTCTCTTTGGGTGTATTTTTGATAGTTGTTTGTCTTTGCAATTTCATTTCCTGATCTTCTTCCTTTCTCAATGCGCTCATTAGGTCGTCATTGGTCTTGATTTCTGTTGGTGGTTCCATTTCATCAAATACAGGCACGGGTCTCTGTGGTTGTCTCGTTCCTAAACCCTGTCTATCATGTCGTGGTCTATTGAATGTGCTGATGGGTGTTGCGTTTTGCTGAGGTGGTTTCTGACTCACAAATGTTTCTTGTGTTTGTGGTTCAAAGTTCTGTTGGTGGGGACGATTTGTGGTGGGAATGCTTTGTTGTCTGTTCTGGAAGCTAGTTGGTCTCTGGTTCATACCGTTCAGCATATTCATCACTCCTGACATCAATTTTGAGGTGTCTTGCCCTTTCAACATTGATGCGATGCCTGCCAGCGGGTTTGATCCTTGAGAATTATTGCTTTGGGAATTATTGTTTTGGGGAGTAGATTGTGCGTTCATTGCTGACTTCATAATGTTGTTCAGAGCATCAGTGTTTCCACCAAACAAATTTTTCATTGCCGGATTGTTCAAGAATCGTTTGGACATGCTAAACATTGCCGCGCTCGATGCCAACTCTCCACCTAGTGCCATAAATGGATTTGTCTTCATTTTGGCACCGTATTCGTCATAGATGTCATATAAATGTTCGTCAAAGTTTTCTCTGTTGAGGAACACATCGGCGGACCACCCATTCAAGTTGAAATTAGGATTGTTTGCATAAGAGGCCGCACCTTCTGTCAACATACACATGAATACAAGAAGTCTCTGATACATTTTTACAGACCGCGATGATTCCCTCTCATATGCGTGCGTATAGTATATTTCTTGGAGTTCTTCTAGAGAGGCACTGTTAGGTACGTCCACTTGAATACCAAGTCTTGTGGCAAGTCTTTTAATTTTACCCCTCAATATTGTTTTTTTCCAAACCAATTGATTCTTGGTCATCACGACGGGAGCGGGTCTTTTCACCTGAGGAACAAATTGTACATCAGTGTGATTCTCTTCATATTCGACCTCTGATCCACTTTCGTATTCGTCACTACTTTCATCTTCATACTCACTTTCTGATTCGCTTCCAGATGCATCTTCATCGAAACCAAATGCATGATTGTTCTGGCCAGAATCATCGTCTTCTCCCAATAATTTTTGAAAGTTGTTCACGTTATTTTTATGAGAGTCGTTTCCAAGCAGCGCATGTTCTTCTAGTTCTGCTTTGGATTTTTTCTTAGTGGCGTCCGCAATACCATCAAACTCATCATCAATACTTTCGTCGTAAGCAGCCGGAGTACTTTCTTCAACTAAATTTTCTTGAGGTTTCTTCACCTTGAACAATTGCTCACCAGTTGTTTTTTTCTTCTTTTTTTTCTTTTTAGGTGGTTGTTTTTTTATTGATTTCTCTGCGGATGTTTTCTTCTCAATCTTTGTATGCGCTTTTTTGTGCGCACTCTTCTTTGGTGTTGTGTTTTTTTCTGTTTTTTTATTGAAATCTTCTGGAGGTAGTAACCCAAGATTTGGTTTTTTTGGGAGTTTGCTCTTCAGAGGTTTGCTCTTTTGGAGTTTGCTCTTCAGAGGTTTGCTCTTAACTGGATTTGTTGGAAATGAAATGGTGGAGGCACCTTTCGGGATTTTGCTTTCGAAGCGAATGTTGTTAGTTTTATTCTTTTTGGATTTGATGGGTTTAACATTAATTTGTTCCCCTGACACATTTTCGAGAATTTTGAGAGGCATATTACTGTTTGGTTGGTAAGGACAATATAAAAAAGGTGAAAAGAGCGCGACAGATTGTTTATGAAAACTTTATTCTTTTTTTATTTACTGATCAGGAACACCTTGTTGTTGTTCAGTGCTGAGTTTTGCTTGTACACTGAGATCATTTTCGACTTCATTTTCTAAATATTTTGCACTTGCATGGAAAAACATGGGATACAGCAACATCAAGTATGCCAAGTTTGTGTTTCCAGAGTCACAAAGTGCATCGATGATTGTCACTGATAATATACTGAGTCCTGATAAGACTGCTGCGCTTGTAACACGACGGTCTTGTAAAAATTGTGCGATAATGAATCCTGCGACTGCAAGATGAACGAGTGCTGGTGGGCAAAGATTAAAGATACTCATTGTTTAATTTCAACAAACGAAAATAAAAAGAAAGACATAACAATAGAATACAAAGCACACCATCCAAACAAACAGACGCACAATGAAATACAATATAAAAATATCAATACACAACAATACACTTTGGATAAAAGTAGATGACAAATACCAAAAACATGACCTTTATAGAGTCGTAGAAAAACTGGTAGAGTTCAAACCCATCAATAAAAAATGGACAATGCAACACTCAAAGGATGTGTACGACGAAATACTCAGACATCTATTTTATTATCGGGTGTATTTTTGGTTGGAAGGTAACCACAAACAATCACATATTAATGTGATCAGCAGTAAGGTAAAAATAATACAAGAATTTTTAATGAGTCATCATCAGGTGTTGGACCTCATGTACGATTTTATTGTCAAATCAAATAAAAAGTATGTAAATACCGAGTGTACAGTCAAAGGGTTTATCAAAACACACTTTACAAAGAGTTGAAAATCAACAAGATTTAAAAATCAATATCTCCGTCCACCATAAAGTCATCGTCACCATTATCTCCATTAAATTTAGCATAATTGGTGACAACTCCTTCAAAAAAGTTATCCTTACTCTCAAGTCCAATTGTTTCCATCCACTTGAATGGGTTTTTCACTTTGTAAAGTGCTTTGTAACCCAATTTGGTAATGAGTCCATCAGCCACAAACTTGACGTACTGGATCATCAAGGTTGCATTCATGCCAATCAAGTCTAGCGGAAGAGAGTCTTTCACAAATTCAATACAATGGTCAACTCCTTCTGATACAATAACATAAATACATGCTTGGGGTAATTTGTTTTCCAATTTTCCATATAACAACACACCAAACAACGTATGTAGACACTCATCCCTTTGAATGAAATCATTTGAAGTTATGAGTCCCTTCAGTAATATATTTTTATGTTTCATGTAAAATATTGAACAAAACGGAGAACAGAAAAATACACCTTCCATAACAGCAAACGCCACCAATCTCACGGCGAATGCATTTTCATTGTTCATCCATTTGAGGGCCCAATCGGCCATATTTTTAATGCTTGGAATTGTTTCGATGGCACCAAACAATTTGTCCTTTTCCTTCTCATCATCGATGTAGGTGTCAATGAGGAGACCGTATGTTTCAGCGTGCACCATCTCAATCATCATTTGATATCCATAAAAGGCCCTCGCCTCTGGTAATTGAATTTCATCAATAAAATTAACACTAAGATTTTCAAAAACAATTCCATCAGCACTTGCAAAAAATGCCAACACCATTTTGATGAATTGTCGTTCGCCTTGCTGCATTTTATTCCACACTGGTTTGTCTCCAACAATATCGATCTCTTCTGCGACCCAATGAGTTTTTGTGTGTTGTTTGTATGCTTTCCATATATCCCCATGTTTTATTGGAAATATATTGAATCTTTTCAGACTAGGTTTCAAGAGCATTTCATTCTTCTCGTTGTCTTTGATGTATTGGAGGTCTTTTTCGTATTTTTGTTCTGACATTTTAAATATTGATTTGTTTATTGTTTTGTTATCGCACAGAAAAATAAAAATCCAAAATATCCCAACACTTTTTTTAAATTTCCGTTCCCGTTTGAAAAAACACAACGTCCTCACCAAATCCGCAAAATTCAAAACGAAAAATTTTCCCGAACACACATCGATCCAGAGAAATTCGAGTCAAAATGGGTCGATGTGAAAAGACGTGCAGAGATGTATACAGTGTCAATATTGTGATCAGTGATGGTAGAATTGGTTAGTAAAAGTTTTTCTTTGTCCAAAAGTAAACACTGAAACCATGAACAAGAATCTATTACTTATCGCCGCAATTGCAATTGCAGTAATGTACTACAACAAAAACATGATGCAAATGATGCCCACACAAGAAAATTTAGCTGTACTGAAAGTATCACCACCTATCCCAAAGAGAGATCCACAAACTGTGCAGGTTCAAAACGTGCCGTTCCCGGTATCAAAATTTATTCCGGCGCGTGAATTCGAACGGTTTTAAATTTGAATTTAAACAATAAATATCCACCGCACGGAAAATTCATAAGATTGTCGAGGAAAAACAAATGAAGAATGATCAAACACTTTTCAAAAGCACACGAATTATGTCCCAAAAAAATAATTCATGTCATCCTTAAATTCTGAATTTATCAATAAAACGGCATTTTGCGCACTTTTTTCAAACACTTTTCCATCAATATATAAATAAAACATGTACTGGCTACCTATATTTTTCTCTCTGTACAATAAACTCAAATATGATACCCTTCAGTGTACTACAAACATCGGAACACGCACAGGAAAACATTCTCAAGAATCGTAATAATGAATTGCGACAATGGGAACAAGAGAGACAAGCACCTTCACATATCGACACTCTCGATCAATATCTGCACAGGATGCGACAATACAAAGAAAATAACAAAAAGGCACTCCAAAAAGCAAAAGTGAATGATGTCAGAAGAAAACAGTTGGCGAAGAAAAGATTTGCAAGACATAAAAAGCAAATGGAGAAAGATCGTGAAAGCACCCAGAAAACAATTGATAAATTGAAAGACGAATTGAAAACCATGACAAGAAGACATGGTATGCTGAAAAAAACAATTGTTCTCATTGATGAAAAAAATGAAGCAAAAATCCAAAGTCTCACCAATAACTTGAGACATTATACATCCAAGTTGAAAAGTGGATGGATACCTCAAATATTGTACATTGACCCAGACTTGGAGAAAACACAAAGAGAAAATGAACTCTCAACCAAAAACCTGGAGAAAATATTGCGTAAGGCACCCGAAGCGTATAAAGATGCAAATTTCAAACATTTCGTTCAAAAATACGGTGCGAGTGAACCCAGAACTCGAGAATTCGGTCGCGATCAGAGAGCGTTGGCAGAATATATCAAAATAAAATACATCAAAAAATGAACACACCGAAAGAAATTGTAAAAGGAAAATACAGAGACTTTATTCTCAACACACTGGACACGTGCAAAAGAAACCGAAACAAAAAACTTGACGGTAAATTTATCAGGGGACTCGACACTGGGTATACATTGTCGTACTGTGATAAAAACGTTACAGAATCACATCTTGTGTTTCTTCAAGGTAATCAATGCATTCTCGTTTTACCCTCAAAAATGTATACGTTGCAGTACAAATTTAATGCCAATGGAGTGAGCGGAGGACCAGCAGTCTTCCACGGATATTTCTCGATGAAGACAAAAACATTCTTTGTCGATCATTGCAACATGATCCAAGGAGTCACTTTCAGTTCTCTTTCTTTCTATTGGTCAATATTATTGTTTCACTACTTTAAAGTAAAATTCACAGTGCCATATAGAGATGTATCTCTTGCACACAATCACATCCTGATCAAAACTGTGAAAACAGTAAGTAAATTTAATAAAACTGAATATTTATTGTTCATGTTGGGATTCCGTCAAAATTTGTATGTTGTCTTTGCACACTCTCCTGATAGTTATGAAACATCTTTATGGTGGACAGCCGACAACAAACTGGCAAACACGGCGGTTGGTATTGTATTGGGAAGGAGAGGCATGTGGTCCAACGAAAACCCACCAACACGTATTTGCACACTGGAGGATACAGTCCATGAATAATTAATCCACAATATTTCAATCAAGCAAAAGTTTCGGCTTGTGATATTAAATAATTTTGAGTTTCAAAAATAAATAAAAACAAATATGAATACACTTAAAAATAAAATCCAGACAATTCTCACTTTAAATTTCATCGATGTCTACAACTGTCCTGATGTGTTCTACGCGTACGGTGTCTTCAAGCAGGTGTATTCCAACAAGAAACATGTGACCATAGATGACAATTACGCGGTACAATGGGCTGCGGAAAAGGGACATGTGGAAGTGGTCAAATATTTAGTTGATAAAGGAGCAGACATCACCGCAGATGACAATTGGACGGTAAGATGGGCTGCGTATAAGGGACACGTGGAGATGGTCACGTATTTGGTTGAAAATGGAGCAGACATCACCGCGGAGAACAATTGCGCGGTACAATGGGCTGCGCGAAAGGGACACGTGAAGATGGTCACGTATTTAGTTGAACACGGAGCAGACATCACCGCAGATGGTAATGAAGCGGTGCAATGGGCTGCGGAAAATGGACACCTGGAGATGGTCACGTATTTAGTTGAAAATGGAGCAAACATCACCGTAGGGAACAATTGTGTGGTAAGATGTGCTGCGCATAATGGACACCTGGGAGTGGTCATGTATTTAGTTGCACACGGAGCAGACATCACCGCACAGGACAATGACGCGGTACGATGGACTGCGCGAAATGGACACTTGGGAGTGGTCAAATATTTAGTTGAAAACGGAGCAGACCTCACCGCGAAGGACAATTACGCGGTACGATGGGCTGCGAGAAATGGGCACTTGGAGATGGTCAAATATTTAGTTGCCCATGGAGCAGACATCACCGCACAGGACAATTGCGCGGTGAGATGGGCTGCGGAAAAGGGACATGTGGAAGTGGTCAAATATTTAGTTGATAAAGGAGCAGACATCACCGCAGATGACAATTGCGCGGTACGATGGGCTGCGAGATATGGACACTTGGGAGTGGTCAAATATTTAGTTGAAAACGGAGCAGACATCACCGCGGGGGACAATTACACAATAAAATGGGCTGCGAGATATGGACACTTGGGAGTGGTCAAATATTTAGTTGAAAACGGAGCAGACATCACCGCGGGGGACAATTACACAATAAAATGGGTTGTGGAAAAGGGACATGTGGAAGTGGTCAAATATTTAGTTGATAAAAAAACAAACATCACCGCAGATGACAATTGCGCGGTACGATGGGCTGCGGAAAATGGTCACGTAGAAGTGGTCGAATATATTAAAACAATAACTTCCGTTGGGAAATAAATAATTCTTTTATTTTAACGTAAATTAACAAATAAAAAATAAAACCCAACATGAATACACTCAAAAATAAAATCCAGACAATTCTGACTTTAAATTTCATCGACCTGTATAACTGTCCTGATGTATTCTACGCGTACGGTGTCTTCAAACAGGTGTATTCCAACAAGAAACATGTGAGCGCAGGGAACAATTGCGCGGTACAATGGGCTGCGCGAAATGGACACTTGGGAGTGGTCAAATATTTAGTTGAACACGGAGCAGACCTCACCGCAAGGAACAATTACGCGATGAGATGGGCTGTGTTTGGTAATCATTTGGAGATGATCACGTATGTAGTTGAAAACGGAGCAGACATCACCGCACAGGACAATTACGCGGTACAATGGGCTGCGGCAAATGGACACGTGGAGATGGTCACGTATTTAGTTGAAAACGGAGCAGACATCACCGCAGGGTACAATTACGCGGTGCGATGGGCTGCGGCAAATGGACACGTGAAAGTGGTCAAATATTTAGTTGAACACGGAGCAGACATCACCATAGATGACAATTACGCGGTAAGATATGCTGCGGAAAATGGTCACTTGGAAGTGGTCGAATATATTAAAACAATAACTTCCGTTGGGAAATAAATAATTCTTTTATTTTAACGTAAATTAACAAATAAAAAATAAAACCCAACATGAATACACTCAAAAATAAAATCCAGACAATTCTCACTTTAAATTTTATTAACATGTACAACTGCCCTGATGTGTTCTACGCGTACGGCGTCTTCAAGCAGGTGTATTCCAACAAGAAACATGTGACCGCAGATGACAATTGGGCGGTACAATGGGCTGCGCGAAATGGACACATGAAGATGGTCACGTATGTAGTTGAAAACGGAGCAGACATCACCGCGGGGGACAATTACGCGGTACAATGGGCTGCGGGAAATGGACACGTGGAGATGGTCAAATATTTAGTTGAACACGGAGCAGACATCACCGCACAGGACAATTACGCGGTACAATGGGCTGCGGCAAATGGACACGTGGAAGTGGTCAAATACTTAGTTACCCAGGGAGCAGACATCACCATAGATGACAATTACGCGGTACAATGGGCTGCGGGAAATGGACACGTGGAGATGGTCACGTATTTAGTTGAACACGGAGCAGACCTCACCGCAGAGAACAATCGCGCGGTACGACGGGCTGCGGATAATGGTCACTTGGAAGTGGTCAAATATTTAGTTGAACACGGAGCAGACATCATCATAGATGACAATTACGCGGTAAGATGGGCTGCGGAAAATGGTCACTTGGAAGTGGTCAAATATTTAGTTGCGCAAGGAGCAGACATCACCGCAAGAGACAATTGGGCGGTACGACAGGCTGCGCGAAATGGACACGTGAAGATGGTCACGTATTTAGTTGAAAATGGAGCAAACGTCACCGCAGATGACAATTGCGCGGTACGATGGGCTGCGGAAAATGGTCACGTAGAAGTGGTCGAATATATTAAAACAATAACTTCCGTTGGGAAATAAAATATATAAATCAACATAATTTTATCAATAAAAATAATGCAATTAAAAAAAAATAAAATGAAACTTCAAAGCTTGTCACAACAAAAATTTCAGAATCACAAAAAATACAAGACCAAATTTCAAAAACGATACAAATATGTCAAGAAAAATGTAAAACTCTTAACTCCTCCAGAACTTCTTGATGACATTATTGGGTCAGATGTCACAACGATTGTGCTTAAATATTTAGATTTGGAACTTGATGAAATTTTGCACAAGCGCACAAAAAAATTCGAAAAATGGATCAGATATTTTGATTATAAGGTACCTGATCGGGTCAAGAATGACTTTAAAGTTATAACAACACTTCGAAAAGAAATAAAAGACATGAAGACAAAGATGAAGATAAAGATGAAAAACATGGAGATGAAGTTGAATGATTCCAAAAAATGTATTTTTATTTGGATGAATCAAGAGTCAAAAAACAAATGGTGTGGTGAATCTTATGGTTTTTATTATAACAACAAAATAACTGTTGAATTGTTAAATGGTCAACTTTCCATTGAGAATATTATTGGAGAGTTAAGCTAATAAATCATCCAAGCCTGCTCCAACACCAGCGCTTCCATTATATTTTTCTTTATCTTTTTTCATTGCCTTGATGGCGACAAACGCGATGAGTGCGACGACAACAGCAATCATCCAAATAGGAACACTTCCAATTTTTGGTCCTGTGAT
>Ga0316204_10008978_pt1 | contig 13590 bp, 8 predicted proteins | sample 6monrhotite_MG_2_FD_205661 | JGI IMG/M metagenome (GOLD analysis project Ga0316204, IMG submission 205661) | Microbial mat bacterial communities from mineral coupon in-situ incubated in ocean water Damariscotta River, Maine, United States -... | ecosystem: Environmental > Aquatic > Marine >... | reverse complement strand
TGAAGGCAAGCATGTGCCCTGGCTTAGGGATATCCAGTTTTACAAGCAGCAGATGCTGAAGGAAAAGGAAGGCAATAGGCTTGTAGTTTTATCGGGTTCCAATTCCATGTTTGGGGTTAACAGTGATTTGCTTGGCCAGCTGACGGGGCGTGAGGTAGTCAATTTATCTTCTCATGCAGATATTGATATTACGTACTATCTCTATTTGATAAAAAAGTATGGCAAGAAAGGGGATCTGTTCGTGATGCCTTTAGAGTTTGCTTACTATAGACGAGAGGATTTTAGTAAGTTTTTCGTTTGGCAGATGCTGTATTGGGGGGGGCGTGATTTTGTTATGAACGCTGACCTTCTTGACGGGTTTAAGTTTTTTACAAGTATCCCGCCGAGTACTGTTTTTTCAAACATGCTGCTTGATGATGCTCCTTATGGTGAGGAAAATCAGAAAGATGTTTATGATCGAGTTCAAGATTACCTCGTGAAGAATGGGTCTGAGTGGCGAGGTTATTATTCTTCAAGTCTAAATCTGGCAGGGGACATTCTGGTTAACAAGCCAAGCGAAACCGGCTTGGTAAAAGTTTACGCTGAGGGGGCTGATTATTCTTGGGGGGGGGATCTTTCGGGGCACTTTTCCTCGACAATGCGAAAAATTTATCAATATGCCGAGTCTGAAGGAATTCGGGTTGTTTTAACCTGGCCGGCCATGCTTCGAAATAAGGCGTTTCATTTTGGACTCAGTGAGTCCAGAAAATCATTGACACAATTAAGCGATAAACTCGAACTCAACGGCACCCCAGTCCACTGTAACGCAGGAAATTTTTTGTATGGTGTTGATTTCTTCTTCAATGATCAATATCACCTGAATGCTATGGGGGCAAACCTGCATACGAAAAAACTGGCGGAATGTCTTTCTCGAATTGAGGCTAATACCGTAGAGCCCGTTTCTGATCCCAGGGTAGCTAATGCCTTAATTGTGGCTGAAGAGCGCTTGCTTATTAATCGTGTTTTAAAAACTAGTGATGGCTATAGCGTAAGGAGAGAGCATCTTTTCAATCTGCTCGCTGCTCTAGATAGATATCATGCTGATAATGGACAATATCCACTCAGCAAGGACTGGGACGGGGTTAATTCAGCCTGGGGTAAGGCCTCAGAGGAATGGATTAATGGCTTGGCACCAAAATACATTGCAGAATTACCCAAAGACCCTGGGGTGCCGAAGGAAGGTCGGGGCTATCTCTACAAATCAGATGGAGTCGATTATAAATTACTTGCACATTATCCCGAGGATTGTGCCCTTGTAGAAAAACACTTTCCCCGATCTATTGATCCAATGCGAAATTGCTGGGCGTATGGCTATTGGACAGAGGGGGGAAAGAATTGGTAGAAGAAGACTTCTATCCTTGTTTATTTATAGTGGTTTTTCAGCGATGACGTTCAGGCTAATGGGTACACCCTTTAATTTAAAACTGCTGGTGTCGTCAAAAATGCCGAACTCATCGACTTTCTGAATATTGGTATAGCCAGCTTCGATCAAGAAGTGTGAAAGAAACTCCAGATTTAATCCCACGCCATGGTAATCGTATTGATCGACATGGCCGCCAAAAATCATTCTCATGGCCTGATATCTTTCATCGATGCTATAAAAGTCTTTCATAAGCAATATATTGGCGAGGATATCAAGGTTAGGTACGCTGATATAAATTTTCCCACCGGGTTTTAGTACTCTAAGCCATTCCGCCAGCGTGGCGCCTAATGGACCGATGTAATCAAAGTGCTCGACTACATGAGAGGCATATATCGCCTCAAAAGTATCATTTTCAAAGCAAGAGAGATCAGACGCATTACATGCGTGATCAACATAGGGTGCATTGTTTGCATTGAGAATTTCCCATTCAGCATGGGCAGTAGTCCCGCCGATGTGTAATTTTCTGTCCATTATCTATCCTTGCCTAGAATTGAGGTGGGCGGAGCCGATCCTGTATAAATCGCATCAGAATTTACCATTTTGGTGGAGCTTGTGTCGACGCATAGATTGTTTATGATGATATTCAATCTATTCTAAAATTTTCGTGAATTCTTGGACGCACCAGAATCTCCGGTTGTGAGATGATTAGCCCGTTGCTACCCACACCCCCTAATTATGAACATACCTAATATTCAACTCGACTCCTTGATTGAGGGCCTTGATGCCCATCTTTCTGGAAATTTTCCTTTGGCGCGTTCTTGTTACGAGCAAGTTGTTTCTTTAGAGGAATGCCGGCAAGAGACAGAGCTGTTTGTAGGTTTGCTTCCTGCCGATGATGGAGCAGGGGTGGGTGCGTTGAATGTTAATAATTCAGTTATCCTGCAAAACAATGATTTTTTACAGGCGGCAGTAAAAGTCTTTCGTCTGGCTGTACGAAATGACTTGTTGGCGCGAGTATTAAGGGCCATGTGTTTATTGGATCCGGCCAATCAGCAGATTCGACTGGAGCTGGTTAATGCCTTAATCAACTCAGGTGCTTTACTGGAAGCGGCTTCTGAAGTTCAGCACCTTATGCATTTATCTCCAGCAACTTCTGGCTACTACCATGGGCTTGCCGATATATATGCTGGTTTAGGCTGGTTAGAGGCGCGAAGAGATGTGCTGGAGAATTTAATTTCTCTAGGAATCTGTGAGGACGCACATGCTCATCAGAAGCTTTCTGAAGTGTATTTAGCGTTGGGTGAAAGCGAAGCCAGCTACTCGAATGCGCTGATTGCTATCACAGGGGAAGGCTTGGGTGCTGAGCAGTATTTATCATTAGGAAATCTCTTTTTTGAGAGAGAAGACTGGCAGAACGCCTTGCTCGCCAATCAGCATGTTTTAAATCTATTACCAGGAAATCCCGGCGCTTTGAATAATGCGGGAAACTGTCTAAAGCAACTCGGTCGTTACTGGGATGCGGAAGAGTCTTATCTAGAAGCGAAAAAATCACCCGATGCGGGTGTGTATCCGTTGATTAATCTGGCTGATTTATACATGACCTTGGGGTATGCGTCTGAATCTGTTGATTATTTTGGTGCTGCGATAGAAGTCGGAACCAGCTATCGTGATGTTTACAGTAACCGCGCGCATGCAATAAATTATCTTTCGGGTTTGGATGAAAAAAGTGTTTTTCAGGCACAGACTCTGGCAGCAGAAATATACAGGGTTGCTGAAAGTGAGCAATATTACGCACCCTCTGCTGTTTCAAATACAGATGGGCGAGTTATTCGTATTGGTTTTGTTTCAGGTGACTTTCGACGACATTCAGTGGCGTACTTCCTTAAACCCCTGCTCAGGCATATAAATAAAACCCGGTTTGAGGTGAGTTGTTACTCAAATGTCCGTAGCCCGGATGCCGTGACCGCTGAAATTCGCTCGTTGAGCGAGCATTGGCATGACATAACCGCAATGTCAGATTCTCAGGTAGCGGCATTAATATTTAAAGACAAGATTGATTTACTGATTGATCTGTCAGGACATACGAGTTTGCATCGTATGGGTATTTTTTCATATCGGGCTGCACCGATACAGGCGACGTGGTTGGGCTATCCAAATACCACAGGGCTTGAAGAAATTAACTATAGAATCACTGATGAGGCAACGGACCCGGTATCTCTGGTAGATGAAGAGCTATATACGGAAAAATTACTGCGTCTTGATGGAAGCTTTTTATGCTTCGAGTCACCTGAATACCGCCCTCCATTAATTCCAACACCAGCAAGTAGTAACGGCTATGTCACTTTCGGCAGTTTCAATAATTACTCCAAAATATCATCTCAGACGATAGAAATGTGGGGAACGATACTTCGGCACGAAACAAGCGCCAGGCTGGTTTTAAAGAGTGGCAGTCTTAAAGATGAAAAAGCTCGAGAGCGTTTGTTTTCATTGCTGGCTGAGCAGGGAGTAGAAAGAGAGAGAGTTGATCTGTTGGCTTTCTCTGATTCATTTGAGGATCATCTCAATCTTTATAATCGCCTCGATATTGCCTTGGATACCTTTCCCTATAACGGAACAACTACGACTTTTGAAGCGCTATGGGCCGGAGTGCCTACGGTATCCCAGGTGGGGGAGGCGCACAGATCTCGTGTTGGTAAGGGAATCCTCCATCATCTTGGTTTAGATCGATTAGCTCCTCAGCCAAAGGACTTTTTAGATGTTGTTTATGAGCTTGCCGCAGATAGTGACGCCTTGAGTGATTTAAGAGCAAAAATATACGCCGATTTTCCTGTTTCAGTTTTAACCGATGGTGCAGGCTTCGCGCAGCGAATGGAAAAGGCATTTAGAGATATGGTTACACCGGCTTAAGTTTTTAGCCTTTGGCCTGAATACAGGATTATTAACGCGTGAAATTGAAAATAGGCATTACCTTTCGTGATGATCAGGAATTGGGTCAAACATGGTATGGAAGCGGATTATCTCAAAACCTGAAGTTTCTCTATGACTTGTTGGAGTTGTTAGGGCACGAAGTAAGTTTTGTTGTTAATACTGATCAATGGACGACGCTAAATCATGGGAATGCTACTTACCGTGTAACAACCCGTGAGTCAGTCTTTAATCAAACCTCACGTTTAGATGTGCTTGTCGAAGCGGGCATGAACCTCAATGAGCTGGAGTGTACTCAATTGAGGGATAGCCTGGGTGTAAAGGTTGTATCTTTACGCTATGGGCATGTTTTCTACATGGATGTTGAAGGTATCTTTACAGCAGAAAATTTACCTGCAAATTTACATACTGCGCGACCCGATATGGTGTGGACCAGCCCACATTTTTCAGGAACGCTCTCTTACTTGTCGACACTTTACGATGCGCCGGCACGTGTATCTCCCTATATCTGGGAGCCGGATTTTGTCGAGACTAGACTCCATCATGTTGGGCGTGTAGAAAAGCCTAGCATCTACGTTATGGAGCCAAATATCAGTGTCTTAAAGAACGCGCTTATTCCGATGGCTGTTTTGGAAAATGTTTTTCGTTCAGCCCCTGATTCTTTTGATAAAGGCTACATCCTTAACAGTATGCACTTTTATCAGAAAGAACTTTTTTTGACGAATATCGCTGCGCGTTTTTCATCTTTACAGGGAGGTAACGAAAAAGTGTATTTTTCACCGAGGGATAGCTTTAGTAATGTATTCAAGAGGCCTGATATTCTTTTGGGTCATCAGCATGAATGCGAATTGAACTATTTATATAACGAAGCTTTATACACCGGTGTGCCATTGGTACATAATTCTCCCGCTTACAAGGATCTTGGATATTATTATCACGAAAATAATGTTGAGGAGGGGGCTGAAAGTCTGACAGGGGCCATCAACTCTTATGTGCCAGAAGAGCACAGGATACAGAATGAGACATTCCTGCAGTCTTTTTCTATTCGTGATACTAGGGTGCAAGAGCAACATGCACTTTTGCTTGAAGAACTAATGGATCTTTAAATTAGATTCCATCCAGGTGGCCATAAACCTCTAGGCCACTGATCAGTGGCTGTATGTAAGGCTCATAGTTTTTCCAGCGTTCTACGGCATGGCTGTAAAGGGGTTGGGCAACTTGGTCAATACTGGCAGTAAGCGCCGGCTGGCTACTCTCGTGAAAAGAGAGGCAGTCGTCCGACCATTCTAAATCAAGAAATTTAAATAAATCCTGTGTGGCTTTTTCAGGGTTTTGGATAACCTGTTCATAGTGAACTTCGAGTATGGGTAGGTCCAGCACCTCTTGCCAGTGTTTCATGAGCTGAACTTGTGAGTTGTACATATGGGGTATTTTTGCCAAGTTAGACCATAAATGATTTATGTCGCTAAAATTCTGGAAGTAAGCTGATAGGCAGCTGTCAATTGGGTTACGTCTAGTCCAGATAGCTTTTGCATTTGCAAGACTCATCTGGGTAAATTGCAGCAGTGCATGATTACCAAGGTTTTTGTCAACAAAGATATTGTCACATGATTGACTGGCTAATCCATCTTGGTAGGCAGATGAAATCATCTCCAGGCTTGATTTATTTGTATTTCGTGAATGACGTACCATGTTGTATTTTTTTATGCCGACGGGGTCTTGTTCTGCGCAGGCCTTGTGTAACCAAGAGAGCTCACCACCTGTTTGAATTTGTGGGTGTTTTTGCAGCATCTTTTCCAACAGGGTAGAGCCACTGCGTGGACTGCCTACCAGTTGCACAATTCTAGGTAGAGATTCATCTTCAGTGAGATGGGGTAGTTGAGAGATGCGTTCTCTCGTCCAGTGTTTGATGGTGTCTTTAGTGGCGCTTTTCAGTAATAAACCATCGAAGGAGTGTTTTTCTAGTCTATTGGCTATCTCATAATGATGAAATGCCTGGCCATAATCCTGAATACCATCGTATAGGTTGCCTAGTTGAAAATGAATAATTTGGCTGGAATGAGGATCGGTGTTGTGCAACTTGAGGTGGTTTTGAAAAAACTGGATGGCTTTTTCTTCAGTGCGTTTTAATTTGGCGAGGCGGCCAATGCCCATAATGGTATCGATTGATGAATCGCTATTGCTGTAACGCTTGAAATAGATGGCCTCAGCCTTGTCATAGTCTTTTTGTTGAATTGCAATTCGAGCCTGCAGGTGTTCCAATTTTGGCTCATTTGGAAATAACGCCAGCCCTTGTTCTACCAGTGTAGAGGCGTTGTCCTGCACGCCTGAAAAGTAGAGTGTGTAGGCCCTCATTGAATACTCGCTTTGGGAGTGAGGCGAGGGTAACTGTTCCCATGCCATAGCTGTATTTTTTATGGCGGATTCAAAATGTGACAGTCTTGCCTGTGTGTATCCCAGGTACATGCGTACCTTGGCATCACCAGGTTTTGCGTTGACTAGCTTTTGTAGGAAGGGTAGTGCTTCGGTAAATTTTTCTTCCTTTAGATAAGATAGCGCTAGGTTGTGGATTTCTGTCGCTGTATTCATTGTTTCGAGGGGTTTGTTAGCATTGCGTGGAACGCTGTTTCCATTTGTTGTGCAAATTTAAGGCTGTCAGTAAGTGGGCTTTGCTGCAGGGCAGGGCGTAGTCCTGTTTTTAAGGTGTACAACTGTTCGCGATCAACATTTAGGCGAGAGAGGATGTCCAAAAAGTCTGCGTTGGAATGCGCGACAAGCTCGGTATGGCCAAGATTGCTAAGAATGCTTTCACTTACACGAGAACGATGATTGCTGCCAGCCAGCGTCACGACGGGCACGCCCATCCAGAGGGCCTCAAAGGTGGTTGTTGTACCGTTGTAGGGGAAAGTATCCAAAGCGATATCGATCTTTTTATAAAAAGCCAGATGCTCTTCGTGGCTCGGTATTCTTGCAACCAGTTCGATACGCTCTGCATCAATCCCGTGTTTTGCAAAACGGTCTAAAGTTTTCTGTTTTATCGCCTCGTCTTCCAGCTGGTGTGATTTCAAAATGAGGTGAGAGCCTGCAAATTGTATAAGTGCATCACTCCAGAGTTTGATGACGTCATCGTTGATTTTGGTGAGATTGTTAAAGCTGCCAAAGGTTAATGGCAGCTGGGTATTCTTTTCTGGCGCAGCAAGTTCTGAACTGTCGCCTTCGTAGCAGAGGAAACTTTGTGGTAGGCGGATCAGCTTTTCTGAGTACAGCGCATCATTTTGCCTGTCTTCAGAAGGGTCGGCAAAATTATCTGTAATACGGTAGTCCATAACCGACAGGCCCGTGGTATTGGGGTAGCCTAACCAGGATACCTGCATGGGGGCAGGGCGGTAGGCAAAAACTAACAAACGGTTATTGTCTGTGTGACCTGCCAGATCTACCAGGATATCAATGCCATCTTGCTTGATAAGCTGGGCCGCTTCAGCGTCATTAATGCCAGTAATATCACGCCAATGATCAGCCGTATTTATAAGCTTTTCGGTGACACTGTCTCCGGTAAGGACGTTCGAGTAGCAATAAATTTCAAACTCGTTTCTATTGTGAGCCTTGAGTAGCGGTTCAAAGAAATAAGCCACAGAGTGGCGTCTAAAATCACCCGAAACATAGCCAATGCGTATTTTCTGTTTGTGCTGGGTAGGGCTTTGAATGGCCGCTAGACTCTCTGATGCGGTAATTGGTTGTGCAAAGTGCTGGGCCCAACGTTGGTGCTCTGTGGCAATCTCGGCATCACTGATGTTGGCTGGGTATTGCATGCTGTAAAGCAGGTTGCTGTAAGCATCCTTGTAATCGGGGCAGATTTCTACCGCCTTTCGGAAAAGTGGCAGTGCCTGTTCAATATCACCGGACGAAGAATAGACGTTGCCCAGGTTGTTAATGGCTTCGTACGCTTGTGGATCGAGTTTTATAGCGGCTGATAGGTGCTCGTTTGCTTCGGAAAGCCTGCCATGCTTGCAGAGTAAATTGCCAAGATTATTGTGTGCGCCGATAAAGTCAGGCTGTAATTTTAGTGTCTTCTCGTACTGTTCTATGGCTTTGTCGTAGTTAAACTGCTGGAAGTAAAGATTGCCCAGATTGAAATGCGCATTGGGGTCCGAAGCGTTTTTTTCAATTGCGGTCACGTAGGCCTGTTCTGCTTCGGTGATCATGCCTGCATTGGTGTAGACGTTGCCGAGGTTGGAATAAACATCTGAAGCATTGGGGTCAATCGCGAGGGCTTTCTGGAAGTTGGCTATGGCTTCTGGGTAACGGCGCAGCATGGACAGCGCATTACCTAAGTTGTTGTAGGCAAGAGGGATATGCGGGGCGATAGCGATGAGTTTTTGGTATTGCGTTACAGCGCCAGCGTAGTTTTCTCTGTTTTGCAGAGAAAGTGCCAGCGCAAATTGTGCATCAATATAATTAGGATCTATGGCTACAGCCTGTCGGTAATATGATTCTGCTTCTTCCGGTCGGTTGAGTGCAGCCAGTGCGCGACCGAGATTATGTTGGTAAATCGAATTAAGCGGGGCGTTGCTGCTGGCTACCTGAAGAAAGCCAATCGCAGTTGAGGCGTCACCCTGGTCCAGCAAAATCAGGCCAAGCAGGTAGTTGGCGTCTATATCATCTGGGTTGTTACTGAGAATGTCGCGATAAAGTGCCGCTGCCTCGCTAGTTTGGCCTGATTTGTGATGATTGATGGCTTTTTCAAGAAGCGGGGAAAGGCTTTCAGCTGGCATATCTATCTCAATTCTTTAGGGTTTAAGTGGTTAGTGTCTTAATTTTTACGAATTGTATCTTAGAACAATAAATGGATGCGCTTGATAATGCGATTTTGTGAATATTTTGAGATGATCAAGAACGGCTATTTATTTTGTTTATGGGTGGGTAAAATTTAGCGGGTATAGAGATTTAAGTGAGCATGGGGGAGCTTCTAAGAGGCTAACATGCCAATGATCCCATGATTTTTGTTGTAAAAATACAACGTGTTTAAAAATATCCAAATAAACCTTGACAGGGAGACGGTTACTGGTAAATTCACTGTGCGCTCATGATGTGAGGACATCTGGGCGCTTAAAGGAATGTAAACGTTTACCTTTTTTAAGAAAAATCATCTTCAAATTGGGATTTGAAATTATGAAAAAAACTTTAATTATGCGCCGCACGGCCTTGGCTGCGTCGATTTCGGTAGCATTGGTTGCTTCACCAGCATTTGCTGATCCAGCAAATAGCAATGATGCAAACATTACGATGAATACGACAGCGCAGATCCAGGGCGCGTTGGATCTTCTCGACGTTGATATGGCAACGAATGCTGGCAACATTGCAAATAACTTAAACAGTATTGCAACTAACGCTTCAAACATTCTTGTGAACAGCGTTGCAACTTCGACCAATACTTCGAACATCACTGTGAACAGCACCACTGCTGCGACCAATGCTTCGAACATCACTGTGAACAGCACTGCTGCTGCAACTAATGCTTCGAACATCACTGTGAACAGCACTGCTGCTGCGACCAATGCTTCGAACATCACTGTGAACAGCACCGCTGCCGCAACCAATGCTTCGAACATCACTGTGAACAGCACCGCTGCCGCAACTAATGCTTCGAACATCACTGTGAACAGCACCGCTGCCGCAACCAATGCTTCGAACATCACTGTGAACAGCACTACTGCTGCGACCAATGCTTCGAACATCACTGTGAACAGCACCACTGCTGCGACCAATGCTTCGAACATCACTGTGAACAGCACCACTGCTGCGACCAATGCTTCGAACATCACTGTGAACAGCACCACTGCTGCAACCAATGCTTCGAACATCACTGTGAACAGCACCACTGCTGCGACCAATGCTTCGAACATCACTGTGAACAGCACTACTGCTGCGACCAATGCATCGAACATCACTGTGAACAGCACCACTGCTGCGACCAATGCTTCGAACATCACTGTGAACAGCACTACTGCTGCGACCAATGCTTCGAACATCACTGTAAACAGCACAGGCGTTGCAACTAACGCTTCTAACGTTGCCGTTAACAGCACAGCGATTGCAACTAATGCATCGAACATCACTGTAAACAGCACAGGCGTTGCAACTAACGCTTCTAACGTTGCCGTTAACAGCACAGCGATTGCAACTAACGCATCGAACATCACTGTAAACAGCACAGGCGTTGCAACTAACGCTTCGAACGTTGCCGTTAACAGCACAGCGATTGCAACTAACGCATCGAACATCACTGTAAACAGCACAGGCGTTGCAACTAACGCTTCGAACGTTGCCGTTAACAGCACAGCGATTGCAACTAACGCATCGAACATCACTGTAAACAGCACAGGCGTTGCAACTAACGCTTCGAACGTTGCCGTTAACAGCACAGCGATTGCAACTAACGCATCGAACATCACTGTAAACAGCACAGGCGTTGCAACTAACGCTTCGAACATCGCAGTTAACAGCACAGGTGTTGCGACTAACGTGTCAAACGTTGCCGTTAACAGCACCAGCATCTTAACCAATGCTTCGAACATCACTGCAAACGCCACGAATATTCTTCAGAATGCTACCAATATCGGTGTGAATTCTACGAATATCCTGACTAACAGTGTTTCGGTCCTGACCAATGTTTCGAACATCGTTGTGAACAGCAATACTGCTGCGACCAATGCTTCGAACATCACTGTGAACAGCACAACTGCTGCAACTAATGCTTCGAACATCACTGTGAACAGCACTACTGCTGCAACCAATGCTTCGAACATCACTGTGAACAGCACTACTGCTGCGACCAATGCTTCGAACATCACTGTAAACAGCACAGGCGTTGCAACTAACGCTTCTAACGTTGCCGTTAACAGCACAGGTGTTGCAACTAACGCTTCGAACATCACTGTGAACAGCACTACTGCTGCGACCAATGCTTCGAACATCGTTGTGAACAGCACTTCAGCTGCAACCAATGCTTCGAACATCGTTGTGAACAGCACTTCAGCTGCGACCAATGCTTCGAACATCGTTGTGAACAGCACTTCAGCTGCGACCAATGCTTCGAACATCACTGTGAACAGCACTGCTATTGCAACTAACGCTTCGAACATCGTTGTGAACAGCACTACTGCTGCGACCAATGCTTCGAACATCGTTGTGAACAGCACTTCAGCTGCGACCAATGCTTCGAACATCGTTGTGAACAGCACTTCAGCTGCGACCAATGCTTCGAACATCGTTGTGAACAGCACAGGTGTTGCGACCAATGCGTCTAACATCACTGTGAACAGCACAGGTGTTGCGACCAATGCGTCTAACATCACTGTGAACAGTGGTAACGTTGCGACTAACAGCGCTAACGTTGCGACTAACAGCGGTAACATTGCGACTAACAGCGCTAACGTTGGAACCAACAGTTCTAACATTGCAACTAATGTTACTAACATTGCGACCAACAGCGCTAACGTTGGAACCAACAGTGGCAACATTGCAACTAACGCGACTAACATTGCAACCAACGCGTCTGACATCGTGGCCAACCGTGACGAAGCTCGTCGTGGTATCGCGATCTCTAACGCAATGGAAGTAATCCTGCCTGATCCTGGCAAGCAGTTCCGTGTAACCGTTGGTGGTGGTCACTTCTCTGGTGAGAACGCTATCGGTATTACCGGTGCTGGCCGTATAGACGACCAGACAGCTCTTTACTTTGGTATCGGTACCGATATCGATGGTGAGGAAGTTGGCGGTAAAGTTGGCGTTTCAGTCCAATGGTAAGAAAGTAAGAGAGCAATTCAGTTTGGTCTAGGTAACTTTGTTACTTAGCTAAGCTGAATAAAGCGATCTTTTTAGGGCCTCTTCGGAGGCCCTTTTTATTGCCTGGAAAAAAAGCCAGAAAAGGGGGTAATTTAATGTTGCAGCGGGTTAATTGCTGGGTGCTGTGCCGGTTTAGGCATATTTAAAGCGATTGACTTCTGTTTGCTGGAAAGGCTGTGAGTATTTATAGTTATTCGATTACTGATTCTTTTATGAGCTAGCCTTTTATGCGCCTCCTGATAACCATCCGTGAAGACCTGTCCGTAGATGAAATGTTTTATGGGAGTGGTTATTCGCAAAATATTAAATTTCTTTACGATTTATTTGATTCTATGGGGCATCAGGTGGAGTTGTTGGTTAATAATCTGCCTGAGAGTGGAGTGTTTTTATTCTCGGAAAAACCCTATGCGGCAACAACCTATAACCATTTGATGCTGAATCCCCAGAATGTCTCGATTGTTTTTGAGATAGGGGCAACGATTCCTGATGTTTCCCGGCAGCTTCTGCGGGAAAAAACGGGCTGTAAAATAGTTTCCGTACGTTTTGGTAATTCCATGGTTATGGATATGGAGCAGGTTTTTCTAAAGCCTCCTGAGCATCCTGAGCGTTTAAATTATCCCGGTGCCGATATGTTGTGGACCTTGCCGCATCATCGAAATGCCATGGGTTATTTTGAGACAGTTTTTGATTGTCCTGTACGTATAGCTCCCTATATCTGGGAGCCTGATTTCGTGGCTAAGCCATTTGCAATGGATGCTTATGAGATTAACGAAAGAGATATTTATGTCATGGAGCCTAATGTCAGTGTGCTTAAAAATGCCCTGATTCCAATGACGATAGTTGAGCGCCTGTATAGAGAGTCTCCCAGCGCTTTCGGTAAGGCTAATATTTTAAATGGGGGGCATTTCTTTAGGGCTGAGTATTTTTTGGAAAATATAGTGAGGCCTTTTAGGTCTCTTCAGGCTGACGCAAATAAGGCCTATTTTCACGACCGTATCGGTTTTGATACGGTATTTCAAAGGCCAGATATACTTTTGTGCCACCAATGGGATTGTGAGCTGAATAATCTTTACTTTGAAGCACTTTACCGAGGGGTGCCTATGGTGCATAACTCTGATGCTTTGAGCGAGGCCGGTTACTATTATGAAGGCTTTGATGTGCAAGCTGGCGTTACTGCCGTGAAGGCAGCCCTTGAGGAGACTGACTTTCAGTCAAGAGTTGTAGTCGATGCCAGCGTAGTGTCACGCTATTCGATCCATCATCCTGAAGTGCAGCAACAATATGTCGATTTGCTGGATGAGGTTGTAAATATGTAGTCTTTTTTACTTGATGGTTCCTCATTTACATCAGTAGATGCTAAAATACGCCGTTCGCTCCAGCAGAATCGATGAAAATGGCACTGAATAGCACAGAAGAAA
>Ga0316204_10008977_pt1 | contig 13590 bp, 13 predicted proteins | sample 6monrhotite_MG_2_FD_205661 | JGI IMG/M metagenome (GOLD analysis project Ga0316204, IMG submission 205661) | Microbial mat bacterial communities from mineral coupon in-situ incubated in ocean water Damariscotta River, Maine, United States -... | ecosystem: Environmental > Aquatic > Marine >... | reverse complement strand
TCGCCCACACTGGCAGGGGCAACGGGTTCCAACTGCACAAACGCCTGTAACCAGTTTTTAAACAACGGGCGGTCACATATTTCAATGCCGCCGTAACACATGCGTACAAAGCCCAGCTTTTTATAAACCGCCAGCGTTTGCGCCACCGCAACCCGGCTAACGCCCAGCAAATCGGCCAATTGGCTCTGGGTTATTTTCACTATAGCCTCACGGGGGCCCTCATTGCTTGCTTGTAACTGCAGCAGGTTTTTGCCCAGTCGGTATTTCAGTGGATAGCGCCGCAGGTCGTCTGTCCATTCCAGCAGATTATGCAGTTGCATTGTTAGGCTGGAAATAATCGGGCCAGCAAGCGTGGGTTCAGTTGCAAGCAGGTGGTCAAATTTGGCTTTTGAAATATGGCTCACCACTGTATCGCCGACGCCGTAGCCATCATGGGTACGCGGCAGGTCTGCAAACAGGGTAAACTCGCCGTAACATTGGCCCGCTTCCAGCACGGCAGCAGTAATAAATTTGCCGTCCAAATCTGTTTTGCCAAAACACACCGCGCCGCTTTTAATAATGGAAAACCCGCGGGTGGTATCCCCGCGTGACTGCATATGCTGGCCGTCCTTGTAGCGCTGGCTTACGCCGAGCGCATCCAGCTTTTGCTGCAAAGCAGGTACGAGCGACCGGTACAGCCCCGGAATACCAAAATTGAAAATATAGCTCACGGTAATTTCCCCTATTGAGCAACCAAAAAAACAGGCGTCACTCCCAATTATCCAATTGTAAATTAGTTTACAGTATTATCCGGCCATGACCGCTATAAAATATCACGAACGACGGCAAACACAGTGGGAAGCGCTATGCCTTATTCTTTGATCATCTTCGGTATTTTCATGGCTTTTGCGGTGGCCGAGGCCCTGCATGCAACGTTAATTCATCTAAAGCATGAACGCACTGAGGATAAGTATGTTGAGCTGATCAGCGGCATATTTTTGCTGGGCCTCACCCAACCAGCGGTGTTGTTCTCGGTAATGTCGCTGGCGGCGATCATAGCGCCGGGAGCCGAAGACATGCTGGTGGATGCCCCGCTTTATGTTGGCATTGCCATGTTTATTATTTTTGATGATATGGCGCAATATTGGTGGCACCGGGCCTCGCACAGCTTCGGCTGGCTCTACGGCCTGCACCGCGCGCACCATAACGGCGACTATATGAGCATCCGTATCGTTTACCGCAACAACATCCTTTATTATGCTTTCATGCCGTCGCTGTGGCTTTCCGGCATCCTTATTTATTTGGGCCTCGGCGCGGTATACGGCGGCTATATTATTGTGAAAATGGCGGTGATTTTTGGTGCCCACTCAAACGTACGCTGGGACGAGAAACTATACCCCATCAAGTGGCTGTCGCCAATAATGTGGCTGGTAGAGCGCACCATCAGCACACCCGCCACCCACGCCGCCCATCACGGTAAATATAAAGCCGACCCGGCCACCAATTACACAGGCAATTACGGCAATTTGTTTTTCTTTTGGGACGTGTTGTTTGGCACCGCGAAAATCACACGCGGCTATCCTGAACGCATAGGTGTTGAAAAGCTGGCACCCATGAGCGCCGGGGCACAATTGCTGTGGCCGCTCATCCGCGACGAAACGTCACCCACAGAGGAAGTGGCTGGGCCAGAGCCTGTTGCCGCTGAATAAACCCACGCAGATCAGATAAACCAGCGGGCGGGTGCACGATCATTTTTCGGGTCGTAAAACCCTGAAATAGGTAATTTCGGCGGCGCGACCCAAAATCAATACGCTGAGCAGTATTTTAACAGCACCACCAAAACTTACCGGCACAAGCCATATTAGCGGCAGCATGATTGCATAAAACAATATGTCACGTTTGCGCACCTTTGCGGCACGGCGGCGTTGCTCAAGGAGTGAAAAACCCTCATCTCTTTGCTCGGCACCCCGCACCATATGATTTCCCACCAGCGAAATTATCTGCAAATAAACCAGGATCCCGCACACCAGCGTGAACGCGTAAATAATAAATTGCCAAAGCAAGGGGTAGTTCTTGATCGGCTCCGCATGGCTCGCCAACAAGGGGCTAATGATTTCAAAGAGTATATGTTCAGCCGCAAAAGCAACGAGAATACCAAGAAGGATAGCAAGCACTAGCAGCAACCATTTCATCCGCCAATAGCGTTGCTCGGTTGCGCGGTCAACATTATAAGCGGCAGCGTGCCAACCCACGCGGATGCTATAACCGCCACTGCGGGTGATAGGTGTGCCTTGCATCTGTTCCATTTGCCCCCCTGTAATATCCTGTAGTTCCCCGCACCAGTTACCAATCATGCGCAACTGGCTGAAAAATTCAAGCCACAAAAGGCCGCGCGCTAGGCAGGTTTGCGAAACGCCAAGGGCCCAAATTTGAAGGCAAACAGCAGGAATGCCACTGACCACAGCAAGCCTGAAAGGGTGAGGAAATTTTCATACTGGGCGAACCACAAGGTGGCAATAATACGGCTGATTGCCGCCAAAGTAATCGCCGCAAAAATGCCGGTAAGCAGTTTGCTGTCAGCCAGCGGCAGGCCTGCATGGCCCAGCGATGCTCGTGACATTACCGCCAGCGTAGTGCTGCCAATGCCGCCCACCGCAAAAGCATGCAGCGCCGCAATATCGCTAACAATTCCGGCCTCGGCCAGCGCCAGCAACATAAACCCTATAGGCACCCACAGGTAAGACACATGCAAAACAGCCACCAGCGGTGAAGTAAATGTGTGCAGGCCGCGCCAGCGGTAAAGCCGGATAAAATGCAATAGTGCTGCCGCGCCAGCACCCGCTGTAAACACTGGCCCGCCTGCCCCCAACAGATAAGCCACCAGCACCGCTGCGGCTGCAAAAATGGCAACTGCGTCAAACCGCCCAAACATAGTGGGCAGCGTTTCCATCCCCTGCATGCGCATCCAGTTACGGGTGAACGCCGGAATGATACGCCCGCCAATAATGGTGATAAGCACCAGCAGCACACTGAGGCCTGTTTCCCAGCCGGAAATTTCCATATCCAGCATGCCAAGCCGTTGCAGGTTTGCAGCTGTAGCGGCACTGGCCAGCAGCAGGAACACAAAAACTATTTTCAGGTTGCGCCAGTTTTTACCGCCAATAATTTCACGGGCTGCAAACAGAATGAACAGGGCGAAAAAGCCGGTCTCTGCCGCCGCGCGCAGAGCCTCAAAATCTTGCCCAAATAACAGAGCTACAGCCAGTATGCGCGCCGCCAGCCAGAAGGAAAATAACAGCCCCAGCTCAAACCCGCGAATGGGCAAACGGCCTGTCCAGTTGGGAATAGCCGTAAGGGCAAAGCCCGCCACCACGCCGCTGCCGTAGCCGTAAACCAGTTCATGCGCGTGCCATACCATCATATTTTGGTTTGCGCCCAAATCCCCGCCCATACTGGAGACATAAACCAGCCACAGCACTAATGAGACCACCGCCCACAGCGCCGCGCCCAGAAAAAACACCCTGTAACCCCCTGCCAAAATCGCCGGGCCGCTGTAAGGCTGCGGTTGCTGGCCTGCTATGGGTATGCTTTGCTGTGCCATCTGTATTCTCCGGGTTTTTGCGTGTGGCTTGCCATTTATTCGGGCAGACAGCAACTTGGCATGGATCAGGCTATTGCTGAATTAAATTCGCTCTCTGTGCGACACTTTTGCGCGACTTCCCTGTAGCGCACGCTGTGTGGCTCGGTTATAAGCTGAGGCATGGCATATACATCACTCAGAGATTTTATCGCAGCCCTTGAGGCAGACGGCAAGCTGGTACGCGTTAGCGAACCGGTTTCAACAGAGCTGGAAATGACCGAAATTCAAACCCGCGTGTTGCGGGCGGGCGGGCCAGCCATACTGTTTGAAAATGTAATAAACGAGCGCGGCGAAAAATCCCCCATGCCGGTTTTGGTGAACCTGTTTGGCACCGTAGACCGTGTGGCAATGGGCATGAACCGCGAACCCCACCAGCTGCGTGAAGTGGGCGAAACGCTGGCGTTCCTGCGCCAACCCGAACCACCGCGCGGCGTGAAAGACGCCATCAAGATGCTGCCGCTGGCCAAGCAAGTACTGGCCATGCGCCCCAAGACGGTAAAAAAAGCCCCGGTGCAAGAAATTGTGCTAACGGGCGATGATATTGACCTGAACGCGTTGCCAATTCAAACCTGCTGGCCCGGTGAGCCCGCGCCGCTGATAACTTGGCCCTTGGTGGTAACAAAAGGGCCATCAGATAAAGCCGAAGACAACTACAATCTGGGCATTTACCGCATGCAGCGGGTGAGTAAAAACCAAACACTGATGCGCTGGTTAAAGCACCGGGGCGGCGCGCAGCAATATGCCCGCTGGAAAGATGTTAGCCCCGAACCCGTGCCCGCCGCCGTGGTAATAGGCGCTGACCCCGGCACCATTTTGGCCGCCGTGACGCCCGTGCCTGATACCCTGAGCGAATACCAGTTTGCGGGCCTGCTGCGCGGCAAAAAGGTGGAGCTGGTAGACTGTAAAACCGTTCCCTTGCAAGTACCCGCCACCGCCGAAATTGTGCTGGAAGGTTTTGTAAGCCTTGATGATTACCGCGATGAAGGCCCTTACGGCGACCATACGGGTTATTATAATTCGGTCGAGCAGTTTCCGGTGTTTACCATCACTGCCATTACCATGCGCAAAGACCCGATATATTTGAGCACCTACACAGGCCGCGCGCCGGACGAACCCAGCATACTGGGCGAAGCCCTGAACGAGGTGTTTATCCCGCTGTTCCAGCAGCAGTTCCCCGAAGTGGTGGATTTTTGGCTGCCGCCAGAGGGCTGTAGCTACCGCATTGCGGTGGTCTCAATCAAAAAGGCCTACGCCGGCCACGCAAAGCGCATCATGACCGGGGTATGGAGCTACCTGCGGCAGTTCGTTTACACCAAATTTGTGATTGTGGTGGACGACGATATTGATTGCCGTGACTGGAAAGACGTGATGTGGGCGATTTCCACCCGCATGGACCCGGTGCGCGACATAGTGACGATTGAGAACACGCCGATCGACTATCTGGATTTCGCCAGCCCCGAAAGCGGCCTTGGCGGTAAACTGGGCATGGACGCCACCAACAAAATAGGCAACGAAACCCACCGCGAATGGGGCGAGCAGATTACAATGGACGAGAGTGTTGTGGACCGTGTGGACAAGATGTGGGAAAGCCTCGGCATCGAGGGCGAATATTCGAAGATTTGGAAGTAGACTGTCGCAGGAAGTTTTTCCGGGGTGGATATGTTAACCTCGATTTGGCGAAGTCACGTTTCGGCACACCACCAAGTGCCTTGTTGGAGAGTTACCGGTGCGTTTTGAGTATAAAGTGCGTTTTGAGTTTAAATATAGGGCTGTATTTGCGCTATCCGCCGCCCTTTCCTGCTGGCTTGCCTTCACACCCGCAGTGACAGCACAAGATAAAGCCGCAAGCGACAAACCCGCCATGACAGGCACCGTCTACCCGGCACCGCTCTACCGGGCATGGCAGGCGATCCTCGACGAGGCTGGCATTGATTATGAGACCACCATCGTGATGCAGGGCCGCAGGCGGCGCATGTTCATCGATGGTCTCCTAACACTTGATTGCTGCTTTAACCCGTCGTGGCGTAATCAGCCCGAGGAGCAAGAAATCCAGCTGTTTACCGATAACTTCTACACCATGGAAGTTCGCTATGTGTTCAAGAAGGGGCAAGTGGTCCCGGTGCCCTCGCCCGAGCATTTGAAGAATATGCGCTTCGCTGCGGTGCGCGGCTTCACCTATAACCACCAGGAATATTTCGGCGAGACCATTGACGCGCAGTATCCGGGCGACGCAATGCGGCTGGTAGAGCTTGGACGTGCGCAATTAACCGAGATTAGCACCGCTCAATTCAAGTTTGAGATGCTCAAAAAACCACGCAATTTGGAGTTGGGCGACATAAGCACCAAAACCGCGATGCACGCGCGTGTACATAGAAGCCGCGCCGAATTATTACCGCGCCTAAACGCCGCCATCGCCCGCCTGAAAAAAACAGGCCGCATCAAAGAAATTATCGAAACCACTGTTCCGGAATAAGACGGGTGCTTGACGCTACGCCACCAACAAAGTCGGCGGTGAGACCCACCGCGAATGGGGCGAGCAGATTAAAATGGACGACGGCGTGGTGGAGCGTGTGGATAAAATCTGGGAGAGCTTGGGTATCGAGGGAGAATATTCAAGGATTTGGAAGAGCTAATGCATACCTCTGATATCATCGGTCAAATCGACACACCCCTAGGTGTAGTACCAATACTTTGCAGCACCGCATCCAGCAAACTCGCGGGCCTAGTTCTTACTAAGGAATATTCGAAGAAAAATGTTTCAAATGAACAGTGGTCAGTCGATCAAGTCGATCTCTACAAGCTAACTATAACAGTGAGTGAATTTTGTTTGCTAATTACGCTTGGCACTGGAAGAATTGTCCATGATGAAAGCTACGCCGAAAGTGGCCAGTTTTTTGATAGCATTCGTTTTGAAAAAGACGAACTGTTGATGCACGTTGGCACACATGACGGCGAGGCAGTCAATATTGGACTTCCGAATAGAATTCAACGGCCTGATGAAGGCTTTGATTTGGTGAAATATAACAAGTCTGGAGACATTGTAATTTCTGTAGCACCTCTGCAAACGTCGGAGACCATCGAGCTGTATTTTTCTGTGGCTTGGAAGCTGAACCCACAGCCGGAAGAACTTTCAACATGGTTCGCCGCTGACTTTGCGCTTCCTGGACCAATCTTCAAATCAGCCTAGAACAATTAATTGAGCCCCATTCTGGAGAATGACAAGCATACGAACGTCATTCGATGACCTCCCTATTTCGTCACTCGCCTACTTGATAGGCGAGTCTAGAGTGTTGGAGTGAAAGACTGGATTCGCCGGTCAAGCCGTCGAACGACGAATAAAAAAGAGCCGCCGAATGACGAAGAGATGAGCACTATCGCGCGATGAAAACATGGGGGCTGTTGAAAGGCGAAGGGACTTTACTGCCGGCAAATCACCTCATAAAGGTCATTCCAATCTGGGTTCTCTGCTTCAATCAATTCCAGCTTCCAGTCGCGCTTATACCGCTTCAATCGTTTTTCGCGTTTTATCGCAGCTTCGGCTGTTGCGTGAACTTCGAACCATACCAGCATGGTTACATCATGTTTTTCAGTGAAGCCTTCAACGACATGGTTTTTGTGTTCCCATACGCGGCGTACAAGGTCATTGGTCATACCGATGTAAAGCGTGCCGTTGCGCCCGCTTGCCATAATGTACGTGTAATATTGCATGCTTGAGATTTAGAAGGGCTGGGTTCGCCGGTCAAGCCGTCGAATGACAAAACAAGGGGCGGGCTATTAGCCTTATGCGGCTTCAAGCTCTGAGAGCAATCCTGCGATGGCAGTGGTGGACTGGTTGGCGATAGAGCTGCTTTGCTGCGATAGCGCTGTGCCTACCCTTTGTGCCGTGCTGGATGCCTCGGCAGCCGAGCCAATCTCTACGCTTGCCAGCTTTTCAGCCGCTGCCTGTGTTTGCTGGCTGGCGGTATCAACCACAACAGCGGGGGTTTCCGCCACTGAAGACTGTGTTGAAGACTGTGCCTCGGCACCCGTTTTTGGGCCTGCCCTCTCACCTGTCGGTGCCTCCGCAGCTTTTTTGGCCTGGCTGGCAATGTTTGCGTTAATCTGGCTGTCTATGCCGGAAGAAATAGTCATGCGCTGTTCCTACTGTTTCTCTATAGTTTTCTGCGTATAAAAAATACCAAACCAACACAGCAACTTACGGGCCAACCACCCCAAATATTAATTCATTGTATTTCAGCACGTTAAGAGAAGCAAGCATCACTGCATGTAAGCAGGCATGGGGAAAATACTGCCCTTTGCGGTTCCATCACAGCACACATTACAAAACTCGCAGCCTTTGCTGCATGCAGCAAAAAATCATGCGGTGTATTCAATCTGTTAATTTTTCTTTGGCACAATGCCGTTCAGGGGGGTCGTACAATAGGGGTTTAGGGAGGCTTCACCTGTGGCGATTGGCTTTAAATACGGCGTTACTGCTGCGTGTCTTGGCTACCTTTTCGCTTTATGCCTTCCCGCTTATGCTGCCCCTTTAGCGGCGCAAAACACTGAATTTATTCCCGAAAACCCAATATCTGAAAATTCCGGGCCTGAAACCGAGCCTGAAAAAGTAACTACCATTGCCACCGTTTATGCCACCCCGTTTGACCGTGTTTGGCGGGCTATCCTCACTGAAGCAGGCATTCCGTTTAAAACAACCAAGGTGGTACAGGGCCGCAGGCGGCGCATGTTTGTTGACGGCTTCATAACCCTTGATTGTTGCTTCAACCCTTCATGGCGCAACCGCGCGGAAGAACAGGTGGTGCAGCTTTTCACTGACAGTTTTCATGTCACTGAAATTCGCTATGTGTTTAAAAAGGGCAATGTGATCCCCATCCCTTCCCCTGAACACCTCAAAAACCTGCGCTTTGCCATTGTCAGGGGCTTTACCTACACACTTGAAGACTATTTCGGTGAAACCATCGCCGCCCGTTTTCCCGGCGATGCGCTGCGGCTGGTTGAACTGGGCCGCGCTCAGTTAACCGAGGCCAGCCGGGTACAGTTTGAATTTGATATGGCTAAAACCCCGCGCAATTTGGAACTCGGCGACATTAGCAGCTACACCAACCTCCATGCCCGTGTGCATATAAGCCGCGCTGATCTGTTACCCCGCCTGAACGCGGCGATAGCCAAACTGAAAAAAAATGGCCGTATTCGGGAAATACTTAACGCCTCCATTCCGAATTAAGCAACAGGCTCAGCCCTCTGTCGCTCAACATTGTTCAAAAAATTGGCATGCACAGCGCTGTTCGCGCATAGTGCCGCCTTAGATAATTTCAGGGGAGAGACCAAATGCCAGTGGCACCAATAGAAAAGCCGGATAGCGTTTCAATATCGCGGCGCGGGCTATTTGCCTATTTTGGGGCAAGTGCGGCCGCTATGGCACTCACCGGCTTTCCTGCACGGGCAGACGAAACCGAATTGTTGCCACACCGCAAAAGTACGGCCCCCATGATGCTGCATTTCAACGAAAACTCGCTGGGTATGTCACCAAAGGCGATTTTAGCGGCCCAACAAATGGTGGCAACAGCAGGCAACCGCTACGCGGATGATGCGGTACTTGAACTAACAGACATGCTGGCCGCCAAACACCGGGTTCCGGCAGACTGGGTTGTGCTGGGTAACGGCTCAACCGAGATTTTAAAATCCATCGTTACCATGGCCGCGAACGAAGGCGGCACGGTGGTGGAACCCACCCCTACCTTTGGTGCCGTGCGCGGTTATGCCAAAGCCGAACATATGGCCGTAACAAGCGTGCCTGTTAACCCTGATTTCACCACAAATTTAGGCGCACTGAAAAAGGCCGCAGACAAAATTACCGGCCTTGTGTTGATAAACCTGTGCGATGCAAATAATCCCACCGGCACCATTTGCGACCACGGGGAATTATTACACTGGGTAACAAACGCACCGTCCAGCCAGCTGTTTCTGCTGGACGAAGCCTATGTGGATTATACCGCACTTAACCCGGCGTTTAAAAGCCTGCTGCCACTAGTTCGCGGCGGCCATGAAAACCTGATTATCGCGCGCACTTTCTCAAAAGTGTACGGCATGGCGGGCATGCGTGTTGGCTACGGTATTACTGCACCAGCAACAATGAAACGGCTAAAGCCTTTCACTGCATCGTATAACCTGAGCGCCGCAGGAACCGCCGCAGCAATGGCTTCGCTGAAAGACACAGCCTTTTACGAACACAGTTTAAAATCCAACGCTGATGCCAAAACCACCCTTGTTAAAACGCTTGACCAATTGGGACTGGATTACATCCCCGCCAGCACAAATTTTCTACTGCACCGTATCGGTAGCCCGGTTGCTGACTATCAGCGACGCATGAAAGCAAACGGCATTCTCGTTGGCCGCCGCATGACCAAGGAAGATGGCTGGAACCGCATTTCAATCGGCACACCACAGGAAATGCAAGCCTTCACCCAAACTCTGCTGGCTTTCAGAGATAGAGGCTGGGTTTAATTGAACCAGCCAGACCACAGGCCTTACCATCGCTGAGCGAGGCCCTAATATCGCTCGCTGAGCCCCTGGCATTGCTCACACAATTACGATTTACAGTTTATGGTAGATATAGTACACTCTCTTGAGAAATTTGGGGAGAATACCATGGCTGACCAACCACAAAAAACTCCAACACGTCCCTCACAAGAGGTTCTTGATCTGTACGATAAATACGCGCACGGATTTATTGACAGGCGCCTGTTTATGCGGCGGCTTTCGGCATTTGCGGTGGGCGGCCTAACGGTTACGGCACTGGCCGACAGCGTATTGCCCAATTATGCGCTGGCCGATCAGGTGGCTGCGGATGATGCCCGTATTATGGGTTCTAACGTGCCGTATTCCTCGCCAAACGGGGCAGGAAATATGCGGGGTTATCTGGCAATACCGGGCGAAATATGTACGGGACAGAAGTATCCCGGCGTGGTGGTAATCCATGAAAACCGGGGGCTAAACCCTTATATCCGTGACGTGACGCGGCGACTGGCAGTGGCGGGATATATAGCGTTCGCCCCTGACGCGCTTTATCCGCTTGGCGGCTATCCCGGCAATGACGATGATGGCCGCACCATGCAACGCAAGCGGGACCGCGCTGAAATGACCGAAGATTTCACTGCAGCCGTTCATATGCTGCAAGCTCATGCCAATTGCACCGGCAATGTGGGCTGCGTGGGTTTCTGCTTTGGTGGCAGCATGGCCAACCGGCTGGCTGCAAATATCCCGTCCCTGAAAGCAGCGGTGCCTTTTTACGGCGGCGGCGTGCCGGCGGAAGATGTGCCCGCCATTAATGCACCGTTATTGATCCACCACGGGGAACTGGACAAACGCCTTTTGGCGCGCTGGCCTGATTATGAAGAAGCTCTGAAAGCAGCGGGAAAAACCTATACGGCCCATATTTATGCTGGCGCCAATCACGGGTTTCATAATGATACAACCAGCCGCTATGACACAAAAGCCGCCGAACTGGCGTGGAGCCGCACTTTGGCCTTTTTTGCGGAACATCTGCACTAGAAAGACCGGACAATAAAAATACCCTAATGCGGCGTTGCGCTGCCCCCGGCTTTGTGGCTTATTGACGAAAGATAATTCGTCCACAATAAACGGCAGTAATCTCTAATGGCTGACACCACGCTTGACCTTCTGAACACCCTTGTAAAATCAGCAATTAAAAGCGGGGCAGATGCCGCCGACGCTGTGGCAGTAGATGCGCGCTCGCGCGGCATATCGTGGCGCGAAGGCAAAATGGAGGATGTGGACGGGGCTGAATCCGAAGATATTGGTCTGCGGGTACTTTTTGGTAAAAAGCAGGCAATGGTTTCCACCAGTGATCGCCGTGCGGACAGCTTGAAAACCCTTGTAGAGCGCGCGATTGCGATGGCAAAAGCTGTGCCTGAAGATGAATACTGCGGCCTCGCACCGGCGGACAGGCTGGCCCATGGCCCCTTCCCTGACCTTGAACTGTATGACAATACCGATGTTTCAGCCCAAGACCTGAAAGCACTGGCCCAGGAAGCTGAAGACGCCGCACGCGCGGTTGAAGGTGTTACCAATACCGAGGGTGCGGGCGCAGGTGCCAGTAGCTGGGCTATTTCACTGGTAACCAGCCACGGCTTTGAAGGCCACTATAAAGGCAGCAGCTTTTCGGCTTCTGTTTCAGCTGTAGCAGGCACCGGTACGGCTATGGAACGGGATTATGATTACTCGTCAAAACGCCATTTTGCTGATTTGGAAAGCGCCACAAAAATTGGCCAGCATGCTGGTGAACTGGCTGTAGCGCGCCTGAACCCCGGCAAAGCCCCCAGCAAACAAATGCCGCTTATCTTTGGACCGCGTGTTTCCAATAGCATGCTGGGCCATTTTTCCGGGGCTATTTCGGGTAGTTCTGTTGCGCGCGGCACCAGCTTTCTCAAAGACCGGATGCAGGAAGCCGTTTTTGCAGAGGGCGTAACCATTGTGGATAACCCCTTCATCAAACGCGGGCTTTCCAGCAAGCTGTTTGACGGCGAAGGTGTTGAAATGCGGACTTCAAAGCTGGTTGAAGACGGCATCTTAAAAACATGGCTGTTAAATAGCGCAACTGCGCGCCAACTGGGGCTGGAAGTTACCGGCCATGCTTCGCGCGGTACATCGGGCGCTCCGGGCATTGGATGCAGTAACCTTTATATGGAAGCTGGCAGCCTGTCTCCTGACGAACTGATGGCAGACATAGACGAAGGCATTTATATAACCGACCTTATAGGCATGGGCGTGAACGGCATTACCGGCGATTACAGCCGCGGTGCCAGCGGCTTTATGATCCGCGGCGGCCTGCTGGCAGAACCAGTAAGCGAATTCACGATTGCAAGCAATCTTAAGGATATGTTCAGGGCTATTGTGCCAGCATCAGATTTGAAAATGACATATGGCACCAACGCGCCAACCCTTCGCATTGACGGCATGATGGTAGCCAGCAGCTAGTTGAATGACAAACAGGAAGCGATACGGCGAATAACACGTGGCAAACAAAGCCGACATATTCGATGAAGAAAATTGCCCTTGGCAGCGCGCTGATGAGGCAAGGCTGGTGCGGCAGGTTACCGAAGAAGCAGGTCGCATTGCGCTTTCCTATTTCGCCCGCGACATCCATACATGGGAAAAATCCCCCAACAACCCGGTATCGGAAGCTGATATCGCAGTAGACACTTTCCTGCGTACCACCTTAATGCAAAACCGCACGGGCTATGGCTGGTTATCGGAAGAAACCGAAGATCAACCTGAACGACTGCGGTGTGGACGCCTGTGGATTGTTGACCCCATTGACGGCACACGGTCTTTCCTTAAAGGCGGCGAAAACTGGGGTATTTCAGTGGCACTGGTACAAGATACAAAACCCATTGTTGCAGCTTTTTACGCCCCGGTTAAAAATGCCTTTTATTTTGCCGAACGTGGTCGCGGCGTTACCAAAAACGGCATGAACATTACCGTTTCCAACCAAAGTGACATTAATCAGGCGCGCATGATGGGTGACCCATCCGCTTTCAAAAGCAAAAAGTTCTGGCCCACACCGTGGCCTGAAACCATGTATGCCGAGCAGGCAAACAGTATCGCGCTCAGGATATGCCAAATCGCTGACGGGCAGTTTGATTGCTGTGTAACCCTGCGCCCCAAAAACGATTGGGATGTTGCAGCCGCAGATCTTATACTGGAAGAAGCAGGCGGGTTATTAACCACCGGCACCGGAAAACGGTTGGTTTTCAACCGGGAAAAGCCGTTGCACGACCATATTGTTGCAACCTGCCCATCACTGGTTGAACCAGTAATGGAGCGCGTGGCGCCTGCCTTGGCGCTTTGGTTCAACAACAGCGCGAAAAACAAAAAAAGCACGAAATAATCACTAACAGCAAAAAAATATCGCGTTAACATCAGGTTTCCATTTACACTGTAAGAATAAG
>Ga0316204_10008976_pt1 | contig 13591 bp, 9 predicted proteins | sample 6monrhotite_MG_2_FD_205661 | JGI IMG/M metagenome (GOLD analysis project Ga0316204, IMG submission 205661) | Microbial mat bacterial communities from mineral coupon in-situ incubated in ocean water Damariscotta River, Maine, United States -... | ecosystem: Environmental > Aquatic > Marine >... | reverse complement strand
AATCAGTGAAACCACTGGGACCTATCTTTAATTAATTTACCGATAAAGTGTTGTTTAACCTTACGTTTTTCGGTGTTATGTTCGATAGCCTAATTTTTGAATAAAGGCATATTTTTCATTTGAGTTTATTCGTATATCCCATTGTAGAGTGTTGTTTTGATTGATAAAAATGACAATCAGTGTATGATGTGCAGCCTTCAATTTTGACCTGCCACGGTCAATATGTGAGTCCACACAGCTTGCGTAATAAGCCTGGGCAATAACTTTCTACACAAACTGATTTTGTTGTATGAGGTACATCATGCTAAATAAAATATTTCCTTTTTTGAACTGGATTAACGAATTAAAAGACCCGGCAATTCTTCGTGCTGATATGATCGCCGGTCTGACGGTAGCGCTGGTTCTTATCCCACAGTCGATGGCTTATGCCACACTTGCGGGGCTGCCTGAAGTTTATGGTCTTTATATTGCCTTTGTACCGGTGTTTGTGGCTGCGTTATGGGGTTCATCTCGCCAGCTTGGTACCGGTCCGGTCGCCGTGGTTTCTACGATGACAGCGACTATGCTGACACCGATAGTGATCCCCATGCTTGGGACTGACTATACGCAAGAGGAGTTCCTTGCACTCTATATTCCTACCGCAATGTTTTTAACCTTGCTCGTTGGCCTGTTTCAATTTGCTTTGGGATTATTTCGCCTCGGCGCAATCGTTAACTTTTTATCACATCCGGTTATCGTCGGTTTTACCAATGCGGCAGCGCTGTTTATCGGTTTAACCCAGATTTCTAAAGTCTTCGGTGTGGAAATGCCGGGCGGTGCCAGTGACCACTTCCTCACGGTGAGAATTTTAGGTGTGATAGAAAATCTTGGTGATACACACCTGGAAACTTTACTAATGGGTATCGCAGCGTTTGCGATCATGATCGGATTGAAAAAATTTGCGCCAAAAATTCCTGGTGTTTTAACGGCGGTTGTTGTGACAACCGTAGTCAGTTACGCCATCGGCTTCGAACAGATGGGGGGCAAAGTGGTCGGTACGATTCCAGAAGGCCTGCCTGGTTTTGCTTTGCCCGGATTTAATCTTGAAGCTTTTTCACATCTGTTCATCGGCGCTATCATTATCGCCATGGTCGGTTTCATGGAAGCGATATCGATTGCAAAAGCCATGGCTGCCAAATCGAAAGACCGTATTGACCCTAACCAGGAACTCATCGGTCAGGGTATGGGTAATATATTCGGTAGTTTCTTCCAGGCCTATCCGGCATCAGGTTCATTCTCTCGTTCAGCGGTTAACTTCAATGCAGGCGCAAAAACCGGATTTTCTTCTGTGGTGACTGCGATCATCGTCGTTGTGACCCTGTTATTCCTTACACCGCTTCTGTATCATCTGCCTAAAGCGACGCTTGCTGCAGTGGTTATCATGGCGGTATTTGGCCTGATCAACTTCAAATCGATCAAACATATCTGGGATATCAACAAACATGACGGTATCGCGGCCATGGTTACCTTTGTAGCGACTATTGGTTCTGCACCAAAGCTCGACCATGGTATCGTTATTGGCGCAGTACTGGCAATTGTTCTTTATCTATACCGTACTATGCAGCCTCGTGTGGCTGTATTAGGCCGTTACAAAGATGGCACCTTGCGTGATATCGAAATCAATAAAGATCTGCCTACTGACGAAAATATCATCGCGGTACGTTTTGATGGTTCACTGTATTTTGCCAACGTTTCTTATTTCGAAGATGCGATGTTGAAAGCGGTATCGCAATATCCAGATGCAAAATATCTGCTGGTTGTCGGTGATGCCATTAACCAGATCGACGCATCCGGTGAGGAAGTGTTACATCATCTGGTCGAACGTTTGCAGGGCAATGATATGACCGTCGTGTTCAGTGGCCTAAAACGTCAGATACTGCTGGTGATGAAGGCAAGTGGTCTGTATGAAGTCATCGGCGAGCAAAACATTTTCTCTAATGAAGATTTAGCATTAGATGAGATCTACAAACGACTGGAACTGGACGCTTCGGGCGATGCCTGTCCATTATTATGGCGGCCTTCACCGGCATAATAATTTAGCTTTAAGTTCTATAGAAATATAGGCTTGAAAAAGGGGGGGGAGGAATAACACATTCTTCCGTCCCCTTTTTGATTATTCGTCGTTTTCCTGAAGCCAGCTTAAAGCGTCATCTGCATCATCAAAATATTTTACTTCGCCAGACATGAACCAGGATCCTATTTTTGCACTGTACTCCTGCCATTTCTTATTGCCAAAAATAGCAATTTTTTCAAACTCGTTACCACGTTTTAAGCCAAGTTTGAAATCATCCCAGGCGGCCCTTAACTCCCAGCCTTCGAACTCGGAGCCATCTATGTATACTTTAATCTTAGGGTCGCTTACGCCTTCGAGTGCAGCGTCGATCATGGGATTGATCTTTTCATAATCATCATGTGTCAGTTTCCCGGTAGCTTTTAATGACAGGAAAAATTCGTTGTTAGCTCTTTCTATGCCGATCGAAAGGCCGTGTCTGATGATCTTCATGGTGGCTTCCTCCTGCTGTTGGTATATAAGTTATATTACTCTTACCCGGTGAACTTTCAAATTCCTTGTCTCACTTACTTCAAATGATTTACCCAGTCCTGTGTAGACACATCAATCAGATCCAGTATGCCTGCGGGATATAATCCGGCGACAAGAATAAATATGGCAAACACCCCGATGATAAGGAATTCACGCCCCTGAAGGTCGACAGATTGTTTGACGGCAGCATTCGTGGCTGGACCAAGAAATGCCTTGCGGTATAGTGAGACAAAATAGGTCGCACCGATCACCACCGCTACAAGCGCAGCAATGCCGGCACCAGTATGTGTGGTGATAGCTGAGTACAGGATCAAAAACTCGGCAGGGAAGCCGCTGGTACCCGGTATGCCCATTGAAGCGAGGCCAAATAATAAAAAGAATGAAGTTAGCTTAGGCATATACCTGGCTGCACCACCGAGGCTGATGATGTCAGTGGAGCCTATGCGGTGATGGAGCAGACCTGTAATAAGAAACAGGCCGCTGGAGATAACAACGAAGTTAAGCAGCTGGAATATCGCGCCCTGTATGCCCTGCAGGGTAAATGTTGATATACCTAATATGACCAGGCCTACGTGACTGATGCTTGAAAAGGCCAGCATACGCCGCAGGTTGGTCTGTGCCATGGCAACGACTGCTCCGTAGAGGATACCGATAGCACCTAAAGTCGCCAGTAACCAGGCAAATTCCTGTGCAGCCTGAGGCGCCAACGGTACCACGTATCGTATGACACCGTAAGCGCCCAGCTTGAGGCCGACGATGGTGGCTGTCACCGATACTGGTCCCTGCATCGCCATTACCGGCAGCCAGGTGTGTAGCGGCACGATAGGTATCTTGAAAGCAAAACCTAACATCAACAGCAGGAATACCTGCTTCTGTATATCCAGTGGTAATGGTGTATTCAGCCACTCCAGGTAATCAAAAGTCAGCCCTGACGGAATACTGCCGGCGATTTCGGCATGACTGAAGGCGAGTAACACGAAACCGAACAGCAGGGGAATACCACCTGCCAGCATGAATAGCATGTACTTAACAGCAGCAAAACGGCGATTTGGTCCCACGCCCCAGAAACTCACCAGGAAGTAGATCGGGATAAGTGTCATCTCCCAGAACAGCATGAACAGGATGCCGTCGAGTGAGCAGAAAATGCCCAGTGTCGCGCTTTCCAACAATAGCATCAACGAGTAGTACAGCCGCTGCATGTGTGTGACGGAACGCCATGAGCTAAGGATAACCCCGATAAACAGTATCACCGTTAATGGCAGGAACAGTACCGAGAGTCCGTCCACACCGACCTGGTACAGTGCATTGATAGAGGGTATCCATTCAGCGCGTTCGACGAGTTGAAAACCAGTGATACCGGCATCGAACTGGAACAGTACGGTCAGTGAAAGCAGCAGGTCGACGATGGCCGTAGCCAGTGCTATCCAGCGTGCATGGGAGGCATTTGGCCATAGCCATATCAGTGCGCCACCGACGGGCAGCGTGATGATCAACAGGCTTAGTAATGGGAAAGTCGCTTCTGTCATGGTTTCGCGTACTAATGTTCCTTTTGTGTTGAATAAAGCTCGTTTAGAGGCTCGAGTGACTTGTCGATCAGTTCAAGCCACGGTTCAGAATAAAAGCCTAGTCCAAGCAATGCAGCGATGATGATGCCGGCGATAAGTACCTCGGTACTCAGGGTGGCGGTTGCCTTGATACGCAGGTTCTTGTTCTCCGTCTGGGACAGGAATACACGCTGAAATGCCCACAGCAGAAAACCAGCAGCCATAACATTCCCCAGGGCTGCACCGATGGTGACAAGTGTGCCGAAACTTTCGATCGAACCTTCCATCACCAGGTGTGCTGCATCAAAACCCGGGGTACCGGGCATGCCGACGATGGCGAGGCCGGCAACCAGGAAGGCAATTCCGACCACAGGCATATGATCGAAAAGACCACCTAGCTGAGTCAACCGGGTGGTACCGGTGCGCTGGAATATCAGGCCGGTCATGAAGAACAGGCCTGCAATGGCCAGTCCGAAGTTGATCGTCAGCAGGGTACTGCCGAGGAATGCCTGTGGGTTGAGGCTCAACAGGCCTATCATGACGATACCGGTGTGGCTGATAACGGCATAGGCCAAAAGCCGGCGCAGGTTGTCCTGCATCATTGCCAGCAAGGCTGCGTAGAGAATGCCAGTAACGGCCAGTGCCAGTAAAAATATCTGCCATTCCATCACGGCATCGGGCAGCAGCGGATAGACAAAACGCAGGATGCCATAGATACCAGTCTTAACACCCAGCAACAGGATCGGTGCGACCGCGATCGTGCCATGTTCAGCAGCTAGCGGCAGCCAGCCGTGCAACGGAAACAGGGGGATACGTACTGCCAGTCCGTAGAACAGCAGGAAGAAAATCCAGCCCTGGTAGACAGGCAGGATAGGGCTGCCCTGCAGATCGATCAGGTCAAACGACCAGACATGGTTATGTACTTCGGCGTATTGCCAGCCCAGCAGCAGGGTGCCGATTATCATCAGCAGCAGGCCGCTGCCCATGAACTGCAGGTAGCGGGTGAAGGCAGTGTCCTTATTAGGTGAAGTCGCCCAGCGCCATAAGAGATAACCGAGCAGTATGAACTGGACGAATGATATTAAAACGAACCACAACAGGTTCAGTGTGACAAACATAGCCACCAGGCAGGCCTGGGTAGCGAGTACTGTCGTCTGAAACCGGTTCTGCGGGTTCAATCCACGAAGCGGTCCATAGAGCGAAACGATAAGGACCAAAAAATTAGTCAATAGCAGGAACAGTACCGAAATGCCGTCTACTGCTGCATGGTAGTCCAGTGGTCCATAAAGGCTGACGAATTCTGCGAACTGGAATCCTGTGATGCCCTGGTCGAACTGCAGGTAAAGATAGATGGCCAGCAGCATTTCGATGGTGGTGATAGCGAGGGCAGAAACTGCTACTGCACGTTTACCGGCAAAACGTACAATGAACAGCCCTGCCAATGGCAGCAACTGCATAATTGCCAGAACAGGGAAAGACAATTGTGTGTGCCAGGCGAGTTCTTGCATCAGAATACTACCAACAGTGTTAACAGGATAATCAGCCACAGGTAACGCGGTCTGCTGAACAGGTAATCGATACGAATGAGGTAAGCGCCGACTTTATGAAGTAAATTGACCAGCCCATCTCCGCTGCCCTTGAGTACTAATGACTCTTCGAACCAGTACAGACCATTCGCTATTTTCTCCATCAGTGCGCCCATGACACCACGTCCGGCGATCAGCGAGACTTCTGGGTTAACCAATCCACGTTTACGCTCTTCGTAGTCGGTGAGCGATGAGATGGAATCGATCTGTCCGGGCAGGCCAACCATGCGGTTCACGATGCGTTCGTCGAAATGATTAAGGTCCTGCGCAAACATAGTCGTCGGATTGACTGCGATCCAGTCGATGATATTGTCGAGCCACATCCTGTGCAGTGCGGCGTTGAACAGTTTGGGCTGTTTCTGCATCCATTGGGGAATGGGGCGCGCTTTGCGATTGATCAGGGTCAGGTAAGCGGGTGCACTTAGCATCTGGTAGGCACGCCAGCTCGCATGCGCAGCAAGGTGGATGGTGGCCAGTGTGTACCAGCCAAGACCGATACATGTCAGCATCAGGCCGGTCTGTGTCAACGCAGAAAAGATCAGTGCCGTTTTTAGATCGGTCTGCACCAGGCCGCCGATCCAGCCATAGCCGATCGTCATAACACCCAGAGTGATCAGGATGATCTGCATGGCGGTACTGGTATCGATTACCGGTGATATACGCAACAGCAGGAAGATGCCGGCGTGTATCATAAGGGAACCATAGAAGATGGCACTTGATGGTGTCGGTCCTTCGAGGGCTCGCGTGATCCATGAGCAGAATGGAAACAGTGCCGATTTCACCAGTGCGGCCAGGATGAAACCGCTCAGTACAAAAAATCGCTGTGATGCATCAAGTGCGATCAGTTCACTGTTCATGCTGTTCCAGTCACTGCCGCTAGCCCAGTAGAAGCCAAGTATCAGCGCAAGGATGAAACCGGCGTCACCGATACGGTTGGTGACGAAAACACGGGTCGCGTTCTCTGTTGCCGTTGGACGGTCATAGGCGTAAGCGATCAACAGGTAAGAGCTCAGGCCGGCCAGCTCCCATCCGAGGAACGCGGTGATCGCATTGCCTGATAACACAATCAGCAACATGGCGGCAGTGAACATATTGAGCGCCATGAAGAAACGGAAATAGCCTTTCTCACGATGCAGGTAGTTCACGGAAAAACGTTGTGTGACGAATAGCAGCAGGGCAAAAAGACTGCCGATTCCTAGCGCTAGATAATCCAGTGACACTGCTATGTTAATACTTACCCGACCACTGCTAAACCATTCTAACAAGGTCAATGAAGCCGGTAACTGACCGGGTTTGATCAAACTGAAAATCAGCAGGCCGACAACAGAGAGCAGGCTGACCAATACTGCCGTGGTGGACAGCCTGCCAGTGATGCGCTCAGACGACTCATCCTGAAGATGACCGGACAGGATACCAAGCCCGATGACCATGGCGGATGCCAGTGGCGCGATCAATATTAAGGAAGCGAAAAACTCAAGCCATGTATTCGATTCAACCATGGGACGCCTCCATTGATTGCTCTGTTTCTATGAGTGCGGGCGGCAGGTGGTCTCGCTGCCCACGGTAGTGGTCGACAGAACGTGTTACTTTCGCCAGCTCCTGCTGTGATCCCTGCCAGGGAATAAAGCCTTTACCGGCAACGAAGAAACTGATGTCACCGTTTTCGGGATCGATGGCACCCAGTTGTATCCAACGGTTGCCGACGAGTTCCTGGATCATCGGTTGGCGCTGGTAAATCTCACCGAGGATCTCTGTTTTGGCTTCCACGATAACCAGCAGACGCATGGCTTCATGAATCTCGATCATCTGCACGGGCAGGCCGGTACGCAAATCCGAACTGGCACCCTCCATCACGCCGAACAGGCCGGTGAGGTTATGCATGACCTTGGTGCCGCAACCGTAATCTTCATTGTTTACCGTAGAGAAGTAATATTCCAGGTTGATGCCTGCGCCCACTGGACCAGCGGCCAGCAGGATGGCTTCGATGATCTTACCTTCGGGATCGATGGAAGGGTCATAGGAGATCAGGAAAGCACGGCGGTCAAAGAATGCACCCTGGCTCAACGAGCGTCGCCCGATAAAGGCAGTAGCATTAGTCGCATGACCGAGCTCAGGTCTCGCCTGGCTAAAGTCATAAGACCGTCCGATGACGTGCGCTAATGCAGCATCATTGTTCATGTTCGTAGATGCAGACATGAATCGGCGACTGCGTTCATGTGCCGAGAGCCGGCAAGCCTGGTCCAGTTTTGTATTGATAGCTTGCCAGTTTTGGGACTGTTCATTATTAAGCTGTCCGATGTCATACCACTCGATCACTTCATCACAGGTGTTGTGTTCTGCACCTAGAAAAACGGTGTCCCCTGGTATATCAAGGCCACGTTGTTTCAGCAATTTGCGTATTTCAGGACGGTTGGCCATCGCCGCGAAGATACGTGCATTCGGGCCACCATGGCGACCACTGCAGGCGCCACAATCGTAAGCTGCCATGTGTGGGTTATTCTGGCTGGATGAACCGTGTCCCATCATGATAACGAAGGGTGCGTAACCGGAGACCAGGCCGATGGTGCGCAGGAAGTTCTCGACACGGTCGGCTTGTTCTTCATCGGTAAAGCCGTATCTTGGATTCTTTATCGTAGCGGGTTCATCGCTCTGTGCATTGATCTGTACTGTGGTGCCCACAGATAAGTCTATGCAGTCGCGGTTGTTTTGTACCCATGTGCCAAAGCGACCAGGAAACAGGGTCTTGGCAACCAGCGTCAGCAAGGCAAACGGCGCGCTCAGGGCGATGAGTAAACCCGTGCTCAATACATTGCGACGTGATTCAAGGTGCAGAAGATCCTTGATCCATAACCTGGATTTACGGCGCTGTGCATGTGTTTGTTCGACAGTCTTCTGCTCCTGTTTTGCATATTCGTATACGGCATGTACAGGCGTCACCACGATGGGGCAGAGCGGTGTATCACTGTTGTCATCGAGTCCACGCCAGTTGACTGCAACACCAAAGAAACCGGCTGCGCCCAGTGTTTCGATACTGGGATCTATCTCTTCCAGGTGGCGGCGGATGCCTTCTTCACGATCATCCATACAGAAGGTGATCTGTGCACTGGCTCGGGCCCCACCCTCATCATGGCGTGTCCGCCAGCGGCCGCGCCCCTCGTTCTGTCTGATGGCATTAAAAATCTTTTCGCGGTAGTTACGCTCGTATGCCTGCAGCCATAGGTAATTTCCGTACTCACCTTGTGCCAGTTCAAGACAGGCAAAGATCTCTTCCTGTTGTGATGTTTCCAGCGCGCTGATAAAAGCACCGGGCAGTGATAATTGCTGCGACAGGCGGAACAGGCTCCAGGCACTTCCTTGAACGCTATAACCCGTAGGTTTGTCAGCGGCAGGGCTGTGTTGCCAGGTCCAGGTCATGTCGGCCAGATCGACCCAGTCATCGTAGACATTGGTATTTGAATACTGGCGCTGTACCAGCTTGTTGGCACGGGTGATCAGGTATTCCGGAAGCTGTGTGTTAAACAGTGCATAACGCACGAGGTATTCAGAACGATGTTTACGGAAGTACCAGCGGAACATGTCCTGTGAAGCTTCGAGCTGCCATACCCTGCCGCACAGGCGTTGTGCAAACAGCCGTTCCAGTACCAGGCAAACTGCAAGGTAATCAACCATGCTGATGTTCGGTTGATCCGAGTTGTTGGCATGCCATAAAAACATACCTGCCCATCCCGGCAGTTCCAGTGCGATACGTTCGATATATTGCGCCCATTTTTCCTGCGGCACACCGGTGCGGCGAAGTTCGAATATCATCGTCTCTAATGGGTCATCAGATAGGCCGTCGATGGTATCGTGCCAGTCACGCAGGTCCTCAAATACAGAGGTCAGATCGTGTTTGGCGATATGACGCCAGGTATTATAAAAGCCTTTGTCACGGTCGATGTACGACCATGAAGCCATGCCGCCATCCAGGAATAGACCGACATGACGGATGATGACCGGGCGCAGGTCGTTGAGAATATCTTCGCCGGTGATCGATTTCAGGAATTCACCGAGTGTATGCTCAGGGCCGATACCGTCGAGTTGCTGTGAGAGCAGGCGCTCACCTTTTTTGCGAACCAGGTGATGCATCAATACCTGGTAGCTGTCATCTCCCTGTTCGGCCTGCGCCAGGTTGTTGATCATCGATTCAGCACTGTTCGCCGACAGGTCGGTCATGTCTTCCGGGTGAATGATGAAATGCTCGAGATTCAGTTTCTGCAGGCATGAACTCCACAGGTTCTCGATCACTTCAGCTTCAGTAGTCAGGCCGGTTTTGTTTGCTGCCTGCATTAACAGCTCACGTTGTTGCTTGTCTGTATCCTGCTGAAAGCGCGACAGTACATTTTTTTCTTCGATTAGCCAGTGCAGCTGGCTGCGGGAAAGTGAGTCAAAATCATTCAACAAGCCGCAGCGGTAAACTTCTTTTTTCGTCAGCTTGCGGCCATCGATGTCTGCGATTACTTCGGCACTCGACAGGCTCTCGTCTTCATCAAGCACGTTATCGATATCACTGTCATTGATACGTCCACCTTGAAAATACTCGCGGTATTTTTCCTGGGGCAGGAAACCTTTTGCGCCGGTTATCCGATATGCTTCGGCAATCGCATCGGTAAAGTCCAGATGCTGGAAGCCGTGCAGAGTATTGTGATGCACGAAGTCACGGATAGGGGCCTGCCCGGGCAAAATATGCTCCAAGTGCTCGATGGTCTCGAGCAGTTCCTCGCGAATAGTTAGTTTTTTACTGTCTGACTTCGGTGTGTTCATATCACTTAACTTCAGCTAAATAACCGGCTCAGGCTTTCGACCGATGGTGTGATGTATTGCAAGAGAAAAGCAGGGAATACACCAAGTAAGATTATACCTGCCGTTAACAGAACCGCAGCCAGCATCTCTGAATTACGCAGGTCACCTACATCTTTCATATCATCGCGGCTTGGGCCGGTGAACAGGCGTCCTATGGTGCGGATTGCGTAAGCGGCGCTAATCATAATGCCCAGGCTCAGTGCCACGATCATCCAGCCCCATTGCTGGAAGCCACCGATAAGCGTGTGTAACTCGGCGATAAATCCGGCGGTGCCCGGTATTCCGATAGCCGCGATAAATGCAAAGATGGTAAAAAAGGCGAACCGCGGCATTGTTCTCACCAGGGAACTGAAGTCGCGAATATCCTTCGTATGCGTACGTTCGTAGAGTAGACCGATCAACAGGAACAAGGCGCCAGCAACCAGGCCATGTGCGACCATCTGCATGACGGCACCGGAGATGCCGGTAATGTTAAGGGTTGCAATACCCAGCAGTACGACGCCCATATGGCTAACTGATGAGTAGGCGATCATCTTCTTCATGTCGGTCTGGCGCCAGGCGAGCAGGCCACCGTAAACGATACTGATCAGGGCAAGTGCCATCAGTGTATTCTGCATCTGCATAACAGCGTTGGGCAGCATCTCGGTTGCCCGAAGCAGACCGTAGGCGCCCATCTTCAACAGGATGCCAGATAACAGGATACTGACCGGGCTGGGCGCTTCGACATGGGCAACCGGCAGCCAGCCATGAATAGGAAAGATCGGCATCTTTACGCCAAAGCCTATCAGGAAGCCGAGGAATATCAGCATCTGCTTGTGATCAGACAGTGAGCTAGCCGCCTCGGCCATGTAGCGCATGGAGAAACTGTGGGCAGGCAGGTTATCAAAAAGGACCAGCATGGCGACCAGTAGAAAAATCGAACCGCCAAAGGTATACAGTACAAAGTTGAGTGCCGCACCGTGACGCTGTTTACCGCCCCAGCGGTCGATCAGGAAGAACAGCGGGATCAGGGTAAGCTCCCAGAACACGTAGAACAGTACCCAGTCCTGCGCCATGAAAACACCAAGCATGGCCGTTTCCAGCAGCAGCATTAACAGGTAGTAACCCCTGGGTTTGTCCTTTATCTTGCTGGATGCCAGTATCGCGATGAAACACAGTACGGTAGCGAGTACGACCATGGGCAGGGAGATACCATCGACACCGATATCGTAGGCCATGCCAAGGCGAGGATTCCATTTCATATGCTCGGTGAGTTGCAGTCCGGCGACCTGGGTATCGAACACTCTAAGAACGTAGAACGAGATCACCATGGCGAGCACTGATGTGACAAGGGCGACATTGCGGTACAGGCGACCTTGACCAGCCGGTAAAACGGCGATCAATATAGCTCCACAGAGTGGCGTGATCAATAGTCCTGTTAGCAGTTGCATAATGTTCCAGTAAGTAACGTAGCCTGGCCTTTAATTCTACTGTGACATCAACACAACAGTACCGACCCTGAAAATTAAGATGCAAAATTATACAGGAATCAAAGTGATATGGCTTATCTAATGTGTTGTTTTTAAATCGTTTGTTTCATTTTGAACACTCCATCTTTTCTCTTTAAAGAGTAAAGTGTTGCGTCGATCAGTTGAAGTCGCAGCCGAAAGAAGTCAGTCGCGTGATTAACCAGGTTTTCAAGTCCTGGGTTTCCGCTTCTAGTTCGTTTTAGCCTATTGATCAATTGTCGTGAATATCTGAATACAGGATATAAGACACAAAACTATAATCTGCTAAAGTTCTTTCTGCATGTGAAAATGCTGTATCTCTCCGAATAACAGATAGCTTTTTTTTACCACTTTATATCCCAGATTTTTGTAGAAATCGACAGCAGGTTCTCTTGCGTCCAGAACAATATTTTTGCGCATGGATGAACTTGCATGTTGTTCCATGGCATTCATTATTTTACGGCCGATACCTTTTCTTTCGTGTTCTCTGACAACGGCCATGTAACGGATCTGTGCTTCTGTCTCTGAATTAAACTGCAGGCGGGCGACACCGATGACTTTGTTTTTTTCGTCTGCGGTCGTCGCGATCGCCATGATATGAAAGCACTGGTCTTCTATGTCATCGGCTTCTGAACCCTCTGGCTGGTTCCATGGGGCACGGAGCAGTTTCCAGCGCAGGTGATAGTAGTCTTTAAACTCTTGTTCGGTTTCTGGTTGTTTTATACGGATATCCATAGAACCTCAGAGCAGATCAAATGCTATCGCAGTAAAACATTTTTTATGTGTAAACAATCAGACAAATACCACCCAGGTGGTGGCGATATATTTCACGCCTTTTTCAAGAGTTACACCACGATGCTCATGTGTCCAGAAAGGAGGGAACAGGCACAGTTTTCCGGCCTGCGGTTTGACTTTGACCTGCTGGTAAGAAAACTCTGTCTCGCCACCCGGACCTTCGACATCGTTGAGGTACCACACAGCAACCAGCTGACGGTCAGCAAATTCATGACTGCCGCCGTCGATATGCCAGTGGTAGAACTCGCCCGGATTTGTGCGTTGAATCGCATAACCATTATCTTTAAATGCGCCTTTGAAAAATGGGTAAGTCTCGCGGAATTCGATGATTGCCTTGCCGAGGGAGCGGAACAGTTCCTGGTCCAGATCTTTCCAGTTTTCTTTGCCGCTGGTGACCAGGTCGGTCGAACGTTTCATGCTCTGATCTTCGGTAAAAGTTTGCCCGATTCTTCCAGGGTACTGGTTTTCGGAATCTTCTTCGAAGCGACGGATCATTTCCTGGCAGATGTCGAGGGGAAGAGCACCTTCTTTTTCAAAGATAAAGGTGCCTGGTTTTACTTCGCGTATAGCTTTTTTTTCAGTGTTCATTTTATTAAGTGATCGTTAGTTTTATATCAGTTCGTCATTGCGAGCGAAGCGTGGCAATCCCTTAAATAAGATTGCCACGCTTCGCTCGCAATGACGGAACACTTATATGTGGTTCTCTTTAACCATGGCCTCAATTCTAACACTGCATCGCTCTGGATCTTGTTGATGTAA
>Ga0316204_10008975_pt1 | contig 13591 bp, 18 predicted proteins | sample 6monrhotite_MG_2_FD_205661 | JGI IMG/M metagenome (GOLD analysis project Ga0316204, IMG submission 205661) | Microbial mat bacterial communities from mineral coupon in-situ incubated in ocean water Damariscotta River, Maine, United States -... | ecosystem: Environmental > Aquatic > Marine >... | reverse complement strand
CTCCGTCGAAAACCGTCCACGTGTTCGCAAGGTCTTGCCTCCTGATGTCGCCTTGCGGCGAGGCATCTGACGTCGCAACACCCTCTAGTGTGGGGCGCTGGGACGTCGCGTTCCTCAGAGGTACGCAGTCGCAGTTGGCGCGCGCCATGCGGCGCGGTCTGGCGGATGGTGAGGGCTTAGCGAGACCGCGTCATGAGCCGCACAGGATCCTCTTCGCAGTTGGCGCGCCATTCGGCGCGTGCAAGTCGCTGGAGTCGCTGTGAAGCAGCCGCTCCGGAGGAGAGGAGAGGAGCACCGACTCTGGTGAGCGGAGCTGAGGCGCTCCGCGCCCAGAGCTCGCTTCGCTTGCGGGACTGTGTGGGTTGAGTCTGGCGGCGCTGGCGGTCAGCGCGAGAGGCTCCCCGCCGGGCTTCGCTCACTCCGCTGGCCGCAACCTCACACAGACCGCCTCATCCAATGACAGCGCGTCCACCGTCGCGCACACCACCGCCTCCCCCGGTCCGGTGATGGCGAACGTACCCGCGACCACCTCATTCCCACACGAGAGCGGCCCCGCATTCACCAGCGGCCGAACCTCCTCCCCCTCCTGAGACACCACCACCGCCCACTCCCGCTCCCCCGGCGGGCAGGTGAGCCGCACCTGAAAGCGATCCCCATCCCGATAGACACCCGCCCGCGAGCCATCCTCACGCACCAGCGCGATGGCCAGCTCCCCGCCCTTGTAGCTCACGCGCTCCACGACCCGCTCAACCTCACCCGCCGTCTCAGGCTCCGTGGGAATCGCCACGACGACCATCGCCGCCGCCGCCATCGCCAACGCGGGCAGCCACGCCCGCCGCCACCACGGCGTCGCGGAGGGCACCGGCAGCGCCACCGGCAGCGCCGGCAGGCGGCGGGCATCCGCACGGATACCCGACAGCGCCTCCTGACACACCGGGCAGCCATCGACGTGAGCCTGAACAGGCCCCTGCTCCACCTCGGAGAGCTCTCCGAGGTGGAGCCGCTCCAGCCGCAGCCAGGAGATGTGGGACGGCGCGTTCACGCGACCCCCGGCTCGGCCATCGCCGCGACGGTGGCCTGGATCTTCGAGAGGCGCTTACCCACCGTCTTGCGGCTCACGCGCATCATGGTCGCGATCTCCTCCTGGGTCATGTTGTCGAGGTACCGGTAGACGAGCATCTCCGAGCTGCGCTCATCCAGCCGGCCCACCAACCGCAGCAGCAGATCCAGCGAGAGCACCTGCTCATCGAGCTGCCCCGGCAGCGGCGCCAGCGCGTCCAGGCCGTGCCGCTCCAGCAGCGCGCGCCTGCGCTTGCCATCACGCATCACGTTCAGGCTCCGGGTAGTGGCCGCCCGGTAGAGATAGCCGAGCTCCGCGTCCGCGCGTCCGCGACGGATCAGATCGATGAACAGGGTCTGCACCACGTCCTCCGCGTCCTGTCGGTTTCCCAGCATGCGCTCACACTTTCGGAGCAGCGCTGGCCCGTATCGTCGATAGCTGTCCACTTCAGAGACAGACCCCGGTGGTGCCCGACTGCTCGCAGCTGCCGCTCTCACACTCCTCGCTCTCCGTGCAGGGCGCGCCCTCGGGGCGGTTGGTGAGCGCGAGCGGCTCCTCCTCACACCAGCGCTCGTCCTCCTCCTGTCGCAGCCGGATCTGAGCCACCTGCACCTCTCCCGAGCCCTCCTTGTAGAGCCGGACCCGCGCGTCCCGGTACCACTCCGGTGGGACGGTGCGCAGGTAGATGGGCTCCCAGGACTCCGGCACGATCGGCTCGCTGAACTCGACGATCCCGTCATCCAGGAAGTCCAGCTCCACTGTGAGCCAGGCGTCCTCGCCGACGTCCGCCAGCAGCTCGAACACCAGGCAGTCCGCGTCGTCGTGGGTGAAGTCTCCGAGCTGACTCAAGATCACCTCGTCGCCCACCAGCGCCGCGGCGAAGTCCCGCTCGTGCCAGGTGGACACGCGCTCCACCTCGCCCGCCTCGACGTCCCAGCCGCAGATGTCGTCGCCGCACCACAGGTCGAAGCCCGGGTTGCCCAGCAGATCCGGATCACAGCTCGACTCGCTGCCCATGAGCGTGAGCGCCAGGAGCCAGAGCCCCGCTGTCGACGCCCGCTTCACCACAGTCCGCTTCATTGTCGCGCGATACATCTCAGTACCCTCCCCGGAGGCCCATGCTCACGATGGGGCCGCCGCTGTCGTGTGTCTCGTCGAACAGGTTGTTGATCACCGGGGCGGTCACGGCCTCGGCCTGGGCGAACACGCCGAAGTGTCGCCAGCGGGGGCCGGCCATCAGCTGAACGCCGCCAGCGGCGCCGATCCATGGGCCCCAGTGCTGCTCATCATCCGAGATGTCCTCGTCCTTGAAGGAGGTCGTGCCCCACGCCGGGCCCGCGCCCACCTGGGCGTAGGGCACGATGCGGGCGCGCCAGATGGGGTAGCTCGCCCGGGCGGCGAGGCCGGCGCGGGCGGTGTACCAGCTGAAGCGCTGCTCGTGGATTGAGTCGTCGAGGGCGCGCATCTCCCTGGCGTATCCGCGGCTGTCCAGGCCGCCGATGCCCGCGAGCAGAGACACGTAGGGGCGCGGCGTCCAGGCCAGCCAGGCGGAGACCGACGGCATGAACAGCTGGATCGGCTCCTCGAAGCTGAAGTTCGTGAGCGTCTCGGTGTAGGCGTCGTCCTGGATCCCCATCATCCCGAGCGTCAGCTCGACCATCCAGTGCTCCACGCGCGGATCCATGGGGCCCTTCGCGGTGACCGCCTCGGCGACCACCGCGTCGCAGCGGGTGAGGTCCAGGTGGGTGCGCTCGCCTTCTTCGAGGGTGAGCGCGCAGCGGAAGGCGCGCTCACCCTGGCGCACGGTGGCGCCGTACGAGCCGGGCAGCAGCGCGAGGTTCATCTCCTCGCCCGCGGCCTTGTGCACCTCGGCGACGACGAGCTCGCTGTCCGCGTGGAAGACGAGGGCCTCGCCCGCCAGCTCCGCCGGCAGCCAGAGCGAGGCCGAGGCGTCACCGGGGCGGCTGAGCGTCATCTCGCCGCGCCCCCGCAGATCGGTCTCCAGGGTGACGTGCTGGCTGCCCACAGCGGTCACCGAGGTGTCCACCAGCGTCCGGTGGTAGGCGTAGCGGTAGACCTCGTCCAGCGTGACGCTGCCGTCGGCGTCACCGTCGGCGGCGCCGCGCAGGCCGGTGACGAGGTGGTGCGTGAAGAAGGAGCCGCCGAGCGCCGCCGACTCCTGGCTCAGCTCCGTCGCGGAGGAGGACGCCATCACCGCCATGCCCTCGGTGTTCAGCCGGCTCACGGAGTTGGTGGAGAAGTCCGCCGCCGGGCTCACGCCCTTCACCTGGGTGAGGGCGCCCGCCTGGCAGGCGTCGAGCACCACCAGGGTGACCGTGGACGCCATCGCGTCGAGTCGAGCCCGCAGGTCGTCCAGCGCCAGGGCGTCGTCGCCCAGGTCGAGGGCCTGCGCCCGGGCGTGGCCCGAGTAGTAGAAGATGAACAGGGACTGCTCGCCCCGGGCTGAGCGCCGGGCCAGGGCGGCCTCGACGTCATCCAGCGCGCCGAGCACCTCGGCCGCGTCCGGATCCAACAGCATCTCGATGCGGTCGGTGTCGCCGAGCTCCGCGAGCACGGCCTCCATCCGCAGGGCGTCGTCCCCCGCGTGCTGGAGGGGCTCCTGGCCGGGGCCCGGCTGGTTGGAGCCGATGATCAGGGCGTAGCCCTCTGCGCCGTCGGTGGGTTCTTGTGGGGCGGCGTAGGCGGCGGTCAGCGCCAGCAGGCCGAGAGTCAACATGGTGCGCTCCTCGTTCACAAGGAGAACACCCGGCCTGTGATCCGTGGGAACCCCCCTCCCATTTTTTTCTTCGCGGGGTCAGACGCTCCGGCCGTCGTACTTCATGGTGGGCTCCAGCGTGTGTCGGTCGATCGCCTCGATGCAGCCGATGTTGACCCCCACCATCTCGTCGCCGCTGGGCGCGGTCCCGCGTGCGAAGGGGCGCACGCCGCAGACCGGGCAGAAGGTGTGGTGGATGCTCTCCTTGCCGAACTGGTAGTCGGTGAGGGTCTCCTCGCCGCGAGCCGTGAAGGCGCTGGCGGGGACGAAGGTGTAGAGGGTGCCGGAGCGCCCGCAGAGCGAGCAGTTGCAGACGATGCGCTCGCTGAGATCGGTCTCGACATCGAAGGTGACTGCGCCGCAGTGGCAGCTTCCGCTGTAGGTGGTCATAGTGCTCTCCTTGAGGCTGTATGGATGTTCACCTCTCCCGCGGCCCCTGTCTTGGAGAAGCGCGACACCCGTGACGATGGAGGAGCCCAGAGGAGCGATCCTGCGTCCGGGGGCGGCGGCGAGGGCCTTTGAGGTCGAGCGGTACGCGCCGGGGCCGTGGGCGGCGCCCTTTGTTCAGCACCACTGGTTCACGCGCTGGTCCCTGCCCGACGGGGTCGTGCACACCCAGCACATCCTGCCGCTGCCGGCCGTGAACCTCACCATCGAAGCCGACGCGGCCGTCATCACCGGCCCCGTGAGCCGGCGCTCCGAGAAGCGGCTCTCGGGGCGCGGGCGGGTCTTCGGGGTGCTGTTTCGCCCCGGCGGCTTCCAGCCCTTCCGCGGCGGCGACATGCATGAGTTGGTGGACCGCACGCTGCCCGTGAGCGCGCTCTTCCCGGGGGATGTCCGGGCGCTGCGCGAGGCGCTGTGGTCGGCGTCGTCGGCTGAGGAGCAGGTGCGGCTGCTGGAGGGGTTCCTGGGTGAGGTCGAGCCGCGCGAGGGCCCCGCCATCGCCCGGGTTCAGGCGGCGGTGGACGCAGCGCGTGAGGACCGCACGCTGCTCCGCGCCGAGGCGCTGGCCGAGCGGGTGGGGCTGTCGCTGCGGGGGCTACAGCGGCTGCTGCGGCGACACCTGGGCCTGGGCCCCAAGGCGCTCCTGCAGCGTTTCCGGCTGCAGGAGGCGGCGCACCGCCTGGTGAGCGAGCCGGGCCTGGATCAGGCCGGGCTGGCCCTGTCGCTCGGTTACTTCGATCAGGCCCACTTTGTGCGCGACTTCTCCGCGGTGATCGGTGAGCCGCCCGGTCGATATGCCGCCTCCAACAGCATGAAATAGTTACCGTGCGCGAGCAGTACCTGCGGCGGGACTACCACCAAAAGGGCCCTGAATCATGCACCCCACTCGCTTCCTCGCGAAGGCGCTCTGCGCCAGCTCTGTCCTCGCTCTGACCGGCTGCTCCGGCGTCATCACCCCCAACAACCCTCCGCCCTCCGACTACGTCGGTGTGTGGCGCGGCGAGCAGGTGCTCCTCGTCATCGATGACGAGGGCATGATGCACTACGAGAGCGTCAAGGACGGGTACCGGAAGACGATGGACGTGCCCATCCTGAGCTGGGAGGCGCGGGCCTTCGAGGCCGGCGTCGGCCCCCTCACCGCGCGCTTTGAGGTGGACGATGTCCCCCACGAGGAGGACGGCGGCGTCTGGATGATGACGCTGGACGGCGTCGACATGGAGCGTTCGCGCTGAGAGCTGAGAGCTGAGATGAGATAGGAGCTGAGATGTCGAGGCCCACCCTCCTCCTCCACGGCCTGCCGTTCGACGCCAGGATCTGGCGGCCCGTGACGACCGCGCTCTCCGGGGATGGCCGCCGGTACGTCGCGCTGGACCTGCCAGGCTACGGCGCGAGCCCGCCGCTGGACGCCGACTGGTCCGTCGCCGCGCACGCGGCCTGGATCGACGCCGCCCGCGTCGCCCGGGATCTGCCCGACGGCCCCGGGCTGCACCTCGTGGGGCATGAGTACGGAGGGCTGCTGGCCGCGTTCATCGCCGCGGAGCGCGGCGCCGCCTCGCTGACCCTGCTCTCCACCACCCTCGGCCCCGCGTGGCTCACGGCTCGCGTCGCCGCGTGGCCCGGGCTGCACCGGATCTTCTACCGCCGCTACGGCGGCACGCTCTACCGCGATCGGGCCGTCGCCCCCGCCGACCGCCCCGCGCTGGCCCGCGACTTTCCGATGCCGGGAACCCGGGCCTTCGCCGATCAGATGCGCGCCACCGGCCGCCAGCTCCCGGCGCGCGCGCTGCTCACCCTGGAGCGCCGCCTGCGCCGCCGCCTCGTCCGCGCGCCGTTCCCCGTGCGGCTCCTCTGGGGGAGCGACGATCGCACCTTCCCGCCCGCCGTGGGGCGCCGCCTCGCCCGAGCGCTCCCGGGCGCCTCGCTGACGCTGATCCCGGGCGCCCGACACCTCGCGCCCTGGACCCACGGCGTCGAGGTGGCTGCATCTCTTCGCGCGCGCAGCCGTTAGATTGGATCAGCACCTGGAGCACCCGCTGGATCACTCTCTTGCCTCGCACTGACCGCATCCCCGCGTTCCTCGCCGTCGCCACCTGGGGCGCCCCCCTGCTGCTGGCGTTCGTGGACTGGCTCGTGGTCGCCGCTCGCTTCGAGGTGTTCCAGGTCGACGCCATGCTGATCATCACCGGGCTCGGCGTGCTCCTCGCGTGGACCCCCCGGGGGCTGGCCGACGGCATGGGCGCCTACATCGGCTACCTGGGGCGCGGGCCGATGATCAACCGCAGCAGCTCCGGCGTGGTGGTGCAGTGGATGCTGCGTGGGCTCGGCTGGTTCTTCCTGATCATGCCGCTGCTGCCGAGCTTCGATCCGGCGGCGTGAAGTCAGGAGAGACATGCTGTACATGATCATCGAGCGCTTCAAGGGCGACGCCGAGCCGATCTACCGCCGCTTTCGGGAGCGGGGTCGGCTCGCGCCGGAGGGGCTCCGCTATGTGTCGAGCTGGGTGGACCGCGAGCTCACGACCTGCTTCCAGGTGATGGAGACCGACGAGCCCGCGCTGCTGACGGAGTGGATGAGTCAGTGGCGGGATCTGGTGGACTTCGAGGTCGTGCCCGTGATGACCTCCGCCGAGGCCGCTGAGGCTGTGGCCCGGGGGGCGACAGGGGTGGGGTGAACCGGCCGCGTCGCGGGCCTCAAGGGTCGACGCGGACAGCCGTACAGGCGGGTGGGCGGTTGACGTGGCACAATCCGAGGACGGTGGTTCGGACGTCACACCTCCGTCATCTGAGCGTAAAGTCCCTCTGCCCCGCGTACTCCCAGGTAGTTGATGAGCACCATGAACACAGCGCTGACCCTTCTGATCGCCCTCGGCATCGGCTGCACCCCCACCGATGTCAAGATGGACGACACCGAAGAGCCGACAACGGACACCACCCCCGAGGACACCTCGCCGCCCGAGGACACCTCGCCGCCCGAGGACACCTCGCCGCCCGAGGACACCTCGCCGCCCGTGGATACAGTGGATACGGCGCCGCCCGTCGACACCGTCGACACGTCGCCGCCCGAGGACACGTCGCCGCCCGAGGACACGGGCCCGCCGGAGTTCGACTGCAGCGTCATCCCCAAGATCCCCACCTCCGTGACGACCTTGAAGGGCGCCAGCGGCTACCACGGCCTGGCCTTCACCGATGACGGCTACATCATCGGCGGCGACAACAGCTCGCTCATCAAGGCGGACTACACCGGCAAGTGGAGCGTGCTCGCGCCCGGAATCGGAACGCTCGAGCAGATCGCCATGATGGATGACGGCGATCTCGCCGTGGCCTCGAGCCGCGACGGCAGCATCACCCGGGTCTCCCCGGTCGGCGGCACCAGCGTGATCGCCTCGGGCATCAACGCCTACGGTGTGATCTACGGTCCGGACCAGATGCTCTACACCGCTGGCTACAACGGCATCCACCGCATCGACCCCGACACGGGCGACTACGAGGAGATCGTCGACCTCGGCACCCGGGACACTCCCCACAGCCTGAACTTCAACAAGGACTACACGAAGCTCTACGTCGGAGTCATCGGCTCCAGCAACGTCTTCTACGTGGACCTCGACGAGACCTACACCCCGGTGGACGAGGAGATGTCGGTGTTCGCCACCATCACCGGCAGCGGCTGGCACGACGGCATCGGCGTCGACGCCTGCGGCTACGTCTACGTCACCGACTACTACTCTTCGTCGCTCTACCGGATCACCCCGGACGGTGGGACGGTCGACACCTACGTTACGTGGCGCTCCAACACCAGCTACTACGGTCACGGCATCGTCTTCGGTAACGGAGAGGGCGGCTGGCGGGAGGACGCCATCTATATGCCGATGCCCTACAACGGCCGAAAGGTGCAGGAGCTGGTCATCGGCGTGCCCCGCGCGCAATGGGAAGGCGTGGTCATAAACGCGCCCGCGGGTAAATAGGTTGGATGCGCCTCGCCCTCATCTCTGATCTCCACGCGTCACTGGACGCGCTGGATGCGGTGCTCGCGGACATCGAACGTTCAGGGATCGAGCGGATCGTCTGTCTGGGGGACATCATCGATTTAGGTCCGCAGCCACGGGAGACCGTGGCGCGGCTGCGCGAGCGGGACATCCCCTGCATCCGCGGAAACCACGACACCCTCGACGAGCACCCGGGCTTCCCGCTGCTGGCCGCGGTGGAGGAGTGGACCCGTGAGGCGCTGACGGACGAGGAGCTGAGCTGGCTCGCCGAGCTGCCGCTGGAGCTGCGGGAGGATCTCGACGGCCTCGATGTGCTCTGTGTGCACGCCTCCCCCCGCAACCTCGTCGATCAGGTGCTGGCGACGACCTCCGCCGACACCCTCGCGGACTGGTGGGGCGAGCGGCGCTTCGACGTGTTGGTCTGCGGTCACACCCACCTGCCCGTGCTGCGCCGGGTGGACGAGCGCCTGGTGGTCAATGTGGGCAGCGTGGGCCAGCCCTTCCTGCGGGCCTTCGACGGCTCCCCGCCGGTGGTGCTCAAGTGGTCTGAGTACGCCGTGGTCAGCCACGAGGCCGGCCGCGTCGCGGTGGAGCACCGCCGCCTGCCCTTCGACCTGACCGCCTTCGAGCGCGCGCTGCGCGCCACCACCTTCCCCGAGCCCGACGCCTGGATGCGCCAATGGAGCCGCTGACGTCGATCCGACGCCGCGCTCACCGGCACCCCTCCTGCTCGCCATCGCGGCAGGAGATCACACCCTGAAGGCGGATGTTGAGGGCTACACGCCGACACCTCGGGGGGCAGCCCGACTTGATGCCTGGCTACTCGATGGCGCGCAGCTCGAACGGCAGGTCGATGTCCGTGCCCAGCACGAAGGGCACGACCTCGCCCTTGAGGCCGTAGACGCGCCCCTCGGCGACGGTCACCGCCGCGATGGCTGCCCCGGGGGCGACCGCGCTCACCGCGGCGGAGCCCCAGTCGTCCCCGGAGGTGAGGCGGTACAGCTCGCTGTTGCCCGCGATGACCAGCGCGTCTCCGTCCCAGGCGATGCCGTCGAAGCCGTCGGGGAGGCTGCCCACCTCATCACCGGACAGGGCGACCAGCGCGAGCGCGGAGGGATCGGCGAGGGGCACGCGGAGGAGCTCGGCGGGGGAGTATTTGCCGACCAGCAGCTCGCCGCCGGGGGTGACGACGATCCCGTTCATGCCGATGATGCCGGGCTCCAGCGCCGGATCCGTGAGCCACAGCTCGGCGCTCCCCGCCGCCAGATCGACCCGGTAGAGGTTGGGGTTCTCCCGGTCGGTGACGTAGACGTAGCCCCCGTCGAAGGCCACGTCGTTGCAGTTGGCGCCCGCGAAGGCGGCGCTCAGGTCCACGTCGGCGATCACCGCGCCGGTGGTCGCGTCGAAGGCCCAGATGGCGCCGGTGGTGTCCTCCTGGCCGTAGCCGTACACCGCGCAGACCGCGAGGGTGTCGCCGTCGAGCTTCATGCCCAGGCTCATCCAGCCGGCCCCGGGGGTGTAGAGGGTGGACTCGGCGCCGTCGGCGTCCAGGCGGGTGACCGCGCCGGTCGTGAGGCTGCTCAGGAAGAAGGCCCGCTCCCCCGCGTGGAAGGCGACGCCCTCCGGGAACTGGTCGTCATCGGACAGCGTGTAGACGTCCAGCAGGGCGTCCCCGCCCGCGGTGTCATCGGCCTTGTCCGCGCAACCGAGCAGGCCGGAGAGTGTGATGAGAGCGAGCTGCCAGGGGGCGCTCACGGGAGCCTGCAGTAGTCGGGGAGGGTGCCGGGCAGCTCGGAGGCCCAGGGCTCGCCGCTGATGGTCATGGGGTGCGCCTCGAAGAAGGTCCAGGCCAGCTCGGCCGCGCCGTCCGGGGGCAGGTGCCCCAGGTCGTGCTCACACTCCACCACGAAGCTGCCGTCCTGCTGAAGCGCCGAGGAGAAGGACAGGGTCGCGCTGTGGAAGTCGTAGCCGCCGTAGCTGTCGGTCTCGCCGCCCCAGACCAGCATCACCGGCAGGTCCACCTCGGGGGCCTCGTAGTAGGCGTTCACCACCCCGCCAGAGAAGGGGAGGGTCGCGGCCAGCACCGTCGAGCGGTGCATCGTCAGGTAGCTGGTCATCAGCCCGCCGGCGCTCATGCCGGTGGCGTACACCCGATCGGTGTCGATGGCCCAGGCGTCCCAGAGGCAGGTGAGCAGGTCGTCGAAGAGGAGCGCGTCGATGCTCTCATCCGGCGCCGCGAGGTAGTCCCACTCGGTGATCATGCGCGTGGAGTCCGGCGCGACCACGATGGCGCCCTCGGCGGCCAGCTTCTCCATCTCCATCCAGCTCAGGATCTGATCGGCGGTGCCGCCGAGCCAGTGCCAGGCGAACACCACCGGGGCGCCCTCGGGCACCTCGGGCAGGACGATCACGGCCTCCCGCTCCAGCCCCGCGGAGGTCAGCGTGTTCCGCCCCTCGCTCAGGACCGGACAGCCGACGGCCGCGGCGTCGCCGTAGGGGTTGCTCGCTGGCGCGGTGAGCGCGGTGTCGGTCGACGTCCCGGCGTCGATGCCGGCGCTGGACCCGGTGTCGGTGCCGGTGTCCTCTCCGCCGTTGCTCGCGGGATCGGTGCCGCAGGCCGTGAGGAGGAAGAGAGCGAGGATCATGGCCGGACTCCAGTGAGACGTGGCACAGTTCGCCTGTAATGAACTTGAGCGCAATGACCGAAATTGGAGCAGCTGGTGCTTGATAAGCTTACAGGTAGCCACGCGGCCTATGCGGCCTTCCTGGGTGTGGTGGAGGCCGGCAGCGTCTCCGCCGCTGCCCGCGCGCTGGACCAGCCCCGCCCGACCGTGAGCCGGAGGCTGGCCCAGCTGGAGGCGCACCTGGGGGTGCGGCTGGTGCACCGCGGGGCCCGAACGGTGGTGGTTACCCGTGAGGGTGAGGCCCTCTATGAGCGCGTGAGGCCGCTGCTGGAGGCGCTCCGTGAGGCCGAGCAGGCCGTGCGACAGACCGACCCGCGACCCAGGGGGTTGCTGCGCCTCTCCCTGTCGCCGCTGATGAGCCAGGCCCTCGCGGGCGCCCTCTGTGACTTCCGTACCCGCTATCCGGAGGTCCAGTTGGAGGTCGTGGTGGAGGGCCGCTACGTGGACCTCCGCACGGAGCGCTTCGATGTGGCCATTCGCGGGGGGGTGCTGCCGGACTCGGATCTGGTGCAGCGCCTCCTCATCCGGTCGAGCGCCTTCCCGGTGGCCTCCCCTGACTACCTGCGACGCCGGGGCTCCCCCGAGACGCCAGAGGCGCTGACCGCCCACGAGTGCCTGCTGGGCTACGACCAGGACGGGCAGCCGCGGCGGGTCTGGCCGGTGCGGGGCGGTGGGACTGTGCCGGTGTCCGGCGGGTTCGTGAGCAATGATCGCGCGCTGCTCCGGATCGCCGCGGCGGCTGGGCAGGGGATCGCGCTGCTGAGCGAGGTCAACGCCCGGAGCGCCCTGGACGCGGGGGCGCTGGTGCCGGTCCTCCCGGAGCGCGTGGGGGTGGACATCAGTCTGAACATCGTCTTCACCGAGCGCGCCTTCCTCGCCCCCCGCGTGCGCTGCTTCGTCGAGCTGATCGTGGCGGCCTTCCGCGAGAACCCACCGCTCCGGATACTCTGAAGAGCGCGCGGAGCGACCGGTGTGTCATGGTGGTCGTCCGCGAGGTCGTTGAGATCAACATCGTGGAGCGTCGGCCGCTCCCGAACCCTGGCGGCCCCGGCGGCGCTGGCGGTGGTTCAGGGCGCCCACATCCAATGCCCAGGCCCCGACCGCGCCGGCGGTGTAGCGGGCGAAGTCGACCCACTCAAAGCCGCTGCCCAGCACCAGCCGCCCCGGAAGGGTCCGTCGGACGGCCTGAATCCATGGGGCCTGGTAGAGCTGGAAGAGCTCGATCGCGAAGCAGGCCCCGACGGCCAGCCCGAGCGCGATCGGCGGCCTGTCGCCGGGCCGCAGCATGCGGAAGCCCAGGTAGGCCATCGAGGCGTAGAGCACGTCCCCGCCGTGCTCCGCGACGAGCGCCGGCCAGGGCACGGCGGCGCTCCTGGTGGACAGCCCCAGCGGGATCACCAGGGCTATCGCGAGGAGGTAGGGCCAGCGGGGTGTGAGCCAGGACATACCCGTTAATACCCCCTCCCAGATACCCTCTCCAACACACGGAGGTTCCCCATGGCCACAGTCTTGATCACCGGCACCAACCGCGGCATCGGCCTCGAGCTCGCCCGCCAGCTCCACGCCCGCGGCGACACCGTCATCGCTGCCTGCCGAAAGCCCTCGGAGGCGCTGGTGGCGCTCGGTGTCCGCGTGGAGGCCGACGTGGACGTCGGCTCCGGTGACAGCGTGGCCTCGCTGGCCGCTCGCCTGGAGGGGGTGGGCATCGACCTGCTCATCAACAACGCGGGCATCCTGCAGCACAACGCGCTGGGCAGCGTGGACTACGACAGCGTCATGCGGCAGTACCAGATCAACGCCATCGGGCCGCTGCGGGTGACCGAGGCCCTGCTCCCCAACATGAGCGCCGGCGGAAAGGTGGCCATCGTCACCTCTCGCATGGGCTCCATCGCGGACAACGGATCCGGCAGCCACTACGGCTACCGCATGTCCAAGGCCGCGGTGAACGCCGCGGGCGTGAGCCTCGCCCGCGATCTGGCCCCCCGAAAGATCGCCGTCTGTCTGCTGCACCCGGGCTACGTCGCCACCGAGATGACCGGCAACAACGGCAACGTGAGCCCCGCCGAGTCCGCCGCGGGCCTCATCACCCGCGTCGATGAGCTGGGCCTCGCGACCACCGGCAGCTTCTGGCACGCCGAGGGGCAGAACCTGCCCTGGTGAGCGCCGACAGCGTGGTGATCCCATGAGATAGACTCCGGCCCATGAGCACCTTCACGGCGACCATGTTCCGCGACCCCGGGAAGGGGGGCTGGACGTTCGTTCAGATCCCCGATGAGCACGCCCCGCTGGAGGCGGGCGCGTGGGGGCGAACGCCGGTGATCGCGACCATTGATGGCAAGCGGCACCCGACCAGCGCGTGGCGCGGGAGAGAGCAGGAGTGGCTGCTTCCGATCCCCGCGAAGCTCCGGGGCAGCAAGGGCGCCGGTGATGAGGTGGTGGTTTCCTTGGAGATCGACTTGGATCGGTAGCCGTCGCGTGTGCTCGCAGCCCATTGGTTGAGCTGCCCTCTCGCGCATCCGTACCACCCACTCGCCCCGGGTTGGTCATATCAAGCCGCCAACGCCTAACTTCGTGACCTGAATCCGGGTAAAAGTCCTTGACTCCGTGGATGTTCCCCGGAGGGTTCGACCGCAGGGCCTCTTTCT
>Ga0316204_10008974_pt1 | contig 13592 bp, 14 predicted proteins | sample 6monrhotite_MG_2_FD_205661 | JGI IMG/M metagenome (GOLD analysis project Ga0316204, IMG submission 205661) | Microbial mat bacterial communities from mineral coupon in-situ incubated in ocean water Damariscotta River, Maine, United States -... | ecosystem: Environmental > Aquatic > Marine >... | reverse complement strand
TATGAGACAAAAGATTTTCAAAGTTTTGTAAAAATAGTACCTTCAGCGATTACTGAGATCGGACATTGGCAGCAAGAAGGCTATGCGATAATAAAACCTGAAATCATGGATAAAAAATTTAGCATAGAAGAAATTCGTTAATATTTTTAATAATAACATAGCCTACTAGCACTAAACCCTCGTCCTCAATAACGAGCTATAGTAGAATACCCGCTGTTTTATAATCTAAAATAATCAGTGAAAATGACTCAGTATAGTTCTCCTTTTAATCCTGTACGTCCATCAAAAGCAGGCTTTCGTAGCCAATGGGGTCGACTCTATGGCAGCAGTTATGGATTAGTACTTAGTGCAACGGCAGCACAACATACTGGCCCAGTTTTAGTTATTACAGCTGATATGGCTGCTGCTCAACGATTAGAATATTCGTTGCGCTTTTATATGGCCGAACAGGATATATCAATACTCCAGTTTCCAGATTGGGAAACGTTACCCTACGATAGATTCTCACCACATCAAGATATTATTTCTGAACGTTTAACCACGTTGTCCAGATTACCCGACTTAACACAAGGTATTTTAATTACTCCAATACAAACCCTAATGCATCGTATTGCGCCAAAGAGTTATCTAGATGGGTTTTGTTTATCATTAACCTTAGCTCAAAAATTTGATATCGATGAAATGCGGCTCCGTCTTGAGCATAGTGGCTATAGCTGCGTTTCATCTGTAATGGAGCATGGAGAGTTTGCTGTTCGCGGAAGCTTATTTGACCTTTTTCCTATGGGCAGTAAACATCCATTTCGTATTGAATTGTTTGACGATGAAATTGAAAGCATTCGAACATTCAATCCAGAAACACAACTCTCTATCGAGAAAGTGGATGAAATCGAATTACTACCTGCTCGCGAATTCCCATTAAATAAAGATGCAATATCTCAATTTCGAACAGCATTCCGCTCTCGTTTTGAAGGAGATCCTCAACAAACCAATGTATATCGTGATGTCACAAATGGCATAGCATCCCCAGGCATTGAATATTACCTACCTTTGTTCTTTGAAGAAACGATTAGTCTTTTTGATTACTTACCTGATTCAACGTTATTAATTACAGCTGATGATGTAAACACTGAAGTTGAAACATTCTGGTCGGAGATAAATGATCGTTATGAACAAAGTCGACATGATCTTGAACACCCATTATTGAAACCTGATGAAGTATTTTTACCCGTTAATGAAGTATTCAGTCATTTCAAAAGATTCCCTCGTGTTGAATTACAACATTATGAGCATGAAGATTCACAGGCAATAAATTTTGCAACAGAAGCACCTCCTTCATTGAATTTTGATGTGCGCGCAAGTGAAGCTGCGGCATCACTAAAACAATTCCTTAATAACTTTGAAGGTCAGGTTTTATTTGCCGCAGAAACGACTGGGCGTAGAGAAACGTTAACAGAAATGTTACGTGACAATGATATTCAACCAACACAAGTTAAAAATTGGCATGAGTTCATACAGAGTAAGCATAAACTCGCCATTACCGTTGCTCCCCTTGAAGAAGGCATATTACTCAGTGAACCTTCTATTGCTGTTATATCAGAGCCTCAATTATTTGGTTTACAAGTATTGCAACGCCGTCGTCGTAAAAAGTCACTGCGTGATACTGACAGTATTGTTAAAAACTTAGCTGAACTAACACTTAATTCTCCTGTTGTGCATGAAGACTATGGTGTTGGCCGATATCTTGGTTTACAAACTTTAAAAATTAGTGACTTAGATACTGAATTTCTAACACTCGAATATGCTAACAAAGACAAGCTGTATGTCCCTGTTAGTTCATTACATCTAATTAGCAGATACACTGGTGCGGCTCCCGACAACGCCCCACTTCATCGTCTTGGTAGTGGTCAATGGGAAAAAGCGAAGAAAAAAGCACGTGAGCAAGTTCATGATGTAGCCGCTGAGCTTCTTGATATTTACGCACGGCGTGAAGCACAATCTGGTTTCTCATATCCTTTGGATGAACTGCAGTATCACGCCTTTGCAGCTGGCTTTCCTTTTGAAGAAACACCAGATCAACAAACAGCAATTGATAATGTTATTCGTGACATGCGTTCAGCAAAACCAATGGATCAATTAGTTTGTGGTGATGTTGGCTTTGGTAAAACAGAAGTTGCTATGCGAGCAGCATTCATTGCCGTACAAGCAGGAAAACAAGTTGCAGTCTTATGTCCAACTACATTATTAACGCAACAACATACTGAAAATTTTCGTGATCGATTTGCAGATTGGCCTGTACAAGTAGAATCATTATCCCGCTTTGGTACCAAAAAAGAACAAGATAAAGTATTAAAAAACTTAGAAGTAGGAAAAGTTGATATTGTTATAGGAACGCATAAGCTATTACAATCGGATGTTAAATATAAAGATCTTGGCTTAGTTATTATCGATGAAGAACACAGATTCGGTGTAAAGCAAAAAGAGCAATTTAAATCACTTCGTTCAGAAATTGATATTTTAACACTCACTGCAACTCCAATCCCTCGAACTTTGAATATGGCCATGTCTGGATTACGTGAGCTATCCATTATTGCCAGCCCACCAGCAAAGCGTCTTGCCATTAAAACATTCGTAACAGAATGGAAAGACGAAATGATTAAAGAAGCGTGTCTGCGTGAAATCAAACGTGGCGGGCAAGTTTATTTTTTACACAATGATGTGTCTACAATTGAGAAACAAACACATAAACTGGCTGAACTTATACCAGAAGCGAATGTTCAATTTGCACATGGACAAATGCGTGAGCGCGAATTAGAACGCGTAATGTCAGACTTTTATCACCAACGCTTTAATATTCTTGTTTGTACTACAATTATTGAAACTGGCATTGATATCCCTAGTGCAAACACTATCATACTTAACAAGGCTGACCGTTTTGGCTTAGCACAGCTCTATCAACTTCGCGGTCGAGTTGGCCGCTCTCATCATAGAGCGTACGCTTATTTAATTATTCCTAAACGCAAAACATTAACATCCGATGCAAAAAAACGACTTGAAGCAATAGAGTCGATTGAATCATTAGGAACTGGATTCACCTTAGCAACACATGATCTTGAAATACGGGGTGCAGGTGAACTATTAGGTGATGGTCAAAGCGGTCAGATGGTTGAAATTGGTTTTACAATGTATACCGAATTACTTGAACGCGCAGTCACAGCATTAAAGCAAGGCAGATCCCCAGAGCTTGATAAACCATTACATCATGGTGCAGAAGTCGATTTACATGTGCCTGCCCTCATACCAAATGATTATATCCCTGATGTACATGAACGCCTTATTATGTATAAACGTATTGCAAGTGCCGCAGATAAAAATGAGTTAAGGGAACTTCAAGTTGAAATGATCGATCGATTTGGATTATTGCCCACAGCAGTTAAGACATTAAATCAGGTGACTGAACTTAAACTTAGTGCAGCAAAATTAGGAATTAAAAAGATCGACTACGGGCAAGAAGGAGGTCGAATTATTTTTGTTGAACAACCAGATATTGATCCAATGAAAATCATCAAACTCATTCAAAGCCAGCCAAATACTTTTAAGCTAGATGGTAATGACAAGTTGCGATTATTAAAACCAATTGTTGATATTGAGTTTAGAATACAAGCGCTAGAGGAATTGTTTGAGTATCTTTCATAAACCCGATCTTGTTATTAAATAAAGACCTCACTATGAGTATTTTTATATTATTTTAATACTTCAGCAATCGTTTCTAATAATTTTTCAGGTTCAAAGGGTTTTTGAATCCAGCCAGATGCTCCAGAGTCCTTTATCTTTTGTTTGTTTTCTTTGAGATTCGCAGTCAACATCAATATTGGAGTAGAAGAATAAGATTTATTCTTTCGTATTTCTTTCACAAACTCAATTCCGTCCATTCCTGGCATTTTGATATCAGTAATTATGACGTCAAAGTTAGAAGCCTCAGCTAATGCAAGAGCTTCCTTTGCATCTGTCGCCACAGTTACAGAATGGCGATATTGTAACGTAAACATTATCACTTCACGTATTACTGCATTGTCGTCTATAGCAAGAATGTAAGCCATTTCAGTTCCTTTTTTATGTTATATATCATTATTATAGTATGTTGAAATAAATATCAAAGTTAGATCTCTGGTTACTAAAATATCCAATCATTCGAGCGAGTTAGTGCAACACCTAAAATATAACTAAACGTTAGTAATGACAAAATAAAAAACAAAACTTTATTCTGAATTGTTTTTGCTCTTTTTAACGCAAACATTCCTAAAAGAATATAAACAATCAATGCCAAAAACTTTGCTGTTAACCAGGAATCAACAAATGGATACTGTTGTGTTGAAATAGAAAGCAGTATTGCTGTGACAAGTAAAATTGTGTCATTAATATGAGGGGATATTTTGACCCACTTTTTACTCATCATTGAAGAGTTTTTATATACCCAAACCCCTCTAATAATGAAAAAAGATATACTGATAAAAGCGGTACTCATATGAAGCATTTTAATCATAATTCATTCTCTTCAGGATCTGTCTCTGAAAATAACTCATCTTCAAAACCAAAATCATTCATATTTTCGACTCTAGATGGATATAGAACTCCATCCAAATGATCAACTTCATGCTGTACTACTCTAGCATGAAAACCATGAGCTTCTCGTTCAATTAGGTTGCCTTGGACATCATAACCTCGATATCGAATAGAGGTATACCGTGGTACAAGCCCCCTCATATGAGGAACACTTAAGCAGCCTTCCCACTCAGAGTCTCTTTCTGAGCCAATAATTGTGATTTCAGGGTTAATGAGAACCGTTTCGGGAACAGAATCAGCGTCTGGATAGCGAGGATTTTCGGATATTCCAAATATGACTACACGTAAACTTACAGCGATTTGTGGAGCAGCTAACCCAGCTCCATTTAATGCAGCCATGGTATCCTTCATATCGAGAATAAGTTGCTCTAACTCCGGTGTAGCAAAAGCTTCAACTTCCTCTGCTCGAGCTAATAATAGAGGGTTTCCCATTTTTATAACTTTTTGTACGGCCATCACAAAATTCCAATTAGGTTTAGCATTTTTACCTGAACAATGAGAAAATACAGAATAACAAATATAACAGGAATCGGCGTTTTGAAAATACTTATCTCATCTCTATTTTTTCTATTGGTAAATATCAGTTTTGCTGAGGACATGCGCTACTACGATGTTGAAGTTGTCATTATTGAAAATCTATCAAAAAAATCTAAAATGTCTGAGAACTGGCCACTTCAAGTAAATTTAGTTCAACCGGAAAATACTGTACAACTTGGTCAGCCAGTTTTGAGTGAATGGCTTCCAAAAGATGTTGATTTGAAATCAAGTTATAAATTACTAAAAGCAAGCAACTATCAACTGACGCAAAAAGTAGAACAAATATCTGAATCTACAACACAGCGTGTCATTTTCCATACCGCATGGCGCCAACCTGGCCTAGATAAGAAACTTGCTCTACCTATCCACTTCAAACGGGAAGTTCCCGCAACACCTGTTGTTGAAGCAATAAATAATTCTGAGCAAACAAGTGAAGATGGAGATTCAATAACTAACTCCACACCTTTGATTTTAGAAGGTATCTTACGTGTAACTTTAGCTAGATACTTACACTTAGAAGCTGAACTCACTTTGCAGGATAAACTTCCAGAAGTAGAAAATAGCGATAACCCTTTTTCAGCGTTAGATAATCAAAGCGAAAGAAATGACATTGAAAAACAGGGCGTCATTCACTTTAAACAAAAACGTAATCGAATTAGAAGTAACGAATTACATTACCTAGATCATCCTGCACTAAGTATATTGATTCAGGTTACCCCATATGAAAAACCTGAAGATTTAGCATTAAAAACAACGGCTAACTAAATTTTAATCAATAGTAGGAATAACGGCTTCAAGTAACGTGCGAACACGTTCTATTCCACTATTTAAATTTTTCTCTATCATTTCCATCGTTAAGGCTTCATCTCCTCGACCCGCAGCTAAATTAGCAACGACAGAAATGCTCGCATAACAAAGCTCTTTTTCTCGTGCTAAGGCTGCTTCCGGCATGCAAGTCATACCAATCAAGTGACAACCATCTTTTTCTAAACGATTAACTTCTGCCGCCGTTTCTAAACGAGGCCCTTGCGTTGCGGCATAAGTACCTTCACGTATGATATTAATAGAATGATAATCTGCAGCATTCACAATTTTTTGGCGTAAACTTTCACAAAATGGTTCAGTAAAATCGATATGTACGACTTCCTTTAAACCTTCTTCAAAAAAAGTATTGATTCGCGAGGTAGTATAATCAATAACTTGATCGGGTATCACCAATGTTCCTGGTTGCATATCTTCTCGAATACTTCCAACAGCATTAATAGCAATGATGTGTGCGATTCCAGCTTCTTTTAAAGCCCATATATTAGCCCGATAATTTATTTTGTGAGGAGGGATGGTATGTTCAGCACCGTGTCGTGGTAAAAAATAGATATTATGACCCGATAAGTTACCTCGTACTAACGGGCCTGAAGTTTCGCCAAAAGGCGTTTGCACAATTTCTCTCCCTGTTATTTCCAGACCTTTAATTGATGTTAATCCTGTACCACCAATAATCGCGATTTTACCCATTTTCTTACATTCCCTTTACAGCATGGATTGAATTAACATTACGAAGATAATTTTTATAATCCATGCCAAATCCGAATAGATAACGGTCTTCTAAGCTTAATCCTATATAATCGGGCTTATAATCAATTTTTCTATTATGAATTTTATTAACAAGTACTGCAGATTGAACTTTAGTGGCACCCTTTTCTTTGCAGTATTTTGCTATTTCTAAAAGCGTGATGCCTTCATCAAAAATATCATCTACGATAAGGACATGTCTGTCTTTTAATGAAATTGTAGGTTCTTGAATCCAATGTAATTCTCCCCCACTTGTTTCACCACGATAGCGAGTTGCATGGATATAATCGAGTTGTAAAGGAAAAGGTAAGCGAGTAATCAAATGGCCAGTAGGTATAACACCACCGGTCATAACACAAAGAATAAGCGGATTTTTATCTTTTAAATCAACACTTATCTGATTGGCTAAAGTATCTAGAACTGTATTTAATTTTACTGAATCACATAAACAATCAGATTCATCTTCAATTTTTTGTATGTGCTTAATGTCCATAACATATTTTCCTGAAATTATTTTTCGTTAAGCAATGCTTCATTTTCAATATGAATAGTTGATGTTGGGAAAGCAATTTCAGCGTTATATTTTTCTATTATATTTGTTATTTTAAATAAAACATCTTGTTTTACTTCATGAAATTTAATCCAGTTTGTTGTTTTAGTAAATGTATAAATAAAGAAATCTAACGATGATGATGCAAACTGATTAAAGTTAACAATTAAAGTCTCTGTCTCATCAATCTCAGGGTGCTGAGTTAACATTTCTTTTACATCAGAGATAATAGCCGGAAGAGATTTAATATCCTCATAACGAACACCAATCGTTTCATAGATTCTTCGATGTGACATACGAGAAGGATTTTCAAGCGATATGCTTGAAAACATAGCATTTGGTATATATAGCGGACGCTTATCAAAGGTACGAATTTTAGTTAATCGCCAACCTATTTTTTCTACTGTTCCTTCAATATTACGATCTGGAGATCTAATCCAGTCACCAATTGAAAAGGGTCTATCTAAATAGATCATTAATCCGCCAAAAAAATTAGCTAATAAGTCTTTGGCAGCAAAACCAACAGCAAGTCCACCAATGCCGCCAAAAGCTAAAATAGCAGATATGTTGAAACCTAAGCTTTGAAGTCCAACAAGTACTGATGTGATAATAACGGATATACGCAACAATTGACTAATAGCATCAGCCGTTGTCTTATCAACCGTTTTACCTTGTACTTCCTGGTGTTTAATTATATTTTCTTCAACAAAAACAATAAAACGAATTATTGTCCAGCTGATAACCACAATCACACCGATTTCAAATACTTTTATGCTAGAACCAAAATTTGCTACTTTCATAGCAACAGAAAGTCCAGATATCCAAATTAAAATACTTAGAGGTTTACTTACCGCATTAATAAGTGCGTCATCCCATAAGTTTGATGTTTTTTTAAGTTGTTTTTTTATTCTTTTCAATAATTTCTTTTGAATGTAATCCAATAATAAAGCAGAGAAAACGATAATAAAAATTTGTAAAATCCAGGTGTCTGTTTTAAATAATAATGGGAAATAGCTTTGTATTTTTTCTAGCATTGAAATCTTCAACCTTTAAATCTTATTGTTAAAATTCTAAAACTCTAATTCTAATGTTGGATCGTCCTGATATCGATTTAAAATATCAGATGCTTTTTTCCATGTTGATGTTTTGTGTAATTCAGACATCGTTGTTGCATGTTTGCCATGCATTCGTGCTAACCGCAAATGTGATACAGGATCATTATGACCACTCAGATTATCAACAACATTTAATGCGCCTTTACGATTATTACAGACTAACACCATGTCACAACCTGCAGACAATGCTTTTTCAGCACGTTCAACATACTGTTCACCAATCACGCTCGCCCCTTTCATATCTAGATCATCACTAAATATAACACCTTGAAATGCTAATCTTTTACGCAATATATCTTTAAGCCAAATTTCAGAAAATCCTGCAGGCATTTTATCAACTTTTGAAAAAATAACATGAGCAGGCATAATTGCTGCAATGCCATGATGGATCATTCTTTTAAAAGGTAAGATATCATTCGCATATATTTCGTTATATTCTCTGTCGTCAACTGGAATATCCACGTGTGAATCAGCCGTTACTGCGCCATGACCAGGGAAATGCTTACCTGTAGCAGCCATACCCGCATCATTCATACCTTTTGTATATGCATGGGCTAACTCGGTAATAATTTTTCCTTCTTGATGAAATGCACGGTCCCCTATTACTTTACTTACACCATAATCAATGTCTAAAACAGGTGCAAAACTAAAATCAATACCCACTGCACGCAATTCTGCAGCCATCATCCATCCTGCAGTCTCAGATAATAAATGGGCTCTTTTTGGATTATGATTATAAATTTCACCAAAATGTCCTACAGCAGGCAATGAAGTAAAACCATCACGAAAACGTTGAACTCGACCACCTTCATGATCAACTGCAACAAGCAAACGCGGTTCACGTACCTTATGGATATCATTAACAAGTTGAATTAATTGCTCAACAGAAGAAAAATTTCGTGTAAATAATATTACTCCTCCTACAAGAGGATTTTGTAAAATCTCACGTTCTTCTGGACTCATTTCTATTGAGTCTAGATCCAGCATAATTGGACCAAGTGACATAACTATTCCTGATTTTTATTATTGTGAAAATTATATTTTGATAACAGCTAAAATTTTTCGAGTTTTCACATTCATCAATATTATATTAGTACCAACTTGTACCCTTAGCTTATCTAAAGGAAGAGCAGATAATTTTCTATTTAATTTTAATGGTAGAGGCATAACTTGTATGTCTCTTGGAACAAACTCATTAACAACAATTTTTTCAGCTTGTTGTTTAGATATTGTTGTATGTTTAATCATATCTTCACGAACAACTGAGTTCGTCTTATTTGAGTAATATGAAATAATGGTATTTAAATCATTTTCAGTAAAGGCATGTGTAGACTTTATTCTTTCCTTTTCATTATTTTCTGAAGTTTTTTTAATAACCCGTAATTGTTCATCAATAACGACAGGTGGATTTTTAGCTTTATCGACTTTTCGCTTAAACGTAATATCACAACCAGCCTGAAAAATTAAAACACTTAATAATGTTAATTTTAATAAAGTTGAATTCATTGTATTACATATCCTATTACTTATAAGAATGAATCAAAACACGCGTACCTGATTCAACAATGTCAAAAAGTTCAATAATATCTTTATTACGCATTTTCACACAACCGTGTGACGATGGCTTTGAAAAAGTATCACTATCAGGGCAGCCGTGTATATAAATATAGCGGCGCATAGTATCTACTTCTCCACCCCTATTTTTTCCAGATTCAAGGCCACTTAGCCAGAGAATTCGAGTCAGTATCCAATCACGTTCAGGGTACTTTTGACGAAGATCCTCATTGAAACTTTCTCCTGTATCTCGCCTACCAACAAATACTGTATTTTCCTTGGCATTAATACCAATTTTTGCACGAATACAATGTAATCCTAACGGAGTACATTCACTACCGTTTTTTTGACCCACGCCATTTTTAGCTGTTGATATTGCATATGTAGCAAGCGTGATATCATTTTGTAATAATCTTAACTGCTGTTTATCAACATCTATATCAATAAATTTATCAGTAATTGTTTTATTAGAATTAGACATAATAATTGAAGAAATCAATTCCAATCTTTGAACGGATGCTTGACCAAACTAACATTATAATAACGCTCGTCATCTGACACTTCTATTCCTAACCATTCAGGTTTATTGAAGCTTTCATTCTTATCGCTTAATTCAATTTCTGCGACAACCAATCCTTTATTTTCTCCTTCAAACACATCTATTTCCCATAAATGATTCTCATTTTTAATATGGTAACGTGTTTTACGAATTAATGGTTTTTCACACAATGTTTCAAGCATTTCAGTTGCTTCATCAATTGGGATTTCATATTCAAATTCCTGACGAGTAATATCAATTGTGGCTGATTTTATGTTTAAATAAGCATGCTTTCCTTGTATTCGGACTCGAACTGATGACATTTTACTCCCTACCAGGTAGCCTTGAGAATAAACAGTTCCTTCATCAGCAAAAGATTTCCATGATGAATCATTTAGTAAAAACTTTCGTTCAATTTCTGTTGCCATTTTTCGAAATTACTTTTTAGTGAATAATGCGATAGATTCAACATGAGCCGTATGTGGGAACATATCCATAATACCGGTTTTCTCTAACGTGTATCCCATATCATTAACTAACGTACCTGCATCACGGGCTAACGTAGAAGGATTACAAGACACATAAACGATATGTTTAATTTTCATCTTAGCTAGATATGGCATCATCTCTTTTGCACCACTACGAGGAGGGTCTAGTAAAAGTTTATCATAGTCTTTTTTCAACCAACTACAATCAGATACATCTTCCATCAAGTTAGCGACATGTAAATCAGTATTGCTAATACCATTTTGTTCTGCATTTTTATTAGCTCGCGCGATAAGTTCAGCATCACCTTCTACGCCAGTAATCTGTTTAGCATGACGAGCCATCGGCAAGGTAAAGTTACCCAACCCACAAAATAGTTCTAATACACGATCATTTTCATTTAAGTCTAATAATTCTAACGCAAGCTTAACCATTTTCGGATTAATATCCTGATTAACTTGTGTAAAGTCTGTAGGTTGAAAGTCTAAAGTGACATTATAATCAGGCAATGTATATTGTAAGCGAGGATTCTCTGGATAAAGTGGTGTTACCGTATCCGGCCCTTTAGGCTGTAAATAGATTGCTATACTTTCTTCTTTTGCATATGTAATAAGCTTATCTTTATCATCGTCAGTTAGCTCAACCAAATTTCTAAATACAAAAGCACTTATGTCATCTGCGATGGCCACTTCAATTTGTGCGATTTTTTCATAACAACTCAAACTACGAATTAATGTAGCAAATGATGTCAAGCGAAGTCCTGCATCAGGATGTAGAACTTCACACTGTTCTAATTCAGCAAGATAAGGTGCGCTTCGTTCTCGAAAACCAACCAGTACTTTTTCTTTTTTAAAAACATACTTAACACCTAAACGTGCTTTTCTTCGGTAAGCCCATGGATGTGTTGTAACAGGCGGTAAGACTTCTAGCACTTTAACCTTGCCAATATGCTCAAGACCATCAAGCAAAACTTGCTGTTTGGCTTCAATCTGTTTTTCACTGCTTAAGTGCATAAAACTGCAACCACCACATACACCATAATGTTTACATTTAGGTTCAATACGATCAGGTGACGCTTTAAGCACTTCTAGTAAATTACCTTCGTCGTGACTTTTCTTATGTGGACGAAAAGAAAAACGTATTTCTTCACCAGGTAGAGCTCCACTTACAAAAATTACTTTTCCATCAACACGACAAATACCTTTCCCATCATGACTTAAAGATTCTACGGTTGCTTGATGTTCTTCAAGTGGCTTTTGCTTTCTTCTACGCATAGTTATTTGAAATTCCGATAGTAAATTATGATGGAAAAATATTTGTTGATAAATAACGATCTCCACGATCACAAATGATCGTAACAATCACTGCATTTTCAACTTGCGATGAAAGCTTTAATGCCGCAGCTACTGCGCCACCTGAAGAAACACCACAGAAGATACCTTCTTCGCTTGCTAGCTTGAGTGTTGTTTGTTCTGCATCTTCTTGCCCCATATCAATAGTCATATCTACACGACTAGACTCAAATATTTTTGGAAGGTATTCAGGTGTCCAACGACGAATACCTGGGATTGAAGCTCCCTCTTCTGGTTGTACGCCAACAATTTGAATTTCAGGATTTTGTTCTTTTAAATAGCGTGAATTTCCCATAATTGTGCCTGTTGTACCCATAGCACTAACAAAATGAGTGATTTTCCCTTTCGTATCTCGCCAAATTTCAGGACCAGTCCCATCGTAATGTGCACAAGGGTTATCTGGATTCGAAAATTGATCTAATACCTTACCCTTGCCTTCATTTTGCATTTTAAGTGCGAGATCCCGAGCTCCTTCCATACCTTCTGCCTGACTCACTAAGACTAATTCAGCACCATAACTACGCATTGAGGCGCGTCTTTCAACACTCATATTGTCTGGCATGATGAGTAGCATACGATACCCCTTAATAGCCGCAACCATAGCAAGTGCAATCCCTGTATTACCACTTGTTGCCTCAATAAGGGTATCTCCAGGTGTTATTTCGCCTCTCGATTCAGCATGCTGAATCATACTGAGTGCCGGCCGGTCTTTGACAGACCCTGCTGGATTATTACCCTCTAGTTTAACCAAAATGGTATTACTCGTATTTCCAGGCAAACGCTGTAATCTGACTAATGGCGTATTACCAACAAAAGATTCAATTGTTGGAAAACTAGTATCTGTCAAACCTGTATTATCAGTAGAATTCATTAAATATTACTCATATTAAGTCGTAATAGTTCTAATTTAGAATATGTCTCATTTTATAATAATTTGGCATGTATTTGCACTAAACCTCATATCAACAGTACACTTCAACCTATCAAATCAGCACAGCACAATAAATATAAGCTATATAATGAACAAAATACTGGATATTCAACAATCGATAATTGCTGCAAACGGCAATATTTCATTAGCAAAAGATCTTTTTGCTATGTTGCTTGATGACCTAGACGTTAGACGCCGTCAAATTGAAGAATGTTTTCAATCTGATGATATGCAAATGCTAGAAGAGCATATTCATAAACTTTACGGTGCAACAGCTTATTGTATCGTGCCAAAGTTAAGAGATAGCACAGAGACATTGGAAAACTTATTAAGAAAAAAA
>Ga0316204_10008972_pt1 | contig 13593 bp, 12 predicted proteins | sample 6monrhotite_MG_2_FD_205661 | JGI IMG/M metagenome (GOLD analysis project Ga0316204, IMG submission 205661) | Microbial mat bacterial communities from mineral coupon in-situ incubated in ocean water Damariscotta River, Maine, United States -... | ecosystem: Environmental > Aquatic > Marine >... | reverse complement strand
AAAAATTGAAAGTTTAATCTAAATCTAATCCCATGAGAAAGTTGATTATTGTTTTATTGGTAGTACTTATGGGTTGTTCAAGTGCTGAGTTGGTGAGTACCTGGAAAAACCCTGAAATCGTAATCTTTGATGCGTATAAAGTTTTGGTTGTGGGTATGACACCTAATAAAAAGGCACAACAGAATTTTGAAACCAAAATGGTTCAGGAGTTCACGCAACGGAATATAGAGGCAATGCGCAGCATAGATCTTTTTGATGTGGCCTTCACAGAGGCTTCAAAATCAGAAGTTGAGCTAGATGAAGTTGAAGAACAATTATTGGATAAAGATTTTGATGCAATCCTATTCACCAAAGTACTAGGTACTGAAAACAGGGAAACATTCAGTCAAAAATTGGCCGAGATTGAACGACCCAACGATCGATTCAAGGACGACTATATGAGTCATCAGGATATCTATTACGATGATAACTACTATGACCAGTATACTGTCTATTTAGTAGAGACCTCCCTGTATTGCATTTGTGTTGGAAAAGAAAGAGAGCTAATCTGGCGCGGAGTAATAGAAATAACAGATCCCATTATTGTTAAGAAAACCATAGATCAATATATAGAATTAGTGGTTACGGAAATGGAGCAGCAAGAGTTGATTTTCAGACAAGAAGATATGTAGTAATCCGAAAAATAGGGGCCAAAGAGATTAAGAAATAGTTTTAATCTCGTCAATCAAATTCTCCAGTGATGCTTTTGCATCTCCAAATAGCATCTTGGCTTTATGGTGGAAAAATAATTGATTCTGAATCCCTGCATACCCGGGACTCATACTCCTTTTCATGATCACAACATTTTTAGCCTCCCAAACATTAATTACGGGCATACCATATACAGGACTTGAAGGATCATCATAAGCAGCCGGATTTACAACATCATTGGCCCCAATTACCAACACCATATCGGTATTCGGCATCGCCTCATTGGCATCTTCCATATCCAGTAATTTGGGGTAGGGTACATCGGCCTCAGCCAACAATACATTCATATGGCCAGGCATACGACCAGCTACCGGGTGAATAGCATATTTCACATCAACCCCATTAGCCGAAAGTAAATTGTCCATGCGTTTTACCACCTTTTGAGCCTGTGCCACTGCCAACCCATACCCGGGAACAATGATCACAGATTCTGAATAAAATAGTTGTATGGCCAAATCGGTATAGGTAATTTCTTTAGCTAGCTGGTCGTCTTCACCCGTTTTTGCGCTATGGTTGTTTTCGCCAAACCCTCCGATAAGTACATTGAAGAGCGAACGGTTCATAGCGTTACACATTAAGACGGTGAGGATAATACCTGCGGACCCAACCAGAATACCTCCAACCAACATTATTTTATTAGCATAAATGAGCCCGGCTGCGGCTGCGGATAATCCTGTAAAGGCATTAAGAAGTGAAATTACAACCGGCATATCGGCTCCACCAATAGGGGCTACAAATGAAAACCCGTATACCAGTGCCAAAACCATTACAAGTAGTATCCATAGCAGGCTTGGATCGTCTTGTGTCATAAAAACATAGACACAGGCTGCAAGGAGTATACCTAAAAAGATGATGTTGATTACATTGTGTTTGGGTAATGACACCTGTTTGTCATTCACCAAGCCCTGCAGCTTAGCATAGGCCAGCATACTTCCGGTAAACGCGATAGACCCTATTAATAACGTGAGTAACAAAATGAGAAGTTGACCATCGGTAACGGTGATTCTGCCATCAGAAAAATGAATAAGTTCTGTAATTGCCAATACCACAGCACAAGCACCTCCTAAACCGTTAAAAACAGAGACCATTTGTGGCATGGCCGTCATTTTTATTTTCTTGGCACTAACGTACCCAATAATGCCCCCTGCGATCATAGCACCAAAGATCCAGAGATAGTTATTGGATGCCCCTGAGAGTGGAATTAGAATGGTTGCTGCAATAGCGATTCCCATGCCTAGAGTTGCCAAAAAATTACCTTTTTGGGCAGTATCTGGAGAACTCATTTGGCGAAGTCCAATTACAAAGGCAGTGGCCCCCATTAAATAGGATATGTTTACAACGGTTGTCAGCATGTTATTTTTTCTTTTTTGTGAACATTTTCAACATTCTATTGGTAACTGCAAAACCTCCCACAACATTAATCATCCCTAAAACAGCTCCTAAAGCCCCTAGACTCAATGTTACGTAATCGGAAGGATCGGCATTCCGTATGAGAAGAATTGCCCCAATTATAACAACCCCGCTAATCGCATTGGCTCCAGACATTAAGGGGGTATGAAGCACGGTTGGTACTTTTGAAATAACCTCAAAGCCAAGAATTACCGTAAAAATTAAAAGGTAAATTAGAATCAGGTTTTCATCAAATAATAGAAATAATTTTTCCATAGAATTGAAATTTGAAGTCGATTTAGTTGGACGTCACGTGGGTTTTCTGAATAATTTCGTTTTCCATATTTAAGTTGATGGTACCTTCCTGCACAATTAGTTTTAAATAGTTCGCAACATTATTGCTGTAAAAAAAACTGGCATCTTTTGGCATTGCGGAAGATAAATGGGAGTTTCCAATGATTTTAACCCCCTTATAAATAATGGTCTTATTGTTTTCTGTTAATTCACAGTTACCTCCTGTAGAGGCAGCTAAATCTACCACAAGAGAACCTGTTTTCATTTTTTCTACTGTTTCTTTGGTTAGGAGTATGGGCGCTTTTTTACCCATGATCTGTGCGGTTGTAATAATGACATCTGCCTTTGCAGCCCTGTTTTGGACTTCCAAACGTTGCTTTTCTATAAACTCTTTTGACTGTTCCACGGCGTAACCTCCGGCATCTTTTTGGTCTAAGGCACCTTCTACCACCACAAATTTTGCTCCCAAACTCTCTACTTCTTCCTTGGCGGCCGCGCGCACATCAAAGGCCTCTACCATGGCCCCTAGTCTTCTGGCGGTAGCAATAGCCTGAAGACCTGCTACGCCTGCACCTAAAACCAACACCTTACAAGGTTTTATACTACCTGCGGCAGTGATCATCATAGGGAAAAAACTAGGTGATTCATTAGCGGCAACAAGTACTGCCTTATACCCAGATATTGCTGCCATGGAAGAAAGGATATCCATAGTTTGAGCAAGGGTAGTTCTCGGGATTAGATCGAGACTCATTGCACGAAGCCCTAATTTATTTAGTTCTGAAATATAAACTTCATTGGAGAAAGGGCTTAACATGCCAACCAGCAATGTATTCTTTTTAAGTAGCGAAAGCTCCGAAACAGGAATTGGATTTATAGTAACTAATAGATCGGCCTCTTTTAAAATAGAAGTACGGTCTTTTATCGTACCATATTTGGCGTATTTTTCATCAGGATAGCTCGAATTTGAGCCCGCATTGGACTCTATCCAGAATTCAGAATTTGTAAATTTTATTTTTTTGAGTGTGTTTGGGACTAAGGCAACCCTATTATCGTTGGGTTCTTTCAGGACTCCTATAATCATGCAATATGAGGTTGTTTATTGCATATAAAATTAAGTATAAAATATTTAAAACAGCCCATGTTTCTAGGGAATATTTCTCTTTTATTTAATAAAAAAGTAGCACTATCACATCTCATTATTTTATTCCCATGTGGCATCTTCAAAATAAACTTTTGGTAAATGATTGTCCTAACTATTGTATCCTGACTCCGGAACTTATAGTAACCACAATGGGTGTCAGGGATATACCAAATTTTTTAATATAGGCATCGGAAATTTCATTTATGAAAGCTGCCCTGTGCTGTTTCAGTATCAAATTAATAGTGCAACCTCCAAAGCCTCCTCCCATCATCCGAGCGCCAGAGATATAGTCTTTAGTGCGCGTATACTCTACCAGAAAATCCAATTCCGGACAGCTTACTTCATATAAATCTTTAAGTCCGCGATGCGACTCATACATTAAATTACCAACATTCTCAAGAGCATGTTCTTTTAGATTTCTAACCGCTTTTTGTACTCGGGTGTTTTCTTCAATGACATAAAGCGCTCTGTTATACACTATAGGATCTAAGGTGTTCTTATATGTAAGGAGTGTATCTTTTGGAACCTGAGTTAGATATTCAAATGAATTATTGGAGTCATTAATAATAGCCAATGCCGTTTCACATTCTTTTCTTCTTGTATTATACTCACTATTTTCCAGACTATGAGACACGTTGGTATTTAAAAGTACTATATCATACAGGCCGAAATCTACAGGCACAATCTCATGGGCCATTGTTTTACAGTCCAGGAAAAGCACTCCGTTTTTACTTCCTTTTATAACGGCAAACTGGTCCATGATTCCACAGTTGGTTCCTACATATTTATGTTCTGCTCGCTGGGCAAGCAAAATAATATCTTCATCGGAGAGTTGTAAGGAGTACAATTCGTTGATCCCTTTTGCCAGGCCGCACATGAGGGCTGCAGAAGAACTTACGCCGGCACCTATAGGCAAATTACTACGGATATAACAATCAAATCCTTCCAAAGATGAGTGGCCCAGGGTAACGAATTGGTCTAAAATACCCAGCACAAAATTCTCAAAAGAGGAAGATTGAGGTGTCAGGTCTATAAGGGTGGTACTAAAGCCTTGATCCAGATCTTTAGAATAGAAATTGAAACCAGAAGATGAATTCTTTTTAAAGTACAGCTCAATGTACTTATCAATAGCTGCAGGGAGTACAAACCCACCGTTGTAGTCGATATGCTCTCCAATAAGGTTAATTCTACCCGGGGAGTGGATCACCAGGTCACTCGCTCCTGATTTATCTGAGAGGTTGAAGAAACTGTTGTTTGCAATGTCTTTTGAATTCTGTGCCACTAGTTTTATTTAATATATATGAAAATCACGGCTGGTGTACTAAAAGATCGCATGGGATGATTAATTCTATATGTTTTTAAAGTTACTCAATTATTGTGGTTAGCGTAAGGCAAATTCCACAGCTGCTTCAGCATGAATTAATGTGGTGTCAAAAATAGGAATAGAAACATCAGCTGCTTTAATTAATAATGGAATTTCTGTACAACCCAAAACTACACCTTGTGCGCCATTTTTAATAGAATCGGCAATTATGTGCTGATATTTTTCTTTGGAGCTGGGTTTTATTTTACCATGCACTAGTTCCTGGTATATAATGGTATGAACAGTATCTCTATCCTCCTTATTTGGGATAACCACTTCTATCCCATACTCCTTAAAGAGTATGTCCTTATAAAAGTCTTTTTCCATGGTAAATTTTGTTCCGAGTAAAAGGACTTTAGTAATCTTTTCTGCTTTTATTTTTTCTCCGGTGGTCACCGCAATATGCAAAAAAGGAATGCTTATATTTTTTATTATTTCTTCACTGCATAGATGCATGGTATTGGTGCATAAAACAATGCAGTCGGCCTTGGCATTTTCTAAATTTGTAGCCGCTTCCACCATCATTTTATTTAATGAAACCCAGTCATTTTTATGTTGAAGCTTCTCTATTTCCGCAAAATCAACAGATTCCAGGATACATCTGGAGGAGTGAAAACCTCCTAAAAGTTCACGGACCTTTTTATTTATTAGTTTATAATAGACCTGAGATGATTCCCAGCTCATTCCTCCGATCAATCCTATTTTTTTCATACCTAATACTTCTTCTACCGTTTGGTATATGGCACGTTTCAATGTGCTGTATACATTATTAGCATTTCGTATTTCATTTTTCTATTGCAAATATTTTCACCCATTTTGCTTGATTTATTCTTAAAAATATAGCGCCAATTATCGTTATTACTCCTGTTGCGATACCAACCATACCCAAAAAAGGAGTTTCAGGAATTCTTGTTAATACTTCTGCTGCAAATGCAGCATACAAACCTACCACAGACCAATACATAAAATTAAAATGTTGATATTTCCATTTGTTTGCTGGTTTTTTAGTCCAAACAGGAATCATCCCTAATAAAATAACTATTAGACTGAAAGCTGTCGCATAATGGAAAATTCCCCAACCTTTAAAAAGTCGATAAATCATAAATGCTGTGATTAGTAAAATAGCCATACTTATAACATAAGCATATCCAATTTGCTTGTGTCTTTTAGTTCCTTTTTTCATTATAAGAACTAATGTTCCAGTAATCAAAGCAAATATTGACGACATCAGATGAATAAGTCCGCTTGTATCTCCTACTAAATATTCCATTTCTGTGTTTATTTATGAATGCTAACGGTTAGTATATGGTGCGTTTTAATGCACTATATATAGTGTTAGGTGCTGGCTTATTTTTTCCTTAAGGGTATCCATATTTCCTCTTCTGAACTTGGATCATTATTCTTGTATTTTTCTCCTAATACCTCAAAGTGAGGTCTGTCGTCCAATTGATATTCTGAACTAGGTAACCAAGTCGTAAAAATATACTGAAATATACTGTTGTCAGTGCTAGAGCCTTTGTAATCGAAAACGGCATAAAGTCCTCCTGTCAATGTGAATGGTTCCATTTCATTGGGAACAATGTCAAAGTCTGTTACTTCGACTGCCGCCCACTTTTCAAACTCATTGCTCGGTTTAAAATCTTCATAATACAAGGAATCATAAACTTGCATTGAAATCACCTCTGCTGTTAAGTTGTTATTTATTTCATTTCGTCTTGGCATAAATTCACCCCAAAGTCGACCAGTTAAATTATTAGTTAAACTCATCCTCAATCGTTTCCCAATTAATTTCTTTTCTTCTAAATTTTTTATTCTTGGTTGCATTTATTTTCTGTACTTACTTTTGCTTGTACCTAACTTATTATATGCATATAAAAATAGCACATATCCCATAAAGGTAGAGGATAAGGAAATAAGTGCTAAATATTTCATAGAAACAGTGGTCAACATAGTTGCAAATTGCTTTCAACCAAAGAACTTCATTCATTCTATAAATCTTGGCTATATTAGTCACAATTACATGTAAATAACAACATAACCATTCTTATGAAGACCAGGATATTTTTATTACACCTCTTTCTTTTAATTTTCTTAACAACATTCGCCCAATCTGATACTTCTGCATTCGACAACCTGAAATTCCGTTTTATAGGGCCTGAAGGTAATCGCGCCATTGCCATTGCAGGGGTTCCGGGTGACCCTATGATCAATTATATTGGGGCGGCTTCTGGCGGACTATGGAAAACAACAGATGGCGGCCTCAATTGGGATCCTATTTTTGATGATCAGGATGTTTCTTCTATTGGCTCTATAGCTATTACGCCGTCCAATCCCGATATTGTTTGGGCAGGTACCGGCGAAACATTTGTTATACGGCCGGCACATGCCATGGGTGATGGTATTTATAAATCTGAAGATGCCGGAAAGACCTGGAAAAATATGGGTCTCGTAAAAACGGGAAGAATTGGTCGTATCATAGTACATCCGAGCAATCCCGATATTGTATTTGCTGCTGCTTTGGGGCATACCTATGGGCCACAACAAGAGCGGGGCGTTTATAAAACAACGGACGGTGGAAAGACCTGGAAACGAGTATTCTTTGTGGATGAAAATACAGGGGCAGCCGAACTGGCCCTGGATCCTAAAAACCCTGACCGACTTCTGGTCGCTATGTGGTCTATTCATATTAATACCTGGGGCTTACGAAGTGGTGGGTCCGGAGGAGGAGTATATCGTTCAATTGATGGTGGCGACTCCTGGGAGGCACTTTCAAAATATGGCCTGCCCGGTGGTGAAGATAATCCCGTTGGTAAAACAGCAGTGGCAATTTCCCATTCGGAACCAAATATTGTATATGCTTTATTTGAGATAGATAGTCCGGCCCTGTACCGCTCCGAAGATTTTGGAGATACCTGGACCTTGCAGACCCGGAACCACGATATTGCTGAGCGCGCTCCTTATTATACCCGTATGGCTGTTTCCCCCGGGGACCCAAACGAAGTGTATTTTGCAAGTGTAAAGTTCAGTACCTCTAAGGATGGTGGCAAGACCATCAAAGGAGGGTATAAGGCCGGAGGTGATAACCACGATATTTGGTTAGATCCTACGAATCCAGACCGCATGATGGTGGCGCACGATGGGTGCGCCAGTATTACCCTTAATCATGGGAAAAGTTTTCAACGCATTGTATTACCCATTGCACAGATGTACCATGTTTCGGTCGACGATCAGATTCCTTATAATGTTTACGGAAACCGTCAGGATGGCTACTCATATATGGGACCAAGTAACAGCCGTCAGGGCTATATTCCGTTGGGACTTTGGAAAGGAGTAGGAGGCTGTGAGAGCGGTTTTGCCCAACCAGATCCATTCGATAATGACATTGTATGGTCTGGATGTTATGATGGAGGTTTACAGCGATATAATACTAAAACCGGCCACGCCCGGGATGTCAGAGTTTGGCCGGAAGCAGGCTATGGGTGGGAACCCGGGAAACTGAAATACCGTTGGCACTGGAATTTCCCATTGGCATTTTCGCCCCATACAAAACACAGAGTCTATGTTGGGAGTCAGTTTGTACATAAAAGTGACGACGGAGGCCAAAGCTGGCAAGTTATTAGTCCCGACCTAACTTTGAATGATAAAACCCATCAGCAAAGTTCGGGAGGTGTCGCTGTAGATAACTTAATGACCTTTGATGGAGCAGTATTGTTCAGCATCGTAGAATCTAAAATGGAACCCGGACTTATCTGGACGGGGAGTAACGACGGGCAAGTACAGCTTACGAAAGATGGTGGCGCAAGTTGGACGAATGTTACACAGAACATTCCTAATCTTCCCAAATGGGGAACCATTGCCAATATAGAGTCTTCTCGTTATACAAAAGGTACCGTTTATATTACGATAGATCTACATCAAATGGGAGACTTTGATCCTTATGTATACAAGACCGACGACTATGGCCAGAGTTGGCAGTTGATCAGTAGCACCGTCCCTAAGTCGGTCCACAGCTTTGCGCATGTTATCAAAGAAGATCCAAAACGGCAAGGCATGTTGTATTTAGGTGTAGATAATGGGATCTATATCTCCCACAATGACGGTAAAAAATGGATGCGTTTAAAAAATAATCTTCCCCCAGCTCCGGTATATTGGTTAGAAATTCAAGAACGCTTTGACGATTTGGTGGTAGGTACCTACGGAAGGGGCTATTATATTTTGGACAATATTTCGCCCTTACGGGAATATGATATGGATGCTCAGAATAAGGAAGCTCATCTTTTTAGTGTGCGTCAGGCCTACCGTTTCCATAATCAGCAAAGTATTAAAACAGATGGAGCTAGTATGAATTCTGGAAGAAACCCGGCCTATGGGGCAGACATAAATTATTATCTGAAGGATAGTACCGATCAAAAGGTGGAAATACAAATTTTAACGGGTACTGATGAAATTATAAGAACCTTGAAGGGTAAAAACAAAGAAGGAATCCATCGAGTTATGTGGGACCTTCGGTATGAACCCACCTTTAAACCAAGATTACAATCCACTCCTCCGGGGAGACCATGGGTACAGCTCAACGGTGAAGGTTGGCGACCGTTGGTAACATGGGATCTCGACCTAATGCGCGGACAATACGGCCCAAAAGTTGTTCCGGACACCTATAAAGTAAAGTTGATTGTTGGGGAGGAAGAGTACATACGAGAGGTGGAGGTAGTTAAAGACCCAACTTCAGAAGGGACCATGAACGAGATAAAACAGCAGGTCACCTTCTCGCTCGAACTTCGAGATGCCATAAACCTGGCTGTGACCATGATTAATGATATTGAGGATATTAGGGCAGAACTAGCTGAGATTATCCCTAAATTAAGGAATAAGGGTGATATTAAAAAAGCAACACAATTACGGGTAGTGTCAGAATCTATAGCGGGAGCCTTATATGATATTCAACTTACAGGCGCCAGGGAAGATGCGTTTAGGGCACCCATGAAACTCTATGGAAGACTTAGTGCACTAGCCAGTGATATTACTGCCAATGGAATCGATTTTAAGCCTACCGATCAACAACGAGCGGTGTATACCATCTTCAATCAGCGATTAGAAACTGTGGACAAAAAGTTTAAGAATTTTATGCAGATAGAGGTCAAAAAACTAAATATACAACTTAAGAAGAGCGAACTTCAAATACAGGTAGATAAGAAGATAAAGTCATAGTCGATTAGGTTACTATCAAATAATCTAAGCACTTTACATGTTGTAGATTCTTTCAATTATGTTCTCTGTATTTTCTACGATACGTTTATAGGGGCCTCGATTTCGAGTTATGTACCTGATTATTTTTTTTATTACCACATTATCAGAGATATATACCACATTAAACCCGTATTTCACAACTTGAAAAGCCCCAAATTTTCTATTACCACTACATTTGGCGCTCATTAAAATTTAAAACACATGAAAAAAGTAATGTTTTTGGCAGCTATGTTTGTTGCCGGTTTGAGCCTTCAGGCTCAGGAGGGTGCCAGTGCAGGTATCAATTTAGGAATTCCAACAGGTGATGCCGGGGATATTTCAGGACTAAGTCTTGGGATTGACTTTAATTACCTTTGGTCTGCGTCAGATAAATTTGATGCAGGGGTAGCCGTTGGTTTCAGTAATGCCTTTGGTAAAAGCATAGACACAGGATTTGGATCTATTGAACTTGAAGATATTCAATTTCTTCCTGTAGCTGCGGCGGGCCGTGTTCATTTGTCGGAAGATTTTAGCGCAGGTGTTGATCTGGGGTATGCTCTTGGAATTAACGATGGAAATGATGGAGGGTTTTATTACCGTCCGATGCTTGGATATTCCTTAAGTGAAAAACTAGGACTTAATCTCTCTTATACTGGGATTAGTTTAGACGGTGGTAATTGGAATACCATTAATCTTGGATTGATGATGGCCTTATAAGAACGTAAAATAGTACAGTTAAGAAAAAGCGAAGGAGAAATCCTTCGCTTTTTGCTTTTTAGGATAAAAGTAGCCCTTCTACGTGTACTTTTTCGGTGGTATCTTGCCGATAGTTAGTAACCCATTTTTCGATTAGTGTACTGATCTTTTGGTTTTGCTCCTTTCCTTTAAAAAAATATGTTGTAAAGACCTAAGAAAAGTATGTAGAATATGATATATATAGTGTAAGAATATATTTTCAACCTAATTAAAATCGAAATAAAGGGGAATTGTCATGCCTCAAAATATTCTAGATCAATTCCAATAAGCTTCTTTTCCTTGTTAATGTAATGACATGATTAACAGGATGATAATTTAGACCTTTGATAAAAAAACACCTAGTTTCGGACAATAATAATATATGTTTGTCCCAAATTTGGCTAATATTCTAGGGAGTTTTTTTAACTTATTTATACTAATAACCAAACCCTATAAATTATGAAAACACAATTAAAAAGCAGTTTGAAATCGCTGTTTAAGATGACCTTCCTGGCTATTATTTTCTTGGCCTTTTCCTGTTCACAGGAAAATATCACGGACCTCTCACAAGAGAATCTTAAGAGTGAGCAAGCCAAGGGTAAGAAGGCCAATAATAAATCTGTTCTTAAAACCCTTGTAAAAGGGGCTGCCCTTAACGCCGCCAATGGTCTGGACATCGGACCGGATGGCCATCTCTACGTAGGAAGTGTCAACGGACAGGAGATCGCGGTGATAAACAAGAACAACGGAAAGATCATCAACAGAATCACGGATGGCGTTCAAAGCCCGGATGATGTTGTATTTTCCCCTGATGGAAAAGCACTTTACTGGACCGATATCCTCACGGGTGAGGTAGGGCGACTAAAAGACGGAATAGTTAAGAAGCAGTTTGTTGCCCCGGGGGTTAACCCGATTCGCTTTTCCGATGGTGGACGGCTATTCGTTGCTCTGGATTTTCTGGGTGACGGATTGTACGAATTGGATCCTGATCTGGACCTTCCTCCACGCCATATCATATCATGCCCCGACGGATTTGGTTTAGGTTTTTTTAACTCCTTTGACACCCGGATGGAGGATGGGCGCCTCATTTTATATGGCCCTTTGTTTGCTTTAAATCTCGTCATTGCTATCGATGTTGATGCCATTGCAGACGGGACTGTATTCCCTGAAGATCTGAGTGGGCTGTTTACAGCTCCGATTCGAATTGTGGCCGGTACTCTGGGCGATTCAGACTTGTTTAATCCCGCAGCTGCTAAATTTAGCCCGGACGGGATGCTGTATGTGCTGGATCAGGCCGGTAAGCTCTGGGGAGTAAATCCGGACGGGAGCGATGATAAAACATTACTAACTTCCCTGCAACCAGGTCTGGACAACATGACCTTCGACGAGGATGGCAGCCTGTATATGACCAACAATGATGAAGGATGGGTGGCCGAGATCCTGAAAAGTGGTCAGGCGCGAATCCTCAGTCCCGGGGGAATCATTGTACCCCAGGGACTAGCCGTAATGGCCGGGCCCAATAACCAGGACATGCTCTTTGAGGCCGATCTGTTTCAACTAAGGCAATTCAACGGAACCAGTGGGCAACAGGAAAACAACTATAAGGGATATCTGATCCCTGTAGCACCTGAAGAAGGGCTGGCTTCTTTAATCCTGCCGATGAATGTAACAGCTGATGGGGACAATCTTATCATTTGTTCTTTTTTTAGTCCGGGATTGCAGGTATGGAACCCGAATGACGGAGTCATAGAAAATTATACTGCACCACAAATAGCCGCCCCCATCGATGCCGCAAGGGTACAGGGAGAAATCTATGTAAATGACCTGGGGCTGGGCGGCATCATCCGATTGAGCGACAATGAACTGATACTACCTGGCCTTTATAGTGGCGTGGCCACAGATGGGGAAACCCTTTGGGTAGCGGACTATTTTAATGGCGATATCGTGCAGATCGATATTGATGGCGGGGTTCCAGCAATAACCTTCTTCGATTTTGATTTACAAGGGCCCGAAGGCCTCGCTATAGATCAGGATGGCAATCTACTGGTTGTGGAAGAATGGGCTTCTCGATTATCCCGAATCGATGACCTGTCTTCAGGTGAGGCAATCACCATTGCAGAAGGTCTTGAATTGTTCAAGGGTGGCTTGCCGACCTTTCCTCCATACTGGTTTTTTGACGCGGTAGCTGTGGGACCTTCAGGAGATATCTATGTTACCGGAGGCGGTGAGAATGTCATATATAAAGTAAAGAATAAGAAATAATCGAATATATCTGACGATTAGAATTGGCTTTGTGATCAAAAAAAACCCACCTCATATGAGGTGGGTTTTCTGCTTGTTAGTGACCTGGCTGGGGCTCGAACCTATTGCTCTCATCCCAATGAGAATCGAACTCTTGCTAAATTTCACAAACGATGTTGACGATTTGTGAACTAATTATGATATAAATTATGTCAAAGTAACTTTCGATAGCCACAAAGATAAAAAACTAAAACCTAAATTTTATTTACGGTGGAATAATCTTAATTGGCGATTGTAGATTTTCCGGTAACAGAACAAACCATGATTTAATGGAATGCATTCAACTTTCGATATTAAAAAGTCCCATAAAACCTTCGTTTTGTGCGACTAACGTTTAGTATAAGAGTAGTAGCGGATTAAAACGCACTAACTTTTGGATTACAATATACTAATT
>Ga0316204_10008969_pt1 | contig 13595 bp, 9 predicted proteins | sample 6monrhotite_MG_2_FD_205661 | JGI IMG/M metagenome (GOLD analysis project Ga0316204, IMG submission 205661) | Microbial mat bacterial communities from mineral coupon in-situ incubated in ocean water Damariscotta River, Maine, United States -... | ecosystem: Environmental > Aquatic > Marine >... | reverse complement strand
TCGACGCGGCTCGTATCGCCCCATGATGCGGCAATTTTTCCGTCTTTCAGGATCAGCCCCGCTGGCCCGCCACGTGGTTTGAAGGGCCCCAGCGCCTTATTCCACGGCGGGCGCTCGATTTGGGTCAGGCCGGGCACGTTACCGGCCTTGGCCAGATCGCGGGGCCACGACGACTCATTGGCCTCGGCGAACGCGATGACCTTGTTCAGTCGCCCGTCATCAAATCCCGCAGATGAAGGAGATATGGTTTCCCAGTCGCCCTGGTCGGATGGAAAATAAATCATCGTCCGTCCTTTCAACTCCCTGATAGAAGCTTGAGCCGAGCCTGTTCGGCATTGGCAATATGCCCGTAACCGAGCTTTTCTGCCGCTCCGGTATCATGCTGGCGGATGGCGTCAACGATCTGTCGATGCTCAGCCTGTGCCGTGACCGGGCGGTCTGAAACGGAATAGGTGGTTTTGCTGAGCAGGGCCATCGGATTACGAAGCGCCTGCAGGGCATGAAGCAGGTAGCGATTGTTCGCAGCATCAAAAATAGCCTGATGAAAATCGCGATTGAGATCAGCCAGAATTGCCGGGTCGGTTTCGCCCTCGGCACGTTCAATGATGCTGTCCAGATCGTCGATCTGGGCGTCGGTGGCATTCAGGGCGGCAAGCGCGGCGGCGGTTCCTTCCAGAACCTTGCGCATGACATAAAGCTCGATGATCTGTTTTTCATCCAGTTCGGCGACAATCACACCACGCCAGGGCGTGAATTCCAGGATGCCGTCTGTCTGCAATCGCCGAAAGGCCTCACGGACAGGGGTGCGGCTAACACCCAGGCGCTCGGCGACCTCGGCCTCACGAACCGGTCGACCGGGTTGGTAATACCCATCAAGAATAGCCTGGCGCAGTTCGGCGTAGACGATCTCGCCGCGTGACGGCAAATGCGGCTCGGGAGGTGTTTTGCGCTTGGGCTCAGATATCACGGGCAGTCCTGACAGTTTAGGGTTGCGAAGCCTTTCCGGCGCTGTTGCCTGCGATCCGACCAAATACGGCACCAGACGTCAACCCCGTCCCGCCCGGATAATTGAAATAGAACAGGCCGCCGACCATTTCGCCTGCGGCATAAAGTCCGGGTATGGGACTCCCATCTGTATCGAGTATTTGCGCGTTCCCGTCAATCTTGACGCCGCCGAACGTGAACGTGATGCCGCAGGTGATGGCGTAAGCTTCGTAAGGGGGGGTATCAAGTAGGTTCGCCCAGTTGGATTTGGGGACGGCTAATCCATCGGTGCCGCGCCCATCCTTGATAGCCGGATCAAACGGCACATCGGTCATGACCGATGCATTGTATGCGTTGACCTCATCGACAAAGGCCTCTGCATCCACGTCATCTAATTTGGCGGCCAGGTCCTCGATCGTATTGGCGGTAACTTTGGTAATCTCGCGAATTCGGTATTCGTCGCGCAGCATGTCCGTGACTTTGGAATCGAAAACCTGCCAGGCGAATTGACCGGGCTGTTCAAGAATGACCCGTCCGTATTTGGCGTAGGTGTAGTTTCTGAAATCGGCTCCCTCATCAACAAACCGTCGTCCTGTGGCGTTGACCATGATGCCCAGGGGATAGCTGTGTTTCTGGAAGTTATCACCGACGCTCAAATCACCATAGTCCGGCGCATTGCGATCCCATCCCACCGCATGACCGCCCGACCAATTGCCATGGGGGATGGCCCCGGCATCCAGCGCCATGCGAATGCCATCGCCCATGTTGAAGCGCGTGCCGCGGACTTTGGCCAGATCCCAGCCCGGTCCCATGTAACGGGTGCGCCATTCTGTATTAGATTCAAATCCGCCCGCCGCGAGGATCACCGCGTCGGCGGTGATGGAGAACGTCTTTCCGTCTTTTCGAACACGGACGCCGGTGATGACGCCGTCGTCTTCAATCAATTCCATGGCACGTGCGCCATACATGATCTCGACGTCATTTTTTGTTGCCGCGTCGGTCCAGTAATCGACCAGACCCGGTCCACCACCGACGACTTCAACCGCCAACCCGCCCCAGAACTTGAACTTGCCGTCAACTTTGAAGGCCTGACGCCCGTAGGACGGTGAAAATCGCACGCCCTTCTCACGCATCCAAATAAGGGTTTCGAGACTCTGATAAACCAGCGTTTCTACAAGGTCTGGATCAGCCCGGTACTGGGTCATTCGCGCCATGTCATCGAAATAATCATCGGTGGTGTAGCTGCCGAAATCGACGTTGGCGATTTCGTCTTCCGTCAGGTCCATCATTTTGTTGAGGTCTTCGGGGCCTTCGAAAGCAACCCGCATGGCCCCGGCTGTAAAACGGCTGTTGCCGCCCCGCTCGTCATAGGGCGCGCGTTCAAGCACAATGACCTGAGCTCCCTGTTCACGTGCCGCCAATGCTGCCGAGAAGGCGGCGTTGCCCGCGCCGACGACGACGATATTCGTGTTAAGATCATCCATTTCAGAAATTACTTTCGTAAGTGCCCCTGTTCTGAAAATTGTATACAATTTACAAATGTGCTGCAATCATGCAATTTCGCATTTTGGTGACGAACAAGACGAAAGAGAGACCGCCGTGTCCGATGTGAAAACAACCGCTGAACTTTTGGCCGGATCAATACATTTAGCCGGTATCGGGCATATCTTCGGTTATCCGGGGGACCCTAACCTTGAATTCATGGAAGCCGCCCGCCGCCAAGGCACTGAATTTATCCTGACCCGACGCGAGGGCACATCAGCCTTCATGGCCGATGCCTACGGGCAGCTGACGGGTCTGCCCGGTATCTGCATGTCGACACTGGGGCCGGGGTCGACCAATCTGGTCAACGGGGTTGCCAATGCCTGGCTTGATCGTTCGCCGATGATCGCCATTTCCGGCCAGATGCATTCGGGCAAGGAAGCAACGTTCACCCATCAGAATGTGGATCACGATCTGATCTTCTCGCCAATCAGCAAATGGACGGCGCGGATTGGTGCGGGTTCAGCGGCAAGCGTCATCCGTAAGGCCTTTCGGACCGCCGTCGATGAACGCCCCGGCCCTGTCCATCTGACGATGACCATTGATGAAGGGCAAGCGGCGGCGATAGATAATGATCTCAGCTTGCCGCCGATGAAGCCCGCGGCTCAGGCGCTTCAGGTCTTCGCCATGGATGGGATCGACCCCGATCCGGTCAGATTGTTGAAAAACGCCAAACGACCGGTGATCGTTGCCGGCATGGCGGCAGCCCGTCTGGGTGCTGCGGCGTCGTTAAAAGCCCTTGTCGAAAAAGCCGGGCTTCCGGTTGTTGTTTCACCCAAGGGCAAGGGAGTTCTGTCGGAAGATCATGCGATGTTTGCTGGCACCCTTGATATGGCCTGCAATAAATATATCTGGGATTTCCTCGCCAAGGCTGATCTGGTGCTATGTGTCGGATTTGATGCGGTTGAACTGATCAAACCGTGGAGCGTCCCGGCCCCGGTGATCCACATTGATGCGGTCGCTAATACGGACCAGATTTACCCCGCGGCCATCGAGTTGGTTGGTTCAGTTCCGACCATTCTTGAGGCCATGACCGATGCCTATTCGGGGGCAGCCAAATGGGAAGAGAAAACCGTTTCTGATCATCGTGATGGACTGTTTCAGCTGTATGCCTCGGGCGCCGTGAATGGTGCGCTAAATCCGGTGGATGTGGTCTCGGCGACACGCGAAGTCATGAGCAAAGATACCATGATCACCATGGATGTGGGATCGCACAAACTGCTGGTCGGGCAGGGCTGGACGACGTATGAGACCGGCTCGGTGCTGCTGACCAACGGGTTGTCCTCCATGGGCTTCTCGCTGCCGGGTGCCATGAGCGCCAAGCTGCTCAACCCTGACCGCCCGGTTGTGTGTTTTACCGGCGATGGCGGTTTTGCCATGGTGCAGTCAGAACTGGGGCTGGCAGTTGAATTGGGGCTTGGGTTGATCGTCATTGTTTTCAGGGACGGCAAGCTCAACCGGATCGAATTGAAACAGATCACCAAACAGTATCATGCGGGCAGCACCACGTTCGATCCCGGTGATCTGGTTAAAATTGCCGAGGGTATGGGCGCCGACGGGGTTCGGGTAGAGAGCCGCAAGCAGTTGAGCGACGCGCTCGAAGCAGCAAGCGGCATCACCCGGCCTTTGCTGATCGAAGCCTGCATCGATCCGGCGCAATACCTGGCGCAGTTTTAGGAGGCCGATATGTGGGCGACACAACTTGGTAAATATGCGGTTGGCGTTTCAACGCCTGATCTACCTTCTGACGTTATCCACGCGGCAAAGCGCTGCGTCCTGGACTGGTTCTCAGCCGCCATTCCCGGCGGTGTCGAGGACCCGGCTAAATTCATCGCTGCGGCACTGGATGAGGAAGTGGGGGTTGGTTCGTCCCGTTTGATACCTGGTGGTAGGAGCGCGACGCCACGTTCGGCGGCGCTGATCAACGGCACGGCGGCGCACACTCTGGAAGTCGACGATATCTACCGCAACGCCATCTACCATCCCGGTCCGCCGGTGATTGCCGCTGCCCTGGCGGTCGCCCAGTCAAGAAACCTGACGGGCGCTGAGCTGATCGCTTCTGTGGTCGCCGGTTACGAAGTCTCCAACCGTATCGGCCGTGCCATCCAGCCAAAACACTACGATTATTGGCACACCACTGGCACGGTCGGGGCCTTCGGCGCGGCGGCGGCATCTGCCCGGGCGCTCGGGTTAGATGCTATTCAGGCCAAACACGCCATCGCCAATGCGGCAACCTTCGCCGCTGCCCTGCAACAGGCCTTTCGCTCAGATGCCATGAGCAAGGCGTTGCACGCCGGTCGGGCGGCGGAAACCGGATTGTTATGCGCCCTGATGGCGGAGAAAGGCGTGACCGGCGCCGACAATATGCTGGAAGGTGAACGCGGTTTCGGCAATGCCATGAGCGAGAACGTGGATTGGGAGGCGACGTTTGCCGATCTGGGGCAAGCCTATACCATCACCCAAATGACCCAGAAAAATCACTGTTGCTGCGGCCATACCTTCGCCGCCATCGACAGTGTTCTGGAAATTTGTAAGACCAATAACTTACAGGCTGACGACATCGAAAAAATTTCTGTCGGCACCTATGGCAAGGCGTTGGAAGTCTGCGCCAATCGGGAACCGCAAACTCCCTATGAGGCCAAATTCAGCCTCGCGTATGTTTGTGCCATGGCGGCAAAAAGCGGTAGTGTGCGCCTCGCCGCCTTTACGCCGGACTGGCTACATAATGCCGATCTTCGCGGGTTGATGGAGCGGATTGAGATAGAGCTCGACCCGCGAACCGAACAGGTCTTTCCCGGCCATCGCTCGGCTTATGTGGAAATCAAGACGACGGACGGTAAATCCTTCAATCACCACGCACCGACGCGCAAAGGTGACCCGGACGCACCGCTCAGTGATGGCGAGTTGGAAGACAAATTCCGTGAACTGGCGGGACCGGTTCTGGATGACGCGCAAATGACCGCGCTGATCGAACGGGTCTGGCAGCTGGAACACCTACGCGAGGTCAACACATTGATCTGAGTGGGCGGAATTTCTCCTGAGACGACTTCAAGCCGCCGCTCTGACTCCCTCCTTGAACCGTTCTTCCGCCATCTGGTCGGCAATGATTTCCGGTGCGGTATTCTGACGTTCTGAGCGGTTGAAAATTTCGGTCATCGTATCGTAAATCCGCTCGACCTTTTTGAGGACTTTGCGTTCGCTGTAATGAGGGCCCTCGGCGGCAACGTCGATCAGCCCTCCGGCGTTGATGGCATAGTCCGGTGCATAGAGGATGCCGCGCTGGCGCAGTTCCAAACCGTGACGAGGTTCGGCCAACTGGTTGTTGGCGGAACCGGCAACGATGGAGGCGCGAATGTCCGGCAAGGTCCGGTCATTGATGCTGGCACCAAGGGCGCAGGGAGCGAAAACATCGACGTCGGCCTTGTGGATGTCGCCCGGAGAGGTCACATCAACGCCGTGCAGGTCACAAAATTCGTCGACCCGATCATCGTTTATATCGGCAACGACCAGTCTGGCCCCGTCATTCACCAGGTACTCGGCTAAAATATAGCCAACATTGCCCAGTCCCTGAACAGCGACATGGATATCCCTCAAGTCATTTTTCCCGAAGCGGTGTCTGACTGCCGCCAAAATTCCCTGATAGACGCCGAGTGCCGTTGCCGGAGACGGATTGCCGCTGCCGTGCGACGTGCCCCGGACATATCTAGTTTGCTCGCGCATGGTGTCCATGTCGGAAACAGTCGTGCCGACATCCTCAGCCGTGATGTAGCGTCCGCCCAGTGACTGAATGAACCGCCCCATGGCGTGGAACAACTCGGGAGATTTGTCTGTTTGTGGGTCGCCGATAATCACCGCCTTGCCGCCACCTTGCGAAAGGCCGGAAATGGCAGCTTTGTAGGTCATGCCTTTGGAGAGGCGAATGACGTCTCTGACGGCTGCCTCTTCCGTGGCATAAGGCCACATGCGGCAACCGCCCAGCGCCGGTCCAAGATTGGTGTTGTGAATACCAACAATCGCTTTCAGGCCGCTTTTGCGGTCCTGATGGAAGACGATGGCTTCATGATCGTCATAATCATCAATAGAAAAAACCATAACCCGAAATCTCCTGTTAACGGACGTCTGCGATAACCATCCCTGATCGACCGGATTTCTTGGTTTTGTTTGGGTCTAAGCGGCAAATTGTACAGGTTTTATGGGCATTCGTCTACGGAGAGAGGAAAATAACATAATAATTACAATGAGTTGCGCTTTAAAAGTTCGATTCGAACTAAAACGAAGTGTTTGACGTAATAATATTTCTCAGACATCAGCGCGTTCCGGAAATAACGGTTCAGAATTTGCGAAACCTGTTGAATCCTCATTTGACCGGACAGATTTAATGCCTGCTTTTATCCCAGGTGCAGACAAAACATGATGGCGGTCTTTTCGGCAAAGATGTGCCAGGGCGGCCATTTCCAATTGCCGTGCAGTTGTCGGCTTTCTGATCAAAAAGCCGACGTTGGAGGTTCAGCACCTGATGAGCGGGAAGCCTCCCTCTGCCGTCTTCGGGACCTTTGTGTTTTTAATTCTGATCCCCGATCAATTAACGGTCTAAGGACAATTCGCCGGTCCACTGCCGCAACGCCAAAGCCATTGCTGCCTCTTATAATTCAAAATAGCGGGTGTGCGGTGACACATATTGAAACATGTATCTGGTTGCGTAGGCAACATATTCATGTATGTGTAATTATTGTGGTTCGGAGTACATGTTATTGCATTTAAGGATGCGAAGGAGATGGAAAAAGGACATTTCCGTTGAAAAAGAAGAAAGACCCAATCGATGATTTGTTATGGGGCGTAGGCGCCCGCTCTGATTGGGAGTGTAGAAACGCACTGGTTTTTTTTGGAACATACCCGAAACTGAGTAGATGCCTCTTAACGTCTAAGGAACGTTGAGTGATTTTTTTGTCGAAGGATCGTAGTTCGTGCAGCGAGCCATACAACTCACTCTCCTAGCCATTTTCCTGTCGTCGGCGTTTGTTGGTATCGTAATCGGTTACTTTGCGACCGAGGAAATTACCGAAGAAGCGGTGGAGCGGGAAGTGGCGTTGGCCCACGACGTGATAACCCAGCGCTTTAAGACGTTTGATACATTGTTGCGGCGTGAGGAAGAGGTCATGGATAGGACGATGGAAAAGGCGTTACCCATCGTCGTTGACCGGTTGCTTACCAATCCCTCCACCTTATCCGAAGTCTCTGATGTAGAGTTGGATAGCTTGGCGCGAAGTGTGAGTGTTGACAATGTATACGTCATCAACCGAAACACCAAGATCGTCGCGACGAACTTCACGCCGGACAAGGGATTTGAACTGGGCACTATTTCCGATGACTTCCGGTCATTCATTCAAAGTTTGACAGGGAATGGAAAGTTTGTCGCGGACCGGATTAACATGTCCAGCAAAACCGGCACCTTAACTAAGTATGGATATTATAGTCCGCTAGGAAGCGACTACATTGCCGAGGTATCGATCAGGGTGCGCGACTTTTTAGCTCGGGAACGCTCGCAAGAATTTGTCGATTTCCTTTTCCGGTCATCCTTTCTCGATCTTGTGAAAACGCAAGAAGACTTAGTCGAAATCGACATCCATATGGTTAACAAGATCGCCGTCTTTTCCCTACTCAATCGTAATTCTGACCTTACCAGAGCGGTCGCCGGTACCTTATACGATCAAGAGAGGGTTATCGACAGGGTCGGGTACACGCTCACCGTTTATAGCAAACTCTCTCCAGTAGATACGCGGTTATCGACGGCAGATTTTCTCGCAGTTACGACAGTTTTCGATTTCAGTGCTCTTGCCGCCAGAATCAAAACGGAAGTATTCCTGCTGGTTTCCTTAATGATCGCAGCCTCAACCTTGACCTATATGTTTGCCGTGCGATTGGCGACTAAGCATGTCGTTAACCGCGTGAAAGCGGTGCGTAGCGGGGTTGCCAAGATTACGGATGGTGTTTTTAACGAAAAGATCAAAGTGTCTGGTCGAGACGAAATCAATGATATTGCTGATGACATCAATTTTATGCGCATTCGAATTCGCGACAGTATTGCAGCACGGGAGCGGGCTTCAGCAGAATTGGCGGAGTTGGCCAATCAGCGCAAGCGGATAGTGGATGAACAATTTAATCGTGAACTCCAGTATCGTGCAGTTGTAGATACGGTTCTCGATGGCATCATCACCATTGATCGCAAAGGGACTATCCAAACCTTTAATCAAGCCGCGGAAAAAATCTTTGATTATGCCTCGGATGAGGTCATCGGCAAAAACGTTAAAATCCTTATGCCGGCACCCTATCAAAGCGAGCATGATGGGTATCTTCAGAATTATCTGAACACGGGCGAAGCCAAAATTATCGGTATCGGGCGGGAGGTCGTAGGGCAACACAAGGATGGCTCGACCTTCCCCATGACGTTGGCTGTCAGCGAGATGGAGATCGATGGCAATCGGATGTTTACCGGTGTCGTTCGGGATCTTACGGATGAACAAAGGGCTGAACAAGCTCTCAGGAGATCCCAGAAGCTGGACGCCGTCGGTCAGTTGACGGGTGGCATCTCCCACGATTTCAACAATCTCCTTGGTATCATCATGGGCAATCTTGAAATCCTCAAACGAAAGAGCGGAGACGACGCTTCGCTCAGTGACTGTATCGACAGGGCGTTAAAGGGGGCTGCACGTGGGGCCGAGTTGACCCAGAATCTGCTCCAGTTCTCGCGAAAAGAGGCACATGGGACAAAGGTCATATCCATAAACGACCCTATCCAAAAAATGGATGTCCTCCTGAAAAAATCGATGACCGCAAACGTCGAATTCCATTTCGACCTGAAGAAGGATTTATGGCTGACTGTTATTGATCCCGGTGATTTCACCGACAGCTTAACCAATCTTGTGATTAATGCCCGAGACGCCATGCCGCAGGGAGGCAGTCTTTCCATAAGTACCGCCAACAAGACGCTTAAAGACGACCATATCTTCACCAGTCAAAACGCAGTTCCAGGAGATTATGTCTGCCTGGAGATCACGGATACAGGAACCGGCATTGAGGAAGAGATGCTCGACAAGGTGTTTGAGCCGTTCTTCACGACCAAGGAGAGGGGCAAGGGAACCGGCCTCGGGCTCAGCATGGTCTTTGGTTTTGTAAACCGCTCTGGTGGTGACATCACCATTAGTTCGGAACCTGGTCATGGCACCACTTGTCAGATTCTTCTACCGCGGGCAACGGATGAGGTGAAAGAGCAAGCAATGATCGACGAGATTGATCTTGAAACACTGCGTGGAGTAGAAACCATCCTCATCGTTGATGATGAGGAGGACCTGCTTGAGATCGCTGCCGAGCACCTGCAAGGACTAGGATACAACACGCTGGCAGCAATTGACGGAAGACAGGCGCTCAGTCTTCTATCAAGTCGCAAGGATATCGACCTTCTGTTTTCAGATGTTGTGATGCCAAAGGGCATCAACGGTTTCGAACTGGCGAAACGCGCGGTCGCCATGTACCCGGGGCTGAAGGTGTTGTTGACATCTGGATTTGCTGGTGAGGGATTGCTGTCAAGAAGTGGCGATGAATTTGCTGAAGAAATGACTGGCCCCCTTGCTGCTGATCTACTGCCCAAGCCTTATAGTCAGAAAGAACTCGTACTCAATGTGCGCCGCACTCTTGATAAGGATATCGAAAAATGACGGAACATAAGAAACCCTTGTTGATTGTTGTTGACGACGAGCTGGATATGGCGGAAGTCGTTGGCGAAGTCGGGGAAGGTGAGGGGTTTGAAGTCCGGATCGTGGCCAGTGGCACAGAATTCCAACAAAGCTGGAAGGAACGAAAACCGGATGCCATCGTCATGGATATTATCATGCCCGGCATGGATGCAAATGAACTGATAAAATGGGTGATTGAGAACGACAAGACCGTACCGATTATCCTGAACAGTGGTTTTGATGATATGTACATGTCATCGGTTAAAGTTTTGGCCGATGCGAGCGGGGCAAACATTGTTGACACTTTGAAGAAACCCATCGACTTCGACCGTCTTGAAGCCGCCTTTAAGAAGGTTCTTGAGGATGGTTGAAACCGCTGATGTATGTCCGCTCAGGGTCTTGGCTGTGTAAAAACGTTTCGGATGAACACGGCTGTTGTACTAGCCAAATTTTCCAAGATGAGAGATGCACGATGACAGTTAACTCAAATGGGACTGACATCAAACCACAGGTAGGGAAAAGCGCCTGAGTAATCGAGTTTTGACCATGTGCAGGGATAATCAAAATGTCCGAGTTGGGTCACGGTCCGCCGAAATGATCGCCTGAATATACCGACTGGTATCTGCTCAAAAGCAGTCATCTAATGTCGCAGTGATTTTCGTCCGTCGAACACGGGTGATTTTCCCGTGAATTTGGGAATTCGACAAAACTTGTGAATTTCTCAATGACCCCGGGTGTATGTGCCTTCCAGATTTTCCAGCATGGGGTCGGCCTCGAGGTGAGCGCGAACAGTGTCGGGGATCGGCATGGAGATACGCTTGGAGGTGCAGAAGAAGACGTTGACGCTGGTTGAGGTGGCGACACAGTCTTCGCCGAGAAAGATGCCGAAGCCTGTGGTGATTGATTTGTTGCCAAGTTTCAGAACCCGCCCGCCGACATCAACCGTTCCAGGGTAGTGAATTTCCTTCAGATAATTGATGTTCAGGTTAACCAGAGAGAAATCGATGTCCGGATCGGTTTCGGTGGTCAGCAGATTGCCGAGAAACATGGTTCGCGCCGCTTCGATATAGGCGGCATAGGCGCAATTGTTAACGTGACCCAAGGGGTCCTGATCGGAAAAGCGAATGGTGACCGGCGTCCAGAAGCGGTAGCTGTCGGTTGAATCGAGCTGGATTTCTGTGCGGGTCATGGCGGGCCTTTCAGACATTTAGGTGCAGTATTGATTTCCTACGTTGATTCCGGCGATCATTCCAGACACCATTGCACTTCACCAGACATCGATGCGATCTGATCGTGGAGGGGACAGCCAATTGGATACCCAGCTTAATCAACTGACGGCCAGGGATGCGGCGGCGGCGATCCGCGCCGGTGAGATTACCTCAGAGGCTGTGGTCAGCGCCTGTATAGAGCGGATCAAGGTCCGTGAGGCGACGGTTCATGCCTGGGTTAATTTCGATGCCGATCATGCGCTGGCAGAGGCGTGTCAGGCGGACGCAGCACTTTCTCGCGGTGATGAGGTCGGGCCGCTGCATGGTGTTCCGGTTGGGCTGAAGGATATTATCGATACCGCCGACCTGCCAACTGAATCGGGCTCGCGCCTGTTTGCCGGGCGACGACCGGCGCAGGACTCGGCCTGTGCCACCCTGTTGCGCGCCGCTGGTGCCATCATTCTGGGCAAAACCGTGACCACCGAATTCGCCTTGACCCAGGCCCGTGGCACCACCAATCCCCATGATCCGACCCGCACCCCGGGCGGTTCGTCATCAGGCTCGGGTGCCGCCGTTGCCGATTTTATGGTGCAGTTGGCGGTTGGCTCTCAGACCGGCGGGTCAGTGATCCGCCCGGCGTCCTTTTGCGGGACCTATGGGTTCAAGCCGACCTACGGCTGCATATCACGGCGCGGTGTGCTGATCATTTCGCGCTATCTCGATCATTTGGGTCTGTATTCCCGATCGCTCGCCGATCTGGCGATCATGGGCGATGTCCTGATGCAGCACGACGTGGGAGACTTCGACATGCGGTTTCATCCGGGATGCGCGCTAACCGAGGTGATGGATGAACCGGCAGCAGACGTCGCGCCCAAATTCGCCTTCGTCAAAGGTCCGGCCTGGGCTCACGCGGAAGACCATATGCCTGCGGTGTTCGAAGCCTATGTCGATAGCCTTGGTGGGAGTATTCAGGAAGTTGACCTCGCAGGGATCTTTGATCAGGCGCTGGATGCCCAGGCGACAATTATGAATGCCAGCCTATGGGCTAATCTGGGGGACTGGTGCGTACAGCATCCTGACGCCATTGAAGACGAAACCAAGCAGCGGGTTTTTGCCGGGCGCGATATCAAGGCCAGTGAGTTCATTCACGCGACTGAACTGGCCGACTCGCTGGTTCGTGCGCTGGACGGACTGTTTGAAAATTATGATGCCATCGTTACTGCCGCCGCCCCCGGTGAAGCCCCGGTCGGGCTGGAGTGGACCGGTAACGCCGCCTTCCAACGCATCTGGACCCTGACCGGCCTGCCGACGCTGACCTTGCCCTTGTTGCAGGGCCCCAACGGCATGCCCATCGGCGTGCAGGTGATTGGACCCAAAGGTCGCGACGGGGATTTGTTTCGGGCGGCCAGATGGTTGGATGAGCCCGGTTCCTGATCAGGAGGAAAATGTAATGAACTCTGCGACAGACAACATCCCCGACACTGATGAGCTGGTTGCCCGTATCGACGCCATCCGTTCCACGCATCCCGGCAATTTGATGGCCCGGTATTTTGACGCTGCCTATTTTAGGTCATTTGATCAGGCGAAGCGCAATCGATTATGCCAGGTTATTCGGAGCGGGTTTGAAAATCCCGACAGTCAAATGGGGGCTTATGCCCAGAACGCTGATGACTACGAAGAATTCGGGCCTTTGCTTGATCCGATGATCAGGGATTACCACAATATTGCGGATGGTCAGGAAATTGCCCAAAGACATGACTGGAACGCATCCGGCTCTGGCTGCAATCTGGAGGATATCGACCCCCGGCTGAGCAATGTTTCCATGCGGGTGCGTGTAGGGCGGAACGTTGCGGCGTTTCCATTGCCTGGCGCCATGACAAAAAACCATAGGTTGGAATTTGAAGGGCTGATGATTGAAGCCTTCACGGCGTTGCAGGGCGACCCTGAATTTGGCGGACAATACCTTTCCCTGACCCCGGGATCTGCCTTGCAGATTGATGAGGATGCCTATCGACATCGGGTACAGGCTCATCAGATGTTCAAGGATATGGGCGGAGACTCTTATCTGAATTCCGGCGGAATTTCATCTGACTGGCCCTATGGCCGGGGCATGTATATCTCCGGCTCAGAA
>Ga0316204_10008967_pt1 | contig 13596 bp, 4 predicted proteins | sample 6monrhotite_MG_2_FD_205661 | JGI IMG/M metagenome (GOLD analysis project Ga0316204, IMG submission 205661) | Microbial mat bacterial communities from mineral coupon in-situ incubated in ocean water Damariscotta River, Maine, United States -... | ecosystem: Environmental > Aquatic > Marine >... | reverse complement strand
TGACACTGATCCGCTATTTATTAGCACTCTTGCTGGTTGTATTTTTTGCAGGTTGCGGGGGCGGGGGCTCCGATTCAGGCACACCAGCTAACGAAACACCGGGTGGCAATGAAACACCACCCGTTAACGAAACACCACCTGGCAATGAAACACCACCAACCACTGGAACTCCACCGGTAGCCACCATCATTGTTGAGAATATTGCGCGCCCAGGGCCGTTGGTTGCCGTACGTGTGGGTGAAACAGCAAAACTTGATGGTAGTAAATCCCGCACATCATCACAGGAGCCATTAACGTACGCCTGGTCAATTGCGTTCAAACCGGATGGCAGTAGCACCGAATTGCAGGAAGCCACGACAGCTAGCCCGAGTTTTTACGCCGATGTCAGGGGAACCTACATGGTGCAGCTAGTGGTTAGTGCCGTGGGTGTTTCCAGTCAGCGTGCCATCGCGATTGTTGAAGTCACCAATAGCAATGAGCGTCCCACCGGACCTTTTAATCATCAAGGCTTATCGTCAAATTGTGTCAATTGCCATAACGGAGCGACAGTAAAGGGTAACGGCGAACTGCTGGTGGCGAAATCGCCGGATCACATTGCTACCACTAATGTTTGTCAGGCCTGTCATTCTACCTTTGAATTTAATATAAGCCCTTTTGTTGATCATCAGGAAGTTTTCGGTAATTGCAGCGAATGTCATAATGGTGTATTGGCCATCGGTAAATCCGAATGGCATGTGCCAACGACTGCCGAATGTGATGATTGCCACAATACCACCCGTTTTCTGGAACTGGCGGCGGACGGCACCTATGATCACTCCGGTATTACCCGAGTGTGCGCCTCATGCCACAATGGCATCACAGCTACCGGGAAAGATGAAGGCCACATTGCTACCAACAGCGAATGCGGTTTCTGTCATACCACAGTGGATTTTTCAACCGCAATATTTGATCACAGCACAATTACCGGCGATTGCGCCACCTGTCATAATGGCATTGAGGCTACCGGACAAACCGCGAATCATCCGGTAACGACGGCTGATTGTGGTGTATGCCATAACACGCAGTCCTTCAATCTGGGTGGCGTTTTCAATCACGCTGTCATTGATTCTGTGACGCAGCCGTGTGCATCCTGTCACAATGGCACCAATGCGACGGGTGAGCCAGCACAAAACCATCCGAATCCGAACAACGCGGATTGCGCCATGTGCCATAATCCCCGAGATTTCGCCGATGCGTTTGTCGACCACACCGGTTTCGTGGACAATTGCGTTTCTTGCCACAATGGTACGGACGCTATTGGTTTGTCGGAAAATCACATACCAACCACCGCCGATTGTAGCGTGTGTCACACGCCTGGCACGTTTACCAGTGGTACGTTTGATCATGCGGGTGTCGTTGATAACTGCGTCTTGTGCCACGATAATGTGGTCGGTGCTGGAATGCCGCCTAATCACGTACCGACCCCTGAGGATTGCGCGGTCTGTCACTCGACTGACACCTTTGCGGGGGCGACGATTGATCACACGAACATTATTGACGGCTGCGCAATTTGCCATGACGGTGACAGCGCAACCGGCAAGGCGGCGGCTAAACCTAATCATATTCCGACCTTGGACGATTGTAGTAGTTGTCATGGTGTCAGTACGTTCGCGCCATCAACTTTCCTTGCGGGCGTTCACGCTGGTATAACAAATGACTGCCAAAGTTGCCACGGTGACTTTGCTACCGACAAGCCAAAACGTACTCACATCCCCACACAGGGAGATTGCAGTACCTGCCATGTCACCAGTAGTTTTGCAGGGGCAACGTTTGATCATAAAGACATTGCACGAGGCTGCGAAGGTTGTCACAACGGTAAATTCACCACATTAGATGACAGAATCAAGGGTAAATCAGTTGACCACATTCCAACCAGTCAGGATTGTAACTCATGCCACACCACCACAGATTTTACGCCATCGACGTTTGCTCATGCGGGAATCAGTGGCAATTGTGTCTCGTGCCATGATGGTAAAAATGACGTGGCTGGGGCAATAGGGTTGTCGGCTAATCATATTCCCACAACAGCAGATTGCAGTGCATGCCATAGTGCGCCTATTGCTGGCAATGAAACGATTACCTTCGCTAATGCGTTTGTTGATCACACCAGCCCTGAGGTTGTTAATGTCCGCTGTGACTCTTGCCACAATGGAACGGCAGCAACCGGTAAGAACAACGGTCACGTGGAAACCACGCAGGATTGTGGCATCTGCCATCTATCCGGCGGTGCCTTTGTACCGGCGGTGTTTGACCACAGCACCTTGCCTAAAAATACACAGTGCAATTCCTGCCATGGTGTAACTGCCACCGGTAAGACGCCGGATCATATTGCCACTCAAGAGGATTGCTCGGTGTGTCATAACACCACGGTGTTTGCAGGTGCCAAGTTTGATCACCGGGGCATTGTTGATAACTGTGCGTCTTGTCATGACGGCTTAACGGCCACCGGAAAAGTCGTTAACCATGTGCCAACCAACAGTGATTGCGGTGCGTGCCACGTGACGACTGGCTTTCTGCCCGCAACCTTTGATCATGTTGGCATTGTGGATAACTGCCAGTCCTGCCACGATGGTATATTGGCCACCGGTAAAACGCCTAATCATCCTGCAACCAATCAGGATTGTGGTGTCTGCCATACTACGCGTACCTTCGCCGGGGCGGTATTTGATCATACCGGTATCGTTGACAATTGCGCGTCCTGTCATGGTGTAACGGCAACCGGCAAGTCGCCGAATCATGTGGCGACCAACCTGGATTGTTCGCTGTGCCACACCACGGCAACCTTTGTTGGTGGTACATGGGTACATGACGCCAGTACAGCCAATAATTGTTTAACGTGTCACAGCCCGGGTAATGGTGCGACTGCCCAGCCGGCGCGGGGGCATTTTGTCACTGGTGCGAATGTGCAGTGCGATGCGTGTCATACCACAGACACCTGGGCAAATCAGGGTACATTCGACCATTGCCCTGACACCAATCGTAACAACAACAGTTGCGGAACATACCCTGGTGATCACCGTATTGGCAAAACAGTGTGTGTTGACTGTCATACTAACAATGAAGCGTCACCTGTTTCATATCCCAGAGACCCGAGATATGCACCTGCCTGCGCAGGTTGTCATGCAGGTGATTTCGAGCGGGAAGGAGATCACATAGGTGGAAATAACGGTACGGTTGAACAAAACAAGAATTGCGGTGGCTCCGGATGCCATCGTGTTAACGACAATGGCTTTTGATTGGGTGTCGTAATTGTTAGCGTAACCGTTAGTTACCAATTAGTTGCAAATTGAAGCAGTAACTAATACAAGTAACATGCAGTAACAACGTAAAGGGCATATCTGGATTTCTCGGATATGCCCTTTTTTTATTTGGGTTGTTGGTATTGCATTTAGATTTTGAGCCAAGCGTTGGTCGTTAGGTTTGTCCCCGTCTATTAAGTCCGTCTGAAGTGGCCTGATAATTCGTAACTAAAGTAAAGGCTAACAAAATATTATTTAGAGTATTCCTCTGTCTGTATCGAAGAGATTATTTCAACAATTATTTTGTGTGGCTAAATAGTTATCCGGACTGTTTCTTCAGGATTTAAATCGGCATACGTAAGTAATATCTCTACGTAAGCGCGCGGCTGTATTTAGGGTGATTGTGTCATTCAACTGCAATGCTGATGATTGCCACACTGCACATGACCAGGATCATGTTGTGCGTTATTCAAAATGACATTAAGATAAATTCCATGAATATATTTAAAAATCGTTGGATGCAACTTTCTTTGTCAGTGGCAGTGTTGGTTATCATTAGTGGGCCGCAGTATTTATGGGCTTTGTTTGTAAGGCCGTTGTTGATAAAGTTTGATGTTCCGTTAAGTGAGCTGCAGGTGGTGTTTTCACTTGTTGTGGTATGCATGACATTTATTACGCCGTTGGCGGGATATTTCCACGACCGGTTTAACTCAAAAGCCATCATTGGACTGGGTTTACTCATGTGCAGCGGCAGTTGGGTGTTGGCCAGTCAGGCTGATTCCCTATTAGCGCTGTATTTATCCTACGGGGTAATGGGTGGGTTGGGCGCGGGGATAGCCTTTATTGGTGTAACCGGGCTGGTTCAAAAATGTTTTCCGGATAGACGGGGGTTGGCAACAGGGATACTCATGTCCGGTTACGCATTCGGTCCTTTACTCACAACCTATTCCGTTTCCCAGTCGGTGGATTCAAGCGGAGTTGATATCACGCTTAATGAATTCGGCGTGTTGTTTATGCTTGCCAGCCTGATTGTTGTGTCGGGCATAAGGGCACCAAAAAATATTAATATACCAGCGTTATCAAATGCCACTACCGCATCAAACGTTGACGCCGGTGCTGATACGTCTGCAATGCTTAAAACAGGCGTTTTTTGGTTGATGTTTTTTATGATGACGATGATTGCGGCATCCGGGATGATGGTTACGTCCAATATCGCAATCATTGCGAAAGAATCCGGTATTGGTTCAGAAATCATCATGTTCGGCATGGCCGCATTACCATTGGCCTTGATGGTGGACAGGATTGCAAATGGTTTTAGTCGCATATTGTTCGGATCGATTTCTGACAAGCTGGGGCGGGAAAATACACTCGCGCTGGCGTTCTTCCTGGAAGCGATTTTTGTCCTGCTGTGGTTCAGTCAGCTTCATAACCCAGTGATGTTTATTGTGTTATCCGGTTTGGTGTTTCTGGCCTGGGGTGAAATATTCTCTATTTTTCCGGCGTTGTGTACTGACACGTTTGGCGAACGCAATGCCAGTGTTAATTTCGGGTTTTTGTATGCATCCGTGGGTATCGGGGCAATCTTTGGTGGCCCGGTTGCGGCGTTGTTGCGAGAGATGACCGGGAGTTGGTCATTGGTGTTTTACATGGTGATTATGTTGGATGTAGTGACCGCTATTCTGGCGATCAGTCTACTGAAGAAAATGCGCAGTAAATATAAGGAGAGCTGTGATGAGCCATCAGTGGACAGTCAAGGTTCTGCCGGACTTGCCCAGGCCACCAACCTGGCTAATTGACAGGATAGATCGATCCTACCGGCCGGGTAGTGATAGCTATTCCCCGGAAAGTAGTGAATATCTTAGCATTCGACGATCGGCAGACTGGAAAAAGCAGTCTTATGACTGGATTCAGCCCATGGCCTCTAACGGTAATGTTCGGCATTATTTTGATGAGGAATCCTTAAGTTGGATTCGTGAAAATATCACCTCTGAATTTCATGCGACAAATTCGGGGGTAATGTTTTTTGATGAGCCGCAATTGCCGCATACGGATGTAACCCGTGATTATGTTTTGTTATACAACATACAAAGCGGCGGGCCTGATTCTCAGTTGTGTTTTTGGCAGGAGGCAGGTCAGCCGCTGGTGAGACAAAGAATGCTCACTGCTGAAAGAGGGCCGAATCTCAAATTAGTCGAGCGTGTCAATGGTCCTTTTGAGCGTTGGTATATTGTGAATGCCAAGGTAATTCACTCAGTTGAGAATATCACCGGTTTACGCTTAAACCTGCAAGTGAGTTTTGATGTTGGGTTGCCGGATTTGTTTCGAAGCAGGTACTGCTTGTAGCTTCGTTGTTAACTATACCCGTGGCGTTTAGGATTTCGGTGTTAAGTGTGCTTCATCTTTATTTCATGGCAAGGCGAAATGACGCGTAATAGCCGGACTATTGCAAGGAATTTCAACGCAGCCATGAGATAAATAGGGAGTGCAATTACGCCGAAATCCTAATCGCCACGGGTATATTAGATATGTACACTATCGGTGTAGCGTTAGGCATTGCGTTAGCCAAGTCGTTTCACTATTAGATGAGCATTATAAGGAGATGCTAATGAATAAAACCATTCACATTCGTTGGGTGATTGCCCATGAACCACTAAGCTTGTTTTACCGCGCGGCTAAATCGTTTGCGGCTTCAATTAATTCAAGATCAAACGGACAGAACATTGAAGTGGAAATTATGACGCTCAATGAATACTCGGATCGATATAATAATGGTGTCCCGGTGAGTAAGCATGATTTACTTGGGCTTATGGATGCCGGGAAAATAGAAATGAGTCAAATGTATACTACCTGGTTAGCCGAAAAATATTATTTCGATATGCATGTGCTGGATCTTCCATTCATCTTTCGGGATCATGCGCATGCAAAAGTGGTGCTGGAAGGGGAGGTTGGTGAACAATTATTGGGTGGATTAGCCAAGCGCTCCAATGTACACGGACTGGCGTTTACTTACTCCGGTGGCTTTCGCATGATTCCAGGCAATAAAGCGATTCGTACCGTTGAAGATTTTGATGGTGTATCGATTCGTTCCAATAAAAACCCCTTTGCGATGGAAACATTCCGTGCCGTTGGCGCTATTCCGGTGCCGTGTGAGTTAGAGGACATTAATGATGGTGTCGCTAATGGTTTGTTTATGGGGGGGGAGAGCGCCTGGCCAAGGGTATACCCACTGGAACAAAATACGTTTTCGACAGTGATGAATGACACGAAACATAGCCTGTTTTTAACATCAATGATTGTGCAGAAACGTTTTTGGGTATCCCTGGGGGCTGAATTAAGGCAATTGGTTAAGGATGCGGCAGTGGATGCGGCAAGGGAAGAGCGGATAGAATCAATACGCGATGGCGAGCAGGCAATGCAAAAGGCTCGGGAGGAAGGTATCGAAATTGTGGAGCTAGGTGAGGGAGATAAGCAGAAATTTGTCGCTGCCACACAAACCGTTTACGAAAAATTTGAAAGTTATTTTACACCAGGGCTTATTGATAACATTAAAATTCACTAAATCCGTATTATCGACCTCCAGGTTGGGGAGAAAACGGGCGCCAGACATATATTCGGTGAAAACTTAACCTGCACTAGCTGATGTAAGCATTTTACGGTTAAAATGTGAAAAAGCATTGTTTACTAGGCATTATTTACCAGGCTTAGTTTACAAGACTTAGTTTACAAAACTTAGTTCACAAGACTTAGTTCACAAGGCGTTGTTCGCAGGGAGTAGTACCGTATATGCTGGATCAAGAATGTAATTGGGAGCTTCCAGCTCCCGACTTGGCGTTGTGCGACAATAATATCCATGTTTGGCTAGCTAATCTCAATTTGCCTGATTTACGGTTACAGGACATGCGGCAGACGCTATGTGACGGTGAAAAAGAAAGGGCAGATCGGTTTGTGTTTGATGTACACCGCAGGCGATATATCGCGGGGCGGGGGTTTCTTCGCATGATTCTGGCGCGTTATGTTTTAAAGTCACCTTCAGAGCTGGTGTTTTCCTACAGCCCCCGTGGTAAGCCCGAACTCGTTTCCAATAGTTCGTCAGAGCAGCTGTATTTTAACGTTTCACATTCCCATGACTTGGCGCTTTATGCCGTTGCCCGTAATCGTTGTGTCGGCGTCGATGTCGAACGCATTGAATCAACATCCAACGTGGAGCAACTGGCAGAGCGTTATTTTTTTCCGAAGGAGTTTGATGTTATTCGCTCGATGGCACCTGAGCGTAAAAATGAAGCTTTTTTTAAGGGCTGGACGGTCAAAGAGGCTTATGTAAAAGCTACCGGTGAGGGCTTGGCTGAAATGGAACAGGTTGAGCTGTCGATGTCAGCTGATGGCCCGGCTGTGCTGCTTACCATTCACGATAACCCGGCGGCAACAGCGCGGTGGTCTTCGTGTCAAATGAGACCATCGCCTGGTTACATGGCTGCATTAGTCGCGGAGGGACAGGGCTGGGGTGTGAAACACGTATTGTGTGTTTAGCGTAACAGTTTGTTAGGGGTAGGGGTGCTGGATTGCATTTCGAGTGGTGTCTTAATTAAGGCGAATTAGTGTCGAAGTATCGTAATCAATAGCTTCAAATCAATCATGCTCTGCCTAAACGCCGATCCGCAGCACGTCCACAATAAGTTGAAACCAACTTCCTAATAACGCAAAACAGTCGAAACTGTACCAAAAAACAATTAGGCGCTGACCTTATGTCAGCGCCTTATCGTTCGGCGTTGCACTACATTGCTTGGTTCAACTGCATCATTAACGTTCCAGAATGTGCAGCTCCACCCGGCGATTCGATTCCCGTCCTTCCGGTGTTGCGTTTGTGGTAACGGGGTTGGAAGCGCCGTATCCTTCTGCGGATAAGTTAACCGGTGATACGCCATTATCAACCAGGTATTTGACCACCGATTTTGCCCGGTCAATTGAAAGCTGTAAGTTAAATGCCGCCGGTCCTCGGCTATCAGTATAACCAGCCACTTCAACTTTCATTTCAGGGTAACGCGTCAATGTTTTAACCACCCATTTGAGCACGGTTTTGGAATCATTTGCCAGACGACTGGAACTGGTTTCAAAATGCACGCCTTCAAGTATGATAATTTCAGCCAGTTCGCAACCTTTCTCATCGACCTTTTCCGTTGGTAATGAATTAGGGCATTGGTCCAGGCGGTTGACGATGCGATCGTTGTCATCATCTTTTTCACAGCCATTTTCGAATACCTCAACATCAGGCACGGTGTCCGGGCAGCGATCATGACGATTGGTGACACCGTCTTGGTCGTCGTCTAACTCACAGCCTTTTGCATCAACTTCCACGTTGGGGGCGCTGTGGGGGCATTGGTCTTTGTGATTGACTACGCCATCAATGTCATCATCTCTCTCACAACCGGTTGCATCCACGTCAGAATTAGGTTCAGAGTCAGGGCATTCGTCCAGTTTGTTTATAACGCCGTCGTTGTCATCATCGTCGTTACCCGAGTCATCCTGAATGATTTCGCACCCCTGTTCGTCGACTTCCACGCCAATGGGGGTGTCTGGGCAACGGTCCAGTGAATCCAGTACGCCGTCATTATCTGAATCTGAAGCCTTTACGACCGTTGCTGCTGTATAGCCAAATCGTTTACGGATACCCAGCGACATCAGAAATTCATCGTCATCATAGCTAACCACTTCTGCATTGAGCCCCCAACTTGTCATAAAGCGCCATGTTACGCCTAAGCCAAGATAAATTCCGTTGGGGTGTTCTCTCTGGTAATTGATACGCGAGTCGGTGGTGCTGTTTTTTGTATGACCAAGTCCGGCTTTCAGGTAGGGTACAACGGTGTTGCGATACCAAAACGGACGATAATCAACACCGATACCATAGACTTTATACTTTAACTTTCCCAACCGGCCGATACTTGCGTCCCGACTGTCAATTACCGCGGAGCCTAAGTCAGCAAAAAAACCCTCAACTGACAATAAATGCGATAAATCATAACCCAGTGAGAGTCGGTAGCCACTGCTGTCACCATCGGCAACTTTAAAATTAGTGTCGCCATCCTCTGGGTCCAGATCGGAAATACCAAGGTCAAGCCCCAGATACCATTGCGATGGCCAGGTGTTGTCGTCTTCGGGCATATCAGCAGCATATGCATTGGTGACTGACAATAGTAGCGTCAATGCAATAACCGTTGATAATGCGGGCAGCTTAGGGCGGATGCGTATTAGGGCACCCAGCAACATCAACCCAAGAAACAGCGGGCCGTTACTGCCAATACCGTTCGTGGCCGTTTTAAGTGCTGAGTTGGCATTCAGTGTCGGTTTTGCTGTCGGGTTATCCAGTATTGGCGAATCCCGATAATCCGGTATTAGGTCACCGTCGGTATCCGGTATGGGTAACGGTGTACCTCCGGTATCCGGGTCAACGCTGTCAGCCAGTCCGTCGTTGTCGGCGTCATTATTAACATCATCAATGACACCGTCATTATTCGTGTCTGTGCCGCCGCCTTCAACCAAATCCGGGACGCCGTCGTTGTCGCTGTCGGGGTCGCGGAAGTCTTTGATGCCGTCGCCGTCGGTGTCTGGTAATGGCAAGGGTGTACCGCCCGCATCCGGATCGACACTGTCGGCAAGCCCATCTCTGTCGGCATCATTGCCGGCATCATCAATTACACCATCGCCGTTGATATCGGTGCCGCCGCCTTCTGTTAAGTCCGGGATGCCATCGCTATCAGTATCACGGTCACGGTAATCCGGTATGCCGTCATTGTCCGTATCGGGTATTGGCAGGGGAGTGCCGGTACCCGGTTCTACACTGTCGGCCAGTCCGTTGTCGTTTACATCATTGTCAGCATCGTTGTTAGCATTATCAATAATGCCATCACCGTTTGCGTCGTTACCACCGGCTTCAATCGTATCAGGAATACCGTCGTTGTCACTGTCGCGATCATGTGCGTCTTTAATGCCGTCACGATCGGTATCGCGATCACCTTCTACCGCATCAGGAATGCCATCGTTGTCATCGTCCAGATCATCTCTATTGGGGATGCCATCGCCGTCGAGATCGACACCGTTACCGAACTCGTTTGGCGCAAGGTCAACAACGTCAGGGATACCATCGCGGTCGCCGTCTGTTGTGTCATCGATGCGGCCGTCGTTATCGCCATCGAGGCTTGACAAGCCTTCATTGTCGATATCGAGAATACCGTCGTTATCGGAGTCCACCTCACGGTAGTCTGCAATGCCGTCATTGTCTGTATCGACTGGCGTGCTGGTGACCGGTTGCCCGATATCGAGCAGGGCGTCGTTATCAGTATCGGTCAGTCCTGCTTCAGTCACATCGTGAATGCCATCATTGTCGCTGTCGAGGTCATGCATGTCTGGCACGCCATCGCTGTCGGTATCTGGCAACACATAGTTATTATCCACTATATTGCCATTATTGAGATGTGCATCACTTTCGATAGCATCCAGGATGCCATCATTATCAGAGTCAATATCCTGGAAGTCAGGTCGGCCGTCGCCATCGGTGTCAACAATGATAACCGCGTCATCAATTCCGTCATTGTTCACGTCGTTACCACCGATGACGTCAACATCAAAGGCGTCGTCGATACCATCGCCATCGATGTCCTGGTTAGCAGCCCGACCTTCGAGGGTGTCCGGCAAGCCATCGCCATCAGCATCAGGGGTGCGGTAGTCCGGAATGCCGTCCTGGTTGCTGTCGCTTGGGAAAGCGCCCAGGCCTGCTTCGATTGCATCAGGAATACGGTCACCGTCGCTATCGACGTCACGGTAATCCGCCATGCCATCACCATCGCTATCCGGTGTTGGTAGTGGGGTACCGTTATTGTCCGGATCGACGCTATCACTCAGGCCGTTGCCGTCCTGGTCTGTGCTGTTATCAATACGCCCGTTACCGTCCAGGTCTTCGCCGCCAGCTTCAATCAGGTCGTATATTCCATCATTGTCACTGTCGAGGTCGAGGTAATCCGGCGTGCCGTCGCCATCGCTGTCGCCGGTACCTTCCGTGCTGTTGGGTATGCCGTCGTTATCACTGTCGGCATCCTTGTCATTGGGCACGCCATCTCGATCGACGTCCTGTGCCAGACAAGCTGCGCTGCTGGCATTGGGCCGGCAGGGGTCGTTGTTAGCGGGGTCTTCCTGGTCATTGACACCATCGTTATCGGCATCACCATTGCTGGGTTCTACCGCATCAATTTGTCCATCACCATCGCTGTCTTTAGGTGCACCGGTGTTATCGCCCACTTCCGTTTTGTCATCAACGCCGTCGCCATCGGTGTCATTGTTGCCGGGGTTGGTGCCCAGGTTGGTTTCTTCACCGTCGCTGAGTCCGTCGCCATCGCTATCCTGAGCCAGGCAAGCGGCGCTGTTTGCATTAGGTAAGCAGGGGTCGTTGTTAGCCGGATCTTCCTGGTCGTTAACGCCATCGTTATCGGTATCGTTAGTGATGGATTCCACGGCATCAATTTGCCCGTCGCCATCGGTGTCAACCGGAGCATTAACGTTATCGCCCACTTCAGTTTTGTCATCAATGCCATCACCGTCGGTGTCGCCGTTGTTCGGGTTGGTGCCCAGGTTAATTTCGTCACCATTGCTTAAGCCGTCGCCGTCCGGATCGGCATCTTTTGTCAGGCAGGCTGCACTGTCGGCATTGGGCAGGCAAGGGTCGGTGTTGGCCGGATCTTCCTGGTCGTTAACGCCATCTTGATCAGCGTCGTTGGTGATGGATTCCACCGCATCAATTTGCCCGTCGCCATCGGTGTCAACCGGGGCATTAACGTTATTGCCCACTTCGGTTTTGTCATCAATGCCGTCGCCATCGGTGTCGCTGTTGTTGGGGTTAGTGCCCAGTTTAATTTCATCGCCGTTGCTCAATCCATCGCTGTCTGAGTCATCGTCTTTTGTCAGACAGGCTGCACTGTTGACATTGGGTTGACAAGGGTCGGTGTTGGCCGGATCTTCCTGGTCGTTAACGCCATCTTGATCAGCATCGTTAGTGATGGATTCCACGGCGTCAATTTGCCCGTCGCCATCGGTGTCAATCGGGGCATTAATGTCATTGCCCACTTCGGTTTTGTCATCAATGCCGTCGCCATCGGTATCGCCATTGTTGGGGTTGGTGCCCAATTGCGTTTCTTCACTATTGCTCAGGCCATCGCCATCCCCGTCGTGGGTTAAGCAAGCGGCACTGGTGGCGTTTGGTACACAAGGGTTATTGTTGGCCGGGTCAGTTTGATCATTAACACCATCGTTATCCGCATCGTTGATGTTGGATTCCACGGCGTCAATCAGGCCATCGCCATCCGTATCAAGCGGGGTGTTAGCGTTGTTGCCAACTTCGGTTTTATCATCGATGCCATCGCCATCGGTGTCGCTGTTATTGGGGTTGGTGCCTAATTTGGCTTCGTCACCATTGTTAAGACCATCGCCATCAGTGTCCTGAGCCAGACAGGCTGTGCTGTTTGCGTTAGGCAGGCAAGGGTCCGCGTTAACAGGGTCAACCTGGTCGTTCACACCATCGTTGTCAGCATCATTGGTGTTGGATTCCACCGCGTCGATAATGCCATCGCCATCGGTGTCAATAGGCGCATTGACGTTATCGCCCACTTCGGTTTTGTCATCAATACCGTCGCCGTCGGTGTCGCTGTTGTTGGGGTTGGTGCCCAATTGCGTTTCTTCACCATTGCTCAGGCCATCGTCATCGGCGTCCTGGGTTAAGCAAGTGGCGTTAGTGGCGTCTGGTTGACAAGGGTTATTGTTGGCCGGGTCATTTTGATCCGTAACGCCATCGTTATCCGCATCGTTGGTGTTGGACTCTACAGCGTCGATCTGACCATCGCCATCGGTATCGACCGGGGCAGTGGTGTTATCGCCAACTTCCGTTTTATCATCAATACCATCACCATCGGTATCGCTATTGTTGGGGTTGGTGCCTAATAGGGCTTCGTCACCATTGCTCAGGCCATCGCCATCGGTGTCCTGTGCCAGGCAGGCTGCATCGCTGGCGTTTGGTTTACAAGGATCGTTGTTGGCCGGGTCTTGTTGATCGGTTACACCATCGTTGTCGGCATCATTGGTATTGGACTCTACTGCGTCAATTTGACCATCGCCATCGGTATCAATGGGGGCATTGAGGTTATCGCCCACTTCGGTTTTGTCATTGATGCCATCGCCGTCGGTGTCACTGTTATTGGGGTTGGTGCCCAATTGAGCTTCTTCGCCGTTGGTTAAGCCGTCGCCATCCGCGTCTTGCGCTAAACAGGTAGCGCCATTGGCA
>Ga0316204_10008965_pt1 | contig 13598 bp, 11 predicted proteins | sample 6monrhotite_MG_2_FD_205661 | JGI IMG/M metagenome (GOLD analysis project Ga0316204, IMG submission 205661) | Microbial mat bacterial communities from mineral coupon in-situ incubated in ocean water Damariscotta River, Maine, United States -... | ecosystem: Environmental > Aquatic > Marine >... | reverse complement strand
TGAAGCAAATTTGTAGAGTGGAAATATACAAAGGGCATTTTGTATTGTCAGGAAGGTTGAAATACTTAAATCAATCTGCCCCATTTTGTGCAAAATAGTGAAGATAGTTTCGTTTCGGTTTGCGCTGATTTTCTCATTACATTCTAAAGAGTATAAATGGTTACGGCCGAGCTCCAGGACTATTCCCGGTGGTATGCTGCGTCTTTCATCCACTAAATTGAAATTAATTTTTGCAAAGTAGTGATTTATCCAATCCAAGGTTTGTGTTTGAAATTCATCCGGATTTGATAGCGTTGCCGATTTCTGGTCCATTTTGCTTAATCGCCTTATAACGAAAATGCTGAAACTAAATTAATTTACTAAACAGTCATTTTGTCATACTACCATTAGTTTGTTAAACATGGATGTTAGTATTCTATAATAATTTGCTGACGGACAATTTTAGGCGCTTTAAAGTATTGATTAACTTACCGCTGTATGTATAACAACCTTCCATGGGCAAGGCGTTGTACATAAAATGACGCACCTAAATGTGAAATAATTTGTTAGCACGTTCAATTAATAACCTCAGTTAAAACCCCCAGCTAATAACTCGAATTTGAAACCACAGTTTAAAATCTCAGTTAAATACCTGGTTGACGCATCGTTAACCAATTACGGGAATTGCGATTAACATCCGCAACGTAAAAGATGGAAATGCGTGAGTACCTCGATAAGTCAGTATCGTTAGTAGAGGAGAGCGCCAATCGGTTACTGCCGGAAATGCTATATCAGTTCAAGCCATGATTGACGATTGGTTAATTAATGTACATTTTGTGTGCAAAATAAAGAGGTTTTTGCGCCAGATGTATTTGGACCAACCACCGACTGGCAGCGATACGCTTCTATTTTTGTAATCCAGCAAACACAGGTAAGGGAAGTGTTGTGCCTGTGATGGACATGAGACGATGCACTCACATTACGAAAAACGATATAATTAGTAGATCACTTTATCGCGAGTATATAGCTTGTTTTGGCTGTTTTATGATAAAAGGGGGCAGTATTCATGGAATGCGATGATTTAATTTATATAACCATTTGAATATATTTAATTATTCAAGTTTTAATGAATGATGCCGTTATTGGTTATGTTTTATATAGCGCTTGAATCGCTGGGGAAATTTTCTATAATTTTCTTATAGTTAATATGTCTCCAGGCTCTCCATAGTCTTGACAAGCCCTTCCAGAGTATCCTAGTATCCAAGACGTGGAGTGATTCACAACTGTGTATTCACAGTTTACAATGCGATAGCGGATCATCGATGGATATTATTTCATTGGGGTTAGCAAAGTTTCTTCCAACCGGCACCAGGTAGTACCGGCTGGAAGCTGTGTTGTTCAGCCACGAAAAAAATAATAAAGTGTTGTGAACCTAAGATTAGAAATACAGAGATTATAATCGGAAGATGGGCTATACGTTATAGGGTCCAACTGGAAGATATGTGGTATATGATCCGCTGCTAAAACGTTCTGAATGTAGAGTAAGCGTGGTTAGGGATGGGTTAAGGTGGTTAATGCAACAGCTTATATTCATAAACGCGGAACTGGATTGTTTGGTTTACAAATAGCGCTTTCTATATATAACTAAATCACAAAATATGTATCACAATTCACCTGACTTAAATAACAATAATTATAGAGGATGGGGTATAAGCCTGTATGGTTGAAAATTATTTACCAATATTAGTTTTTATCGTGCTGGGAATTGTGTTTGGAATAGTGCCGATGTTGGCGGGCTATGTCTTGGGGCCAAGCAACCCAGATAGCGAAAAACTTTCCCCCTACGAATGTGGTTTTGAGGCATTCGAAGACGCACGCATGAAGTTTGACGTGCGATTTTACCTTGTTGCAATCCTATTTATCATTTTTGATCTTGAAATAGCATTCTTATTTCCATGGGCTGTCGTGCTTGATGAAATCGGTATGTTCGGTTTTGTTGCCATGGCCGTATTCCTGGGTATTCTTGTTATTGGGTTTATATATGAATGGAAAAAGGGAGCCTTGGAGTGGGAATAGCGAGAGTTTTAGGCCAAAGCCTTTCAATTGACGGCTTCTATCCACTTGATGCTGACGGCGTTCCGGTGTGTGATTTGCGATGACAATAATAATTAACTACGCGTTCTGATTACACATAACCTTAGTATAAGTGCGTCAGCACCAAGACAAAGAGTAGAGATTACCAACAATGAGCGATACTAGTGCTACATTAGAGCCGTTGCCACAACGACTAAAAAAGCGTTTCACCAACGCGATGGCGATAATAGATGCCTACGACGAAATCACACTGGAAGTGCCGGCGCAGGATGTGTGCAAGGTATGCCTGGCATTGCGTGATGAAAACGATTTTGCGTTCGATGAATTAATTGATCTGTGTGGAGTTGATTATCTGGCCCATGGTGATGTTGAGTGGGAAACCATCCAGTCCACCGGATCGGGTTTCAGCCGCGGTGTGCATCGCATGCTGGATGGCACGCCACCGCCGGATAAAACCGGCGCTAATGCGACAAATCGTCGTTTTGCCGTGGTATACCACTTATTATCGATTAACAACAATGAGCGGTTACGCCTGAAGGTATTCTTACCCAATGATGCCCCCGTACTTGACTCCGTTGTTGAAATCTGGGCGTGTGCAAATTGGTTTGAACGCGAAGCATTTGACCTGTTTGGCATTCTGTTTAAATCCCACCCTGACCTGCGCCGTATATTGACTGACTATGGTTTTATAGGGCATCCATTCCGAAAAGATTTTCCATTGATTGGCAATGTGGAAATGCGATATGACGCGGAGAAGCAGCGTGTTGTTTATGAGCCGGTGAGTATCGAGCCTCGCACCCTGGTGCCTCGCGTTAAACGTGATGGCCATCGTTCTGTTGATAATGAAGGAAGCTCCAAGGAAGCAGGAAGAGGTAGCGACTAGTGGCTGAAATACGTAACTATACAATTAATTTTGGACCACAGCACCCGGCGGCACATGGGGTCTTGCGGTTGGTACTGGAATTGGACGGCGAAACCATTGAGCGGGCTGATCCGCACATTGGTCTGTTGCACCGTGCGACCGAAAAGCTGGCCGAGAGCAAGCCCTATAATCAAAGTATTCCTTACATGGATCGCCTTGATTATGTCTCCATGATGTGTAACGAACATGGTTATGTGTTGGCGCTGGAAAAAATGTTGGGAATCACCCCACCGCCGCGTGCGCAATATATTCGCGTTATGTTTGATGAAATAACCCGCATTATGAATCATTTAATGTGGTTAGGCGCCCATGCACTGGATATTGGCGCGATGACCGTGTTTTTCTATGCATTCAGGGAGCGTGAAGATTTATTCGATATTTACGAAGCCGTTTCGGGCGCTCGCATGCACGCGGCATATTACCGCCCTGGCGGCGTGTACCGGGATTTACCGGATTCTATGCCCCAATATCAAACGTCAAAATGGCGTAATGCTGCTGAGATCGAAAAACTCAACAGCATCAGACAGGGCTCGTTACTGGATTTCATCGAAACCTTTGCCGATCGGTTTCCAGGACGTGTCGATGAATATGAAACCTTATTAACCGATAACCGCATCTGGAAGCAGCGTACGGTAGGCATCGGTGTCGTGTCACCCGAAAGAGCGCTGCAGTTGGGATTTACCGGTCCAATGTTGCGTGGTTCCAACGTTGAGTGGGACCTTCGCAGAAAACAACCTTACGCTGTTTACGACCAATTGCATTTTGATATTCCGATTGGGTTGAACGGGGATTGTTATGATCGATACCTGGTCAGAATGGAAGAGATGCGTCAGTCACAACGCATTATTAAACAATGCATCAAATGGTTGCGCGAAAACTCAGGTCCGGTCATTTTAGAGGACCACAAACTGACACCGCCTAATCGCGAGAGTATGAAAGGCGATATGGAGTCGCTCATTCATCACTTCAAATTATTCACTGAAGGGTACACCTTGCCCGAGGGAGAGGTATATACCGCGGTAGAACACCCCAAAGGGGAGTTTGGCATTTATTTAGTATCCGACGGTACGAACAAACCCTATCGGCTAAAAATTAGGGCGCCTGGATTTGTGCATTTATCGGCGCTTGATGAAATGACTCGAGGGCATATGCTTGCTGATGTTGTGGCGATACTGGGTACTCAGGATATCGTGTTTGGGGAAGTAGATCGATAATGAAAACAACCGTATTAGAAAAGTCCGCAGTGGATAATTCCAGTAAGGATAATCAAACGTTAATTTCTGCGGAAAGATATGTGGCAATCGATAAGTGGATTGCCAAGTACCTGCCGGAAAACAGGCAGGCAGCGGTCATACCGGCGTTGCATATTGTGCAAGAGGGCAATGGCGGTCATCTGACTGTCGCATTAATGGATGAGCTGGCACAGTACTTGAAGATGCCTGAAATTGCGGTCTACGAAGTGGCCAGTTTTTACTCAATGTTTGAGCATAAACCGGTTGGCAGGCATAAAATCAGCATTTGCACCAATATCTCGTGCCTGTTACGCGGCAGTGAGGAGCTGGTTGATCATTTAAAAAAGAAATTTGGTATTAGCCTGGGTGAAACCACCAGCGACGGAAAATTTACGATTAAAGAGGTGGAGTGTTTAGGTGCCTGTGTGGGAGCACCAATGTGTTTAATCGGGCGAGATTATCACGAGCACCTGACACCTGAAAAAATTGACGCCATATTGGAAAATCTGGAATAAAACACATGGCAAATGAAGTTTGTTTTAGCACAATACATTTGGATGAACCATGGGCGTTGTCAACGTACCAAAGCGCTGGTGGTTATGAAGTATGGAAGCGAGTCTTAAAAAATAAAACGTCGCCAGATGAAATTATCGGCGAATTAAAGACATCGGCGCTTCGTGGAAGAGGAGGGGCAGGATTCCCCACCGGTCTGAAGTGGAGTTTTATGCCCCGGAACACACCGGGGCAAAAGTACATCGTCTGTAATTCAGATGAAGGTGAGCCGGGCACTTGTAAAGATCGCGACATTCTTCGCTACAACCCACACGCATTAATTGAAGGTATGGCGATTGCGGGGTATACCATCGGCGCCAGCGTCGGGTATAACTACATGCGAGGTGAATTTTTCGAGCCTTATGACCGGTTTGAAGCGGCACTTGAAGAAGCCTATCAGGCAGGATTGCTGGGTAAAAACGTACTCAAGTCAGGTGTGGATTTTGATCTGCATTCCCACATCGGCGCAGGCGCCTATATTTGTGGAGAAGAAACCGCATTATTGGAGTCGCTGGAAGGTAAGAAAGGCCAGCCACGTTTCAAGCCACCGTTTCCAGCAAGCTATGGGTTATTTGGCCGTCCCACCACGATTAATAACACTGAGACATTAGCCTCGGTTCCTTATATTCTGGCGAACGGTGGTAAATGGTTTTTAGAATTAGGGCGTCCTAACAACGGTGGGCCAAAACTGTTTAGTGTATCCGGCCATATTAATAAACCCGGCAACTATGAAGTACCGATGGGCACCTCATTTGCCAATTTGCTTGAGATGGCCGGCGGCGTGTGGAAAGGCAGGAAATTAAAGGCTGTCATACCTGGCGGGTCGTCAACGCCGGTATTACCGGCAGATATAGCGATGGACATGGACATGGATTACGATTCCATTGCCAAGGCAGGTTCCATGTTGGGTGCTGGATCAGTGATTATTATGGATGAGAGCACCTGCATGGTGAAAGCATTGGCCCGTTTGGCCTACTTTTATTATGAAGAATCCTGTGGACAGTGTACCCCTTGCAGAGAAGGCACCGGGTGGTTATCCCGCGTGGTAAACCGTATTGAAAATGGCAAAGGTAAGCAAGAGGACCTGGATTTATTGGTTGATGTAGCCAGGAAAATTGGCGGACGTACCATTTGTGGTTTGGGTGATGCGGCCGCAATGCCGGTGATGAGTTTCATACAGCATTACCGTGACGAGTTTCAATATCACATCGATCATAAGCGTTGCATGGTGTAGTCCAAATCCTCCTGGATTAATGACCCATAACTAGCAATATAACCCGGAAAATAGGATAAAGAAGTAACGATGGTTAACATCGAAATCGACGGTAAAAAAATTAATGCGCGCGATGGCGCGATGGTCATAGAGGCAGCGGACGACGCGGGTATTTATATACCCCGCTTTTGTTACCACAAAAAGCTATCCATTGCCGCCAACTGCCGTATGTGCCTCATCGAAGTTGAGAAAGCGGCAAAACCATTGCCGGCCTGCGCAACACCGGTTACCGATGGCATGAAGATTTTCACCAAATCTGCCAAAGCCGTTGATGCGCAAAAAGGCGTCATGGAGTTTTTGCTTATCAACCATCCGCTTGATTGCCCTATTTGCGACCAGGGTGGAGAGTGTGAATTGCAGGATATTGCCATGGGGTACGGTAGTGACGTATCCAAATTCTCTGAGAAAAAGCGCGTTGTAAAAGATAAGAATTTAGGTCCTCTGATTGCCACTGACATGACCCGCTGCATACATTGCACCCGCTGTGTACGGTTTGGTACTGAAATTGCCGGCATTCGAGAGTTAGGGGCAACCGGGCGTGGTGAACACACCGAGATTGGCACCTATATTACCAACAATGTAACCTCTGAAATGTCGGGAAACGTTATCGATTTATGCCCGGTTGGCGCGTTAACATCCAAACCATTCCGGTTTTCCGCGCGTGCCTGGGAACTGATTGAGCGCGATACCGTGGCGCCGCATGATTGTATGGGGTCAAACCTGAAAGTGCATGTGAGCAATGGTCGGGAAGTGATACGGGTAGTGCCACGTGAAAATGAAAGCATTAACGAAACCTGGATTTCTGACAGGGATCGTTTTAGTTACGAGGCACTTCATAGCGAAGACCGGCTGAAAGCACCCATGCTCAAGGAAAATGGTGAGTGGCGTGAAGTCGACTGGGAAACGGCGCTTCAAGCAGTTGTCGCCGGTATTAATAAAACCAAGGAGGACGCAGGTGCTGACAGAGTAGGCGCGTTGGCATCTCCCACCAGTACGCTTGAAGAGTTGTACTTGATGCAGAAGTTAATGCGTCAAATTGGGGTTAATAATATCGATCACCGTCTGCGCCAGACGGATTTTTCAGGCCAACAGCGTGCTCCATTATACCCTTGGTTAGGGCAAGCCATTAAGGAGCTTGAAAATAATGATTCCGTCCTGTTAGTTGGCTCTAATATTCGAAAAGATCAACCGATCGCGGCGCACCGTTTGCGCAAAGCCAGTGGGCATGGCGCGAAAATTATGTGCCTCAACGCAGTGGATTATGATTTTTATATACCGCTTGCAGAGAAAATCGTTACCAGTCCGGTGAATTATGCAAGTCAATTGGCAGGAATTGCCAAGGCGCTATTAGCCGCATCTAAAAAACCGGCTCCCAGTGGGTTCGAAAAACTTGTTTCTGCCATAAAAGTTACCGCTTCACATCAAGCCATTGCAGAAAATCTGATTCAAGGGACCTTGTCCAGCATTCTGCTTGGGCCACAAGCAATTAATCACCCTGACGCCGCCGTATTGAGCATGTTGGCACAGCTGATTGCTTCATTAAGTGATAGCAAGCTGGGTTATTTACCTGAAGCGGGCAATAGTGCCGGCGCCTGGATGGCGGGAATGCTGCCTCATCGGGTGGCAGGTGGTAAGGCAGCGGATCAGGTGGGGATGAACGCACTGGACATGCAACATAAGGGCTTGCGGGCGTATGTGTTGCTCGGCGTTGAACCTGAGGTTGAAAGTGCTGCGTCGATTGTTGCCAGTCGGGCGCTCAATGATGCTGATTTTGTGGTGTCACTGACTAGTTTTAGCAGTGATGCAATACGGCAATATGCCCATGTTATGCTGCCCATCGCACCTTTTGCGGAAACATCCGGCACCTTCATTAATGCAGAAGGGCAGTGGCAAAGTGTTTCGGGTGTTGTGCCGCCGTTGGGTGAGACTCGGCCGGCCTGGAAAGTACTGCGTGTGTTGGGTAATTTATTTAACTGTTCAGGATTCGACTATATTACCTCGGAAGATGTATTAGCCGAGGTTAAACAACAAACCAGTGCCTGCCAGCCTAATAACATACTGGCGTGGCATTGTCCTGATGCCGTAATGGCAAAGGGTAATGCCGATACCCTGGTGCGTATTGCAGAAGTGCAAATGTATGCAGGTGACGGCCTCCAGCGTAGAGCAGAGGCATTACAAAATACGCACGATGCGGACATCGCCGCAATCCGCATCAACAAGGCGTGCGCAGCGAAATTTGGTTTAACAGATGGTGCTACCGCAGTGGCGGCACAGAACGGTGCGGAAATTACACTGCCTGTTGTTATCGACGACACAATATCTGATAGCAGCATACTAATACACAGTGGGTTGAAAGATAGTGCTGCGTTGGGTGCTGATTTCTCTCCGGTCACTATAAGGCCGGCGTAAATGGCGCTAATGTTTCCGGCAAAAGAATATGGGCAACCACGTGTGCTATACAGGTATGTATCCGTACCCCGACGGCGACAGTATTGAAAAATACAATTTCAACGTTGCGGTTTAATACCGTGACACAAAAATATAACAAGAAAATGGAATGGATCCGGAGTTGAGAGCTGAATGCTAGAACTGATCGAACACTCACTAAGTTGGTTGCCTGATGGCGTTGTCGCGCTGGTACTGATCGTTGTTAAAATTCTGGCTATTATCCTGCCGTTAATGGGAGCAGTCGCTTACCTTACCCTGGCAGAACGTAAAATTATTGGATTTATGCAGGTGCGAATCGGCCCGAACCGGGTTGGGCCGTGGGGATTACTGCAACCCATCGCCGATGGTGTGAAACTGATATTGAAAGAAATCATTTTGCCATCCAGCGCCAATCGGTTTTTGTTTGTACTGGGGCCGATACTTACCTTTGCACCAGCACTGGCTGCATGGGCTGTTATGCCGTTTAGTGATGAGTTGGTACTTGCTGATGTTAATGCCGGGATACTGTATATACTGGCCATCACCTCAATGGGCGTTTACGGCGTTATCATTGCAGGCTGGGCCTCAAATTCCAAATACGCATTCCTGGGCGCGTTGCGTTCAGCCGCCCAAATAGTGTCTTATGAAATTGCGATGGGTTTCGCGATTGTCGGTGTGCTACTGGCAGGCGGTAGTCTGAATATAGGGGAGATTGTGAATGCACAACAGGGTAGTTTTGTGCATTGGTTCTGGCTGCCACTATTACCGCTGTTTATCATTTACTTTATATCCGGTGTGGCAGAGACCAATCGTTCGCCGTTCGATGTCGCAGAAGGTGAATCGGAAATTGTTGCCGGTTTCCACGTTGAATATTCTGCCATTACTTTTTCCATCTTTTATCTGGCCGAATACGCTAATATGATTTTAGTGGCCATGTTGGCGGTGTTAATGTTTATGGGTGGCTGGTTGTCGCCATTTCAAGGCATTCCCTTCTTGGAAGGCTGGTTCGCATGGGTGCCGGGGATTGTATGGTTGTTATTGAAGACCTCCGTATTTTGTTTTCTGTACCTCTGGTTTCGAGCTACGTTCCCACGCTACCGATATGATCAAATCATGCGCCTGGGCTGGAAAGTATTTATACCAATTACCATAGTCTGGCTTATGGTGGTGGGTGGCGCCGTTGTGGCGCAACTCGGACCATGGTTTGATTGAACCACGGTTTGTTAGAGTACGGTTTGATTAGGTAACGAGGAATAAATGATGAAAGTCATTACCAATTATTTTAAGAGTTTAGTGCTGATTGAACTGCTGAAAGGTTTGATGTTAACCGGAAAGTACATGTTCAAGAAAAATGTCACAGTACAGTATCCGGAAGAAAAAACCCCGCTATCACCGCGGTTTCGTGGCTTGCATGCACTAAGACGCTATCCCAATGGTGAAGAACGCTGTATCGCCTGCAAACTGTGCGAAGCGGTCTGCCCGGCATTGGCGATTACCATTGAGTCAGAACAGCGTGAAGATGGTTCACGACGCACCAAGCGCTACGATATAGATCTGACCAAATGCATTTTTTGCGGGTTTTGCGAAGAATCCTGTCCTGTTGACTCCATTGTTGAAACGCATATTTTCGAATACCATGGAGAAGAACGCGGCGATTTATACATGACAAAAGAGAAACTGCTTGCTGTTGGTGATCGATATGAAAAAGATATCGCCGCTAGTAGAATGAAGGATGCAAAATATCGTTGAGCAACGGCTACATTACGGGTTTTATGGCCGGTGCTGATTGCATGCCGACTATATTAATTAAATAATCAAAAAATAGAAAAACCAATATGGGATTTGAAGCAATTATATTTTACGTTTTTTCCGCGATACTGGTATTTGCTGCGGGGATGGTTATTAGTGTTCGTAACCCCGTGTTTGCCGTTTTGTTTTTGGTGCTGGCGTTTTTTACCAGTGCAATTATCTGGGTTATGCTGGAGGCGGAGTTCTTGGCGCTGACATTAGTGCTCGTTTATGTGGGCGCGGTCATGGTGTTGTTTCTGTTTGTGGTTATGATGCTGGATATTAACCTCGCTGTCTTAAAAGAGGGGTTTGCCAGGTATTTGCCCGTAGGTCTCATTGTGGCCATTATTATGATTGCGCAGCTTGCCGTTGTTGTTGGTCCGGAACAATTTGGGTTGGATAAAGTGGCCAGCCCGGTACCTCGTGGTGCGGATTACAGTAACACCGAGGAGCTTGGCCGGGTGTTGTATACAGTTTACGTGTACCCATTTGAAATCGCATCGGTGATATTGTTGGTTGCTATTATAGCCGCCATTGCGTTGACCTTGCGTAAGCGGAAAAATAAATCCTTTATGCCATCAGAGCAGCAAGTCGCCGTTCGTCGAGAGGACCGGCTGCGAGTTGTGAACATGAAATCGGAAAAGAGACAATAAACCAAACTTACTAAATTCGCTGGTAATGAATGCGTATAATGCGTAACGCCTGTTTTAGCGTGATTACGTATCATTGTAGTTGCGCACATTGCGTGTCTGGCCATCGCACAGTAAAGTGCTTTAACACGGATATTGAAGGATAGTTGAGGAATAAATGATTTCACTGTCACATTATTTGATTCTTGGTGCGATTCTGTTTTGTATAAGTGTCGCCGGAATATTTTTAAATAGAAAAAATGTCATCATTTTGTTAATGGCGATCGAGCTGATGTTGCTCGCCGTTAATATGAACTTCGTGGCGTTTTCACATTACCTGGGCGATATAGCCGGGCAGGTGTTTGTGTTTTTTATACTCACGGTTGCCGCTGCAGAAGCCGCCATTGGCTTGGCAATACTGGTGGTACTATTTCGTAACCGCCGCACCATTAATGTCGAAGAATTAGATTCGCTAAAAGGATAATAAGGAAAATAACGTGTCTGATTCCATGGAACAGATTTACCTGGCTATAGTACTTGCCCCCTTGTTTGGCGCTGTTATCGCTGGATTGTTCGGTAAACAAATCGGACGCGCCGGCGCTCATTGGATTACCAATGTCGGGGTGGCCATTTCATTTATACTGTCTATCGTTGTTTTTAAACATATTGTGATAGATGATGCGCCATCGTTTAATGGTACCGTTTATACCTGGCTGGTGAGTGAAGGAATTCGGTTCGAGATAGGTTTTCTGGTGGATCGTCTCACCGCCATCATGTTACTGGTTGTCACGTTTGTATCATTAATGGTGCATATCTACACCATTGGTTACATGAGTGATGACCCGGGTTATCAGCGTTTCTTTAGCTATATATCGCTTTTCACCTTTTCAATGCTGATGCTGGTGATGTCCAATAACTTCATGCAGCTGTTCTTCGGTTGGGAAGCGGTGGGGCTGGTGTCCTATTTGTTAATTGGCTTCTGGTACAAAAAAGAAACGGCTATTTACGCCAATTTGAAGGCGTTTCTGGTTAATCGGGTGGGAGATTTTGGATTTTTATTGGGTATCGCTGCGGTTCTCATGTATTTTAATTCCCTTGATTATGCCGAGGTGTTCCAGGCAGCTCCCGCAATGAGCCAGTTAACCATGGAGGTTATTCCCGGTTCGCAGTGGTCAGTGATGACCGTCATTTGCATACTGTTATTTATTGGCGCTATGGGTAAATCTGCCCAGGTTCCGTTGCATGTCTGGCTGCCCGATTCCATGGAAGGCCCAACGCCGATTTCAGCTTTAATCCATGCCGCCACCATGGTGACTGCCGGTATTTTTATGGTGGCGCGTATGTCGCCTTTGTATGAATTGTCTGAAACCGCGTTAAGCGTTGTGTTGGTGATCGGTGCGATTACCGCATTATTCATGGGCCTGTTGGGGATTGTGCAGAACGACATTAAGCGTGTGGTGGCATATTCCACCCTGTCACAGTTAGGGTATATGACCGTTGCATTGGGTGCCTCGGCGTATGCTGCCGGTATCTTTCATTTAATGACTCACGCCGCTTTTAAAGCGTTATTATTCCTGGGAGCCGGTTCCGTCATTATAGCGATGCATCATGAACAGGACATTACCAAAATGGGCGGCTTGAAAAAATACATGCCCGTTACGTACTGGTGTATGTTAATTGGTTCATTGGCATTGATCGGGTTCCCTGGTTTCTCAGGTTTCTTTTCAAAAGATGCCATCATCGAAGCCGTTCATGCCTCAACCATACCGGGTGCCGGGTTTGCTTACCTATGTGTATTGCTCGGTGTGTTTATTACCGCTTTATACAGTTTTCGCATGTTCTTCCTGGTGTTTCACACCAAGGAACGAATGGATGAGCACACCCGTTCCCACCTGCATGAGTCACCCAAAGTGATTACCCTGCCATTAATCGCATTGGCCATACCCTCGGTGGTTGCCGGATACTACATTTATCCAATGTTATTCGGTGGTTATTTTGGTGATGCCATTGTAGTTGCACCTCAGCATGACACCCTGGCGCAATTAGGGGAGGGTTACACGAGTATATTTGGCTTTATTGGGCATGGCTTATGGTCACTTCCGTTTGGTTTGGCAATGGGCGGTTTAATTTCGGCCTGGTATCTTTATGAGAAACGACCGGATATTCCGGCGATGATCAAGAGCAAAACCAGCTTTATTTACAATATCCTGATTCGCAAATATGGTTTTGATGAATTTAACGATTTCGTCTTTGCCGGTGGTGCCAGAGGATTAGGGCGATTGCTGTGGAATATTGGTGACGTTAAATTAATTGATGGTTTGATGGTAAATGGAACAGCGCGAAGTGTTGGTTGGTTTTCAGCGCGTATACGCCATTTACAAACAGGCTATTTATACCATTATGCGTTTGCCATGATAATCGGCCTGGTTGCGTTAGTGGTACTGTTTGTTAACAATTAGCATGTTAACTATGGGTATGTTAACAATTAGCATGTTAACTATGGGTATGTTAACAATGAGAATGTTAACAGCGCGCGATAACAATTATTCACTACAGTGCTCGCTGATGAAAACCATTACAGCTCAGCATCACCGATATTGGATGTCGTACCGAAGCGTATATAACGGATAGCTTAAGTCGAATTACCTAAGTTTAGTGAGTTAAGCCTGGCAACTTAATAGATTAAATAGCCATATTGATTA
>Ga0316204_10008964_pt1 | contig 13598 bp, 10 predicted proteins | sample 6monrhotite_MG_2_FD_205661 | JGI IMG/M metagenome (GOLD analysis project Ga0316204, IMG submission 205661) | Microbial mat bacterial communities from mineral coupon in-situ incubated in ocean water Damariscotta River, Maine, United States -... | ecosystem: Environmental > Aquatic > Marine >... | reverse complement strand
CCGCCCCTTACAAACTGGACGACGAAACCATAGGTGTTTTAGGAGTGATCGGGCCGACCCGCATGGCTTACGACAGAGTGGTGCCGATCGTCGATATCACTGCTCGCTTGCTCAAGTCGGCGCTAAGTTAGCAGCGTTTTCCCCCTGATTGCCGTGCAAAAGGGGTCGAAATACTCTCAAGGGCCTTGAAATTTATTGGTGTGGCCTCACACTCCCAGCCTCTTGCAACAAGCCTCTCGAATAACGCGGAGCTACAAAAGATGAATGGCCAGTCAGATCGTCCCGAGGACGACATCGAGCAATCGGAAAACCCGGAAACCGCCGCAGAGCATCAAGAAGATGTTTCCCAGCAGCCAAGCAGCGAGCGCACCCTCGAGGAGTTGCAGGCGCTGGCCGACGAGAATTGGGATCGCTATTTGAGAGCGGCTGCGGAAACAGAGAATGTGCGCAAACGAGCAGTGCGGGACGTGGAACATGCACGCAAATATGCGTTGGAGGCCTTCGCCAAAGAAATGCTGACAGTCCGCGATAGCTTCGAGTTGGGAATTGACGCTGCAGAAACAGCAGATGCCGCCAGCCTGGTTGAGGGCAGTGCCGCGACGCTGAAGCTTCTGACCGCGACACTGGAGCGATTCGGCGTAAGTGAAGTAGACCCGCTTGGCGAGCCTTTTGATCCTGAACTGCACGAGGCTATCAGTATGCAGCCGTCCGCGGACGCAGAGCCCGGCTCTGTGCTGATGGTTGCACAGAAAGGTTATTCCCTGAACGGGCGCCTGTTGCGTCCCGCGATGGTGGTGGTGGCCGCAGAAGTGCCAGGCGAGCAGGAGTCAGCCTGAATCGGCATGAATTAGTTGTCCCTGGTCGCTTGAAACCCATTCGTGCGGCCCCACTTAACAAGCAGTTTTGGGAAATTGACAAAGATTTTGGAGTAGAAACATGGGAAAAGTAATCGGCATTGACCTTGGTACCACTAACTCCTGCGTAGCAGTGATGGAAGGTAGTACACCGAAGGTTATAGAAAACAGCGAAGGCGATCGTACGACGCCTTCAATCGTGGCATTCACGAAGGATGATCAGGTTCTGGTTGGGCAATCCGCCAAGCGTCAGGGCGTGACCAATCCGACCAATACCCTGTCAGCGGTAAAACGCCTGATTGGACGTCGTTTTGAAGACGACGTTGTACAGCGCGATATCAAGATGGTGCCGTACACGATTGTGAAAGCCGACAACGGTGACGCATGGGTAGAAGTCAACGGCAAGAAAATGTCGCCGCCGGAGATCTCCGCGCGTGTGCTGATGAAGATGAAGAAGACCGCTGAGGACTACCTTGGCGAAGAAGTCACAGGAGCTGTCGTTACGGTGCCGGCTTACTTCAATGACTCGCAGCGCCAGGCGACCAAAGACGCCGGCAAAATCGCAGGTCTGGAAGTAAAACGCATCATCAATGAGCCGACCGCAGCCGCCTTGGCATACGGCATGGACAAGAAGCGTGGCGACAAAAAGATCGCGGTTTTCGATCTGGGTGGCGGCACGTTCGATGTATCGATCATCGAGATCGCTGAAGTTGACGGCGAGCACCAGTTCGAAGTGCTGGCGACGAATGGCGATACCTTCTTAGGTGGTGAAGATTTCGACATGCGCGTCATCGAGTATCTGGCAGCCGAGTTTCAACGTGAAAGCGGCGTCGATATTACGGCTGACCCACTTGCCATGCAGCGCCTCAAGGAAGCAGGCGAGAAAGCGAAAATCGAACTTTCGACGCAGCAGCAGACGGAAGTCAATCTGCCTTACATCACTGCAGACGCCAGCGGACCGAAGCATCTTATTATCAAGTTAACTCGCGCGAAGTTGGAGTCACTGGTTGAGGCGCTGGTAGAGCGTACGATCGCACCTTGCAAGGTTGCTCTTCAGGATGCAGGACTTAAAGTTAACGAGATTGACGACGTCATTCTCGTCGGCGGCCAGACGCGTATGCCCAAGGTTCAGGAAGAGGTGCAAAACTTCTTTGGCAAGGAGCCACGCAAAGATGTGAATCCGGACGAGGCAGTTGCACTGGGTGCGGCTATCCAGGGTGGTGTACTTGCCGGTGATGTCAAAGATGTTCTGTTGCTCGACGTTACGCCGCTGTCGCTGGGTATTGAAACTCAGGGCTCAGTAATGACCAAGTTGATCGACAAGAACACCACAATTCCGGCAAATGCGGAGCAGGTGTTTTCAACGGCTGACGATAACCAGACAGCAGTCACGATTCACGTATTGCAGGGCGAGCGCGAACGCTCAGCTGACAACAAGTCACTGGGTCGCTTTGACCTGGCTGATATTCCTCCTGCACCACGCGGATTGCCGCAAATTGAGGTTAAGTTCGATATTGATGCGAATGGCATTTTGAATGTGTCGGCTAAAGATAAGGCGACCGGCAAGAGTCAGACGATCGTTATCAAGGCATCCAGTGGACTGTCGGACGAAGAGATTGAAGCTATGGTCTCCGATGCAGAGAGTCATGCGGAAGAAGATCGCAAGTTCCGCGAGCTGGTCGATGTACGCAATCAGGCCGATGGCTTGATCCATGCCGCAGAGAAGACTTTGAGCGATTTAGGCGACAAGGCCAGTAGTGAAGAGCGACTGCAGATCGAAAATGCAGTAGCCGACGTCAAGTCAGCGCTGGACGGCGATGACAAGGAGCAAATCGAAGCTAAGACTGCGGTACTGGCAGAGGCTTCGGGTGGACTGGCACAGAGACTCTACGAACAGCAGGCGGCAGAAGCCGGTGCGGAACCATCAGATGAGGCTGCGGCTGACGATGATGTTGTGGACGCGGAGTTCGAAGAAGTCGACGATGAGTCGAAGTCCAAATAAACGAGTCTGAATAATTACGGCGCCGCTTGCGGCGCCTCTTATTTCTCTTACTGAAGATCTATGTCCAAACGCGACTATTACGAAATACTTGGGGTTTCCAAATCAGCAACCGGCGATGAGATTAAAAAGTCTTATCGCCGTCTTGCTATGAAGCATCACCCGGACCGAAACGCGGACGATGAGTCTGCCGAAGCGAAGTTCAAAGAAGCAAAAGAGGCCTATGAGGTCCTGAGCGACAGCGAAAAGCGTGCAACCTATGATCAGTTCGGCCACGACGGCCTGAGCATGGGGCAGGGCGGCCGTGGTGGATTTGGTGGCGAAGGTTTCGGCGATATTTTCGGCGATATTTTCGGTGATGCGTTTGGCGACATTCTTGGCGGCGGTCGACGCCGCGGGCGTCAGGTTTTCCGCGGCGCGGATCTGGGCTATGAACTGCGTCTGGATCTTGAAGATGCTGTTAGTGGCGATTCGGTCAACATTGACGTGCCTACGCAAGTTACCTGTGACCCCTGCAGTGGCAGTGGCGCGAAAAAGGGCACAGAACCGGTTACTTGTACAACCTGCAAAGGTGCCGGCCAGGTTCGGATGCAGCGCGGGCATTTCTCGGTGCAACAGGCCTGTCCGGCTTGTAAGGGCGTTGGCACGGTAATTTCAGATCCATGCCCGGACTGTCATGGTCGCGGTACGGTACGTAAGACCAAGACCTTGTCCGTAAAAGTACCGGCGGGCGTCGATGATGGCGATCGCATTCGCCTCTCAGGTGAGGGCGAGGCCGGCCGCAATGGCGGTCCTGCAGGGGATCTGTATGTCGAGATTCGCACCAACCCGCACAAGATATTCAACCGCGACGGCGCTGATCTTGCCTGCGAGGTCCCGGTGAGTTTTGCAACCGCCACCCTGGGCGGTGAAGTCGAACTGCCGACACTGAATGGCAATGTGTCCTTGAAGGTGCCGGCGGGAACCCAGTCTGGCAAGGTTTTCCGCTTGCGAGGAAAAGGTGTTATTACTGTTCGAGATCCGCGCCAGGGTGACTTGTTTGCCAAGGTTGCGGTGGAGACGCCGGTCAACCTCACCGCAAAACAGAAAGAGTTGCTCGAGAAACTGGATAAATCGATTCATGCAGGCGGCGAGAAGCACAGTCCGCGTGCCGGTGGTTGGCTTGATACGGTGAAGCGATTCTTCGACAGTATCAGTTAGCAGGAGTGATTCAATATCGCTGTTATTCGCATAGGTATTGCTGGTGCCGGACGCATGAGTCAGGCGATTCAACAGTCAATCGATCTGCTGGATGACCTGGTTTTGGCGGGTGTCTGGACGCGAGGTAGCTCACTCGACGAGATCCTGGCGGCATCGGATGTATTGATTGATTTCAGTTTGCCAGCGGCCAACGCTGAGGTCCTGGAGGCAGTTAGCAAGCAGCAAAAGCCATTGGTCTGTGGCGTCAGCGGTCTGAATGCCGAGCAGCTTGCCGCAATGCAGGCAGTGGCAACGGCCGTTCCGATCGTCTTCGATCGCAATATGAGTCAGGGAGTCAGCGTGCTTGAGCGCGTTGTTCAGGACGTTGCCGGCTCTCTGGGGCCAGAGTTTTCGGTTGAAATCCATGAAACGCATCATGTTCACAAACTTGACTCACCGTCCGGTACAGCGCTGAAACTGGCAGAGTCTGTTGCCTCTGGCAAAGGCGCTGATGTGGAGAGTGCCGGTATCCATTTTGAGGTCGAACGTCGCGGCGAGGTGCCTGGCGATCATAGTGTCATTTTTACCAGCCCGACCGAGACTCTGACTTTCAAGCACAGCGTTACAACGCGACAGGTGTTCGCGGATGGCGCGCTGCGTGCCGCGCGCTGGCTTATTGGGCAAAACCCAGGGCTCTACCAAATGCGTGATGTGTTGTTTGGCGATGCCTGAATTTCGAAAAAAGTGGCGATGTAGTCTGGCGCGATCTCTCGCGCTTCAGTAAACTACGCCGGATCGCTGGGCGGTCAGCGAAACAACCAGCGGGAGGCCATGTCCTTCCGCTTTTTTGTATCTGCAACAGCCGCCCGCTTGCGATCTTGGGTTCGCATCTGACTGAGGGTCGCTTTTTTGAGTACGCCTGCTGTCCTGGCATTACAAGACGGAACATTGTTCCACGGCACATCTGTTGGTGCTGAAGGCAAGACTATTGGTGAAGTGGTCTTCAATACCGCAATGACGGGGTATCAGGAGATATTGACTGATCCGTCCTACTGTCGCCAAATCGTTACGCTGACCTATCCACACATTGGCAATACCGGCACCAACAGCGAGGACATGGAGTCTGCGCGTACACACGCGTCCGGACTGATCATTCGCGACAGCGCGATGGTGGAGAGTAGCTGGCGTTCGGAGCGGTCCTTCGGCGATTTTCTGCGTCAGGGCGATACGGTCGCTATCGCCGACATCGATACCCGAAAATTGACCCGACTTATTCGCGAGAAGGGCGCTCAATCCGGCTGCATCATGACCGGTAAAGTCGACCCGGATACAGCCGTTGCGCATGCACGAAAGTTTCCCGGTATCACCGGCATGGATCTGGCCAAGTTCGTCACAACAGATCAACCGTATCAATGGTGTCACGGCAGCAGCTTTGATCAGCGCCCAAGAATCCTCAGCCGCCGCATAGCGCCCTATCATGTGGTGGCTTATGACTTCGGCATCAAGCGCAATATTCTGCGTTTGCTCTCCGATCTGGATTGCCGCATGACGGTGGTTCCGGCCACTACCAGTGCCAAAGACGTTCTGGCGCTCAGTCCGGACGGAGTATTTCTCTCAAATGGTCCGGGCGACCCGGAGCCCTGCGACTACGCTATTGCCGCCATTCAGGAATTATTGGAGGCCGATCTGCCAATTTTCGGTATATGTCTTGGCCACCAATTGTTGGGCCTTGCCGCCGGTGGGCACACGAGCAAGATGAAGTTCGGCCATCATGGCGCCAATCATCCGGTGCAGGATCTGGCCACAGGGCAGGTGATGATTACCAGCCAAAATCACGGCTTTGAAGTGGACGAGAGCAGTTTGCCCGCAAATGTGGAAGCGACCCATCGTTCTCTTTTTGATGGCAGTTTGCAGGGCATTGCGTTCACTGACCGCGCCGCATTTGGGTTTCAAGGCCATCCCGAAGCGAGCCCCGGGCCGCATGACTTACTGCCGCTGTTCGAACGCTTTATCCTTGATATGGATACGAAGAAGCTCGCTAAAGTTCGCACGTCGGTCTAGTAAAAACTATTTAAAACAGAGAGTTATGCAATAAACCTAATGAAGAACCTCAGAGTAAAATATGCCCAAGCGCACTGACATCGAAAGCGTCTTGATCATCGGCGCGGGCCCCATCGTGATTGGTCAGGCTTGTGAATTTGATTACTCGGGGGCGCAGGCTTGTAAAGCGCTGAAGGAAGAGGGCTACCGCGTCATCTTGGTGAACTCGAATCCCGCCACCATCATGACCGACCCCGAAACGGCCGATGCGATCTATATCGAGCCGGTGCACTGGACGGCGGTGCGGCAGATCATCGAAAAAGAGCGTCCGGATGCATTGTTGCCGACAATGGGTGGCCAGACAGGGCTCAATTGCGCCCTGGATCTCGTTCGCGAAGGTGTTTTGGAGGAGTTCGGCGTCGAAATGATCGCTGCGTCGCGCGAGGCTATCGATATGGCTGAGGACCGCGACTTATTCCGCAAGGCGATGGCAGAAATCGGTCTGGAGTGTCCGCGAGCAGAAATCGCGCACAGCATTGAAGAGGCGCTGGAGAAACAGGCGGGAATCGGTTTTCCGACCATTATCAGGCCGTCCTTTACCCTGGGCGGTTCTGGCGGCGGCATCGCCTACAACAAGGAAGAATTCGAACGTATCGTCACGCATGGTCTCGAAATGTCGCCAACCACCGAAATCCTGCTCGAAGAATCGGTGATTGGCTGGAAAGAGTTCGAGATGGAAGTAGTGCGTGACCGTAATGATAATTGCATCATCGTGTGCGCGATCGAGAACCTCGATCCCATGGGCGTCCATACCGGCGACTCGATTACCGTTGCGCCCGCGCAAACCCTGACGGACAAGGAGTATCAGCGGCTACGCAATGCATCCATCGATGTGTTGCGCAAAATCGGCGTTGAGACAGGCGGCTCGAACGTACAATTTGCGATCAATCCAGAGGACGGTCGCGTTCTGATTATTGAAATGAATCCGCGGGTGTCGCGTTCGTCGGCGCTGGCCTCCAAGGCAACCGGATTCCCAATCGCCAAGGTCGCCGCAAAGCTCGCGATCGGCTACACGCTGGATGAATTGAAGAATGATATTACGGGCGGTGCGACGCCGGCGTCCTTCGAGCCCAGTATCGACTATGTCGTTACGAAGATTCCGCGCTTTACGTTTGAGAAGTTCCCCGGTGCCGACGACCGGTTGACGACGCAGATGAAATCGGTTGGCGAGGTAATGGCATTCGGCCGAACCTTCCAGGAGTCATTGCAGAAGGCGCTGCGTGGCCAGGAAACCGGCGTGAACGGCTTGAACGAAATCGTTACCTCCATCGAGACCGAGGTGGAGCGGGACAGCTTGCGCCACGAATTGCGCATGCCGGGACCGGTACGCCTGCAATATGTTGCTGATGCCATGCGCCTCGGCTTCAGCTTCGAAGACGTCGCGAAAATCACCGGCATAGACCGCTGGTTTCTGGGGCAGATTTCGGATTTGCTGCTGACAGAGGCGGAGATACGGCAAGGCGGACTCGTGGAGATGGACGAATTCGCAATGCGGCTGGCAAAGCGCAAGGGGTTTTCGGATGCGCGGATCGCCGAATTAACCGGCGAGCGGGAACAGGAAGTTCGCCAGCGCCGACTAAAGTTTGAAATTCGACCGGTTTACAAGCGCGTCGATACCTGTGCCGCCGAGTTTTCTACCGACACGGCGTACATGTATTCCACCTATGAAGATGAGTGTGAGGCATTGCCGACTGATCGGCCCAAGATCATGATTTTGGGCGGCGGGCCAAATCGGATTGGTCAGGGAATTGAATTCGACTACTGCTGCGTGCATGCCGCATTGGCGCTCAAGGAAGCGGGCTACGAGACCATCATGGTCAACTGCAATCCGGAGACAGTGTCGACCGATTACGACACCTCCGATCGCCTGTATTTCGAATCCTTAACGTTTGAAGACGTAATGGAGATCATTAACAAGGAAAATCCGCAGGGCGTAATCGTCCAGTATGGCGGACAAACTCCCTTGAAGCTGGCGCGTGATCTGGAAGCGGCGGGTGCCCCCATTATCGGCACAACTCCGGATTCGATTGATTTGGCGGAAGATCGTGAGCGTTTTCAGCAACTGGTTGAATCACTCAAACTGAAGCAGCCGCCGAACAGCACCGCAAGAAACAAGCAGCAGGCGCTCGACCTCAGCGATGCTGTTGGTTTTCCCCTGGTCGTCCGACCGTCTTACGTACTGGGTGGCAGAGCAATGGAGGTCGTGCACAGCGTCGAGGATCTTGCTGTCTATATGGATGCGGCAATAAACGTGTCAAACGACAGTCCGGTATTGCTTGATCGATTCCTGGATTTCGCCACGGAAGTTGATGTGGACTGTATCTCCGATGGTGAGCATGTATTGATCGGCGGAATCATGGAGCATATCGAGCAGGCTGGCGTGCATTCGGGTGACTCTGGGTGTTCACTGCCGCCATTCAGCCTGTCCGACGATATGCAAAAGGAATTGATTGAGCAGACCATCAAGCTCGCCAAGGGTCTGCATGTTGTCGGGCTTATGAATGTGCAGTATGCGATCCAGAATGGCGTCGTTTACCTGTTGGAAGTAAATCCGCGAGCGTCGCGTACCATTCCCTTTGTTTCAAAAGCAACCGGCATTCCATTGGCGAAGATAGCAGCCAAAGTCATGGTCGGAAAATCGCTGGCTCAGCAAGGCTACGTCAACCAAAGAATTCCGAAGTACTACTCCGTAAAGGAAGCGGTATTCCCATTCATCAAATTCCCTGGTTGCGATCCAATTCTTGGTCCGGAAATGAAGTCGACCGGAGAGGTCATGGGCGTCGGCCGATCATTTGGCGAGGCTTATGCCAAGGCGCAGCTGGCATCAGGTGTTGTCTTACCACGCCAGGGCGTTGCCTTGTTGAGTGTGCGTGATCGGGATAAAGACGGGGCGGTGCAGTTGGCGAAAATTCTGGTCGAACGGGGGTTCGATATCATTGCGACTCACGGAACCGCTAAATTCCTGGCCGCAGCCGGGGTATCATGTCGGCGGGCCAACAAAGTGCGTGAGGGTCGGCCGCATATTGTCGATATGATCAAGAACCTTGAAATCGACCTGATCGTCAACACCACCGAAGGCAAACAAGCGATTGCAGAATCGCGCCCGATTCGTGCCGAAGCGGTGCGCAGAGGGGTAACCTACTATACGACCGTTGGCGCAGCCGTTGCGACTTGTACGGCAATCGAACATTTGGATAACAGTGAAGTGAATAGACTGCAGGATTTGCACAAAGAGGTAGCAGCATGAATAAGGTACCCATGACGGTACGTGGTCACGAGCTCTTGCAAGAAGAGTTAAAGCGTTTGAAGAGCGTCGAGCGGCCGCAGGTTATTCAGGCTATTGCCGAGGCGCGCGCGCACGGCGACCTGAAAGAAAACGCTGAGTATCATGCTGCGAAAGAGCAGCAGGGTTTTATCGAGGGACGCATTAAGGAATGTGAAGGCAAGCTGTCAAACCTGCAGGTCATCGACGTCACTGCAGTGAATGCCAATGGCAAGATCGTTTTCGGATCAACCGTGAAGTTGCTCGACCTGTCGACGGACAAAGAAATTGTTTACCGGATAGTCGGCGAAGACGAAGCGAGCATTAAGGAAGGTTTGATCTCGTATACGTCACCGATTGCACGTGCATTAATCGGTAAGAACGAAGGTGATGAGATTGTTTTTTCTGCCCCGGGTGGGGAGAAGGAGTACGAGGTAATCTCCGTTAGCTATGTTTGACTAACGATGTGGCAGCCGGATTTTTTTCTTCTTTTCCGGGTTTTCCCGATACAGTAAGGCCATATTGCCGATGCGCTGCACGAGCTCTGTGGTGTCACCGCTGCACAGGCTGGCGATGATCGCATCGCGCGCGGTCCGATCGCCGACGCGTACGCTGACCTTGATCAATTCGTGGTGCGTTATCGCAATCTCAAATTCGCTCGCTACCGATTCTGACAAACCGGCGTCCGCAATCATAATGACGGGCTTGAGATCGTGGCCGAGACCACGTAAATACTTTTTTTGTGCTTCACTGAGTGCCATGGGCGCGAAGTGTAGCAGTGTGTATTAGCAGATGTCGCGATGTATGGAGGCATAAGTGAGTAAACCACGTGGATCCGGCCTGAGTTGGCGAGAACGCCAGGAGCGAGACCCCTATGTGCAGAAAGCGCGCCGCGATGGCTGGCGATCTCGTGCCGTTTATAAGCTCGAAGAAATGGACATCAGAGAGCGGCTGTTGCGCCCCGATATGACCTGCGTGGATCTGGGTGCAGCACCAGGCAGCTGGAGCCAATACGTCACCACCAAGCTCAAAGGGCGGGCTCGCATTGTAGCGATCGATCTGCTGCCAATGGACACATTGCCAAATACGGATTTTATCCAGGGTGACTTCACCGACGATGCGGTCCTGCAGTCGCTACAGGATCTTCTGGGTGAGGATAAAGTTGACCTTGTAATGAGCGATTTGGCCCCAAACTTAACCGGAACTCGGGCAATTGACCAACCGCGAGCCATGTATTTGGCGGAACTCGCATTGGACTTTGCGCGACAGGCTTTGGGCAAGCGTGGAGATTTCGTGATCAAGTTGTTCCAGGGGGCAGGAATTGACCCTTTTGTGGCGGACGTTCGCAGCAGTTTTGCGACCGTGAAAGTCAAGAAACCCAAGGCTTCCAGGGCTGGTAGCCGTGAGGTCTACTTGGTAGCGAGAAACTATCGTTTGTAGTAGTGTCTAACCCGTTAGAGTGTATCTAACTCCCTTACTTTTGGCGTTTTTCGCCATGGATTCCGAATGTGAATGATCTGACCAAAAACGTTCTTGTTTTTATCGTAATTATTGTCGTGCTGCTGTCCGTTGTGCAGGGGCTCTCCACTGTCAACACTGGGCAGCCGCAAGTTGTTGATTACTCAGAATTTCTGTCTCGCGTGAAGTCCGGAGGCGTGAACATTGCTGAGTTTTCCGAGAACAACACCCGGATTGCTTTTGGCGATCGCGAGCCGTTGCGGTTTTACACGATCAATCCTGAAACGGACACGGGTCCGCTATTCGACCTGCTGGTGAAGAACAGCGTGCACTTCAGTGCCGTTGAGCCACCGGCGCCCAATATTATTGGGCAATTATTGTTCAGTTCTTTCCCTATTCTCTTGCTGATCGGTGTCTGGATTTATTTCATGCGCCAGATGCAGGGTGGCGGCGGTGGCCGCGGTGCGATGTCGTTCGGCAAGAGCAAGGCGCGTCTGCTGGGTGAGGATCAGGTTGGCGTCACGTTTGCTGATGTTGCCGGCATCGATGAGGCGAAGGAAGAAGTTTCCGAGATCGTTGAATTCCTCAAAGACCCGAGCAAGTTCCAGCGGCTCGGCGGCAAGATACCGAAGGGTGTGTTGATGGTGGGTTCACCGGGTACCGGTAAGACCCTGCTGGCGCGCGCGATTGCCGGCGAGGCAAAGGTGCCGTTTTTCACAATCTCCGGTTCCGACTTTGTCGAGATGTTCGTTGGCGTAGGTGCCTCGCGCGTACGCGACATGTTTGATCAGGCGAAGAAGCAGGCGCCGTGCATTATATTTATTGACGAGTTGGATGCTGTAGGCCGTCATCGTGGCGCAGGACTTGGCGGCGGGCATGATGAGCGCGAACAGACCCTCAATCAGATGCTGGTTGAAATGGACGGCTTCGAGGGTACCGAGGGCGTCATCGTTATTGCCGCGACCAACCGTCCCGATGTGCTTGATCCGGCGCTGCTGCGACCAGGTCGATTTGATCGCCAGGTGGTGGTGCCGCTGCCCGACATTCGTGGTCGCGAACTCATTTTGAAAGTTCATATGCGGAAGGTGCCGCTTGACGAAGATGTGAAGCCGGCCCTCATCGCGCGTGGCACGCCAGGCTTTTCAGGTGCGGACCTCGCGAATCTCATCAATGAGGCGGCGTTGTTTGCGGCACGTGCGAATCGACGCGTTGTCAGTATGGAGCATTTCGAAAAAGCAAAAGACAAGATCATGATGGGCGCCGAAAGACGTTCCATGGTGATGAATGAGCAGGAAAAGCTTAATACTGCGTATCACGAGGCAGGCCACGCGATCGTTGGTTATATCGTTCCCGAGCACGACCCTGTTTACAAAGTCACGATTATTCCGCGCGGGCGAGCCTTGGGCGTCACCATGTATTTGCCGGAAGAAGATCGCTACAGCATTTCCAAGCAGAAACTCGAGAGCCAGATTTCCAGCCTGTTTGGCGGGCGAATCGCCGAAGACATGATCCTTGGTTCCGGTGGCGTAACAACGGGTGCATCGAACGACATTGAGAGAGCGACAGAGCTTGCTCGAAATATGGTTACCAAATGGGGGCTTTCCGAGCGCATGGGCCCATTGACCTACAGTGAAGACGACGGCGAAGTTTTCCTCGGTCGCTCAGTGACGCAGCACAAGCAAGTTTCTGATGACACGGCGAACGCTATCGATGTTGAAGTACGCAAGATCATCGATACCAATTATCAGCGCGCCGAGGGAATTCTCAAGGAGAACATTGAGAAGCTGCATATGATGGCGAACGCCTTGGTCAAGTATGAAACGATCGACGCCGGCCAGATTAAAGAAATCATGGCTGGCAAGGAACCAAGTCCACCGGAAGACTGGGTAGATACAGGCGATGCGCCGACCGATGCTGGTCCGAAGGCGCCTGAGAGCGAGTCGACCGGGTCCATAGGTGGCCCAGCCAGCGAACACTAGTTTTCGGCTCGGCATGCTGGACCTGACGACGCCGGTAGTGATGGGCGTGCTTAATGTCACGCCGGACTCATTCTCGGATGGCGGTCGTTTCGATACCCTGGAGCTGGCGCTGCGCCAGGCCCGACAGATGCTTGACGATGGCGCCGCAATTCTTGATGTCGGCGGCGAGTCGACGCGACCCGGTGCTGCAGTGGTCAGCGAACAGCAAGAGCTCGATCGAGTGATTCCGGTCATCGAGGCCATTACGAGTGAGCGCCCGGTCCTCGTATCCATCGATACCAGTAAGGCCGCGGTCATGCGAGCGGCTGCGGATGCAGGTGCAGCAATGATCAACGATGTCTGTGCCTTGCAGGGTGAGGGCGCGCTGGCAGCGGCCGCAGAGCTGCAAATTCCCGTATGCCTGATGCACATGCAGGGCGACCCACGCACCATGCAGAACCAGCCCGAGTACCGTGATGTTGTTGCTGAGGTCATGCGATTCCTTGCAGAACGCGTGGCACAATGCGAACAGGCGGGCCTGGGCCGCGAGCGCATTATTCTGGATCCGGGCTTTGGCTTCGGCAAAACGCCGCAGCAGAATGTCGAGTTGCTGGCGAATCTGCGACAATTGCAGGAGCTGGCCTGTCCTGTATTGATCGGGGTGTCGAGGAAGACGACACTGGGGGTCATAACCGGACGGGGCGTGGAAGATCGCCTGGCAGCTAGCATCGCTGCCGCTACTGCAGCCGTACTTCAGGGTGCGCAAATTGTTCGGGCACACGACATTG